>Ga0256406_1000012_pt1 | contig 312057 bp, 260 predicted proteins | sample RumenRJG_03DNA_FD_185986 | JGI IMG/M metagenome (GOLD analysis project Ga0256406, IMG submission 185986) | Bovine rumen microbial communities from Lethbridge, Alberta, Canada - RJG_03 | ecosystem: Host-associated > Mammals > Digestive system > Stomach > Rumen | place: Canada: Alberta... | reverse complement strand
GTTGCGCTCCCGCCGTTTGTGCGAAAGCGGGTGCAAAGGTAGGGGTTTTATGGATACCCTCCAAATTTTAAGCAATCTTTTTTTCAAGAAAATGCGTTTTTCTTGCAATAATTGATATAGGTCAAGAGAAATGAAGAAAAAAGGGGCCGGCGCGGCAGCACACCGAACTCAAGGGAGGAAGGAGGGAAAGAAAAGGAAGACGAACAAGAAGAAGATGGGGAACGAAGGAGGAGAAGAAGGAGGACAAAAGAAAAGAAGACGGTGGGACGAAGGAGGAGAAGAAGATGGGGAACGAAGGATGAGAAGAAGGAGGACAAAGGAAAAGAAGATGGGGAAGAAAAGAAAAGAAGAAGGTGGAACGAAGAGAAGAAGGAGGGACAACGAGGGAACGGAAAACAAAAAGGAAGGTTTGTTTGGGAATATCGATTTTAAATGGTAACTTTGCAAACTCAATAATACGACACATCTAACTTTTTATCACATTATTAAATTATGAGAAGAAAAAAATTACTCCCAGTACTTTGCTTGTTACTTTTAGGCCTTTGCCAACCGATGAATGCCATTGACCACGCGTCGCTTGTTTCATACGCCTCGTCGCTCAAAGGCAAGAAAGGCGCAGATTTAAAAGAAGCATTGGAAGCGCTCATGAAAAATAAGACCGTGCTGAGCTATGGTAAAGGAGCCGGTCACACTTGGTCGGGTTTCTACAAGACGGACCGCAACAAGGAAACAAACGAGTGCTACAACCGCTACAGTTCTAAGAAGTTCTACTTTACAAGCGCTACCAATGCCATTGTCGGCATGAACATCGAGCATTCTTTCCCAAAGAGTTGGTGGGGCGGCGCTTCGAACGATGCTTACAAAGACCTCTACAACCTGTATCCGTCGGATGCATCGGCAAACTCTTCGAAGAGCAATTTTCCTATGGACGAGGTGACGAAAGCCACATCCGAAGAAGAAGGCTACGACAAAGTCGGCACCGGTGCCCATACCTCAAACGCATGGGAACCCGGCGACCAGTTCAAGGGCGACTTCTCCCGCGGCTATATGTATATGGCTGTAACCTACGGAGGCCTCACCTTCTCTGGCACAGGACTTCAGACTATGACAAACGAAGCATACCCAGGATTGAAGTCATGGGCATCGACGCTGTACCGCACATGGAGCAAGAAAGACAAGGTCAGTGATTTGGAACGTGACCGCAACAATGCAGTTTCCGAAATTCAAGGCAACCGCAACCTGTTCGTCGACTATCCATTCCTCGCCGAATACGTATGGGGCGACAGCACTGACGTTCCATTCGACCCATCGACATCTATCAGCACAGCAAGCGACGACGACAGATATATGAATGTCAACCCTGATAATCCTGACACTCCGACTTACGATGACGTCTATTACTTCTCCAAGGCGACCACGATAACATCGGGCAAGCAGTACGTTCTTGCTGCACAACAGGGCGACACATTATTTATAATGAAGCCTCTCGCATCGAACAAGACCTACGGTTATCCATACGTTGACAAGTTTACGACGACCACCGATACGTTAACACAGAAGAACTTCGACAACGCCTACATTTTGACAGAGAGCGGCAACGGCTACACAATAACTGACAGCAAAGCACGCTACCTGTTCCACGAAGGCACTTATAAGACCCTCAGCGTATCGAACGACTCAGATAAAGCCGCCGTATGGACAATCACCAAGAACGCAGACGGCACCTTCAAGATAGAGACCGACGGCTATTATCTCCAGTATTCGACAATATATAAGTCATACGGATGCTACAACAACATCCAGGGTATTATGCCAATACTCTTCGAACTCACCGACAAGGCAGCCACAAGCATCAACTCCGTTACAACCGTTAAGGCAAACAACGACAACCGTATCTTCACAATCCAAGGTCAATATGTTGGCAAAGACCTCAACACACTACCTCGCGGACTGTACATTAGCAACGGAAAGAAGATTATAATAAGATAATTCGATAGTATCGAACACAGTTATAGCAAAAGCCGGAACACATCGACATTGATGCTTTCCGGTTTTTTTATTATTTAATCAGTAGATGTTCCAATTCCGTACACACCTATGCCAACGAAAACAAGAACTTCATATCGACATATTCAACATTGACTACACCATAACGTATAAGCCGAGCCAGCGTTCCAATGACATGATGGCGTCCCTGGCGTGAAAGCCCTACTATACGGTTCAATGTGGTAGAAGGATTGTCACGCATTACTTCCATGAGACGCTGTTCAGTATCAGTGTAATGCATCATGGACTGCGCCATGGCATCCTGCCGCCATATCTCAAGATACACCGGTGAAGCAACAATATTCTCATCCTTTATCCGAACGTAAGCCGTCCGTGCCCCCTTGTCATCCAAAGCATAAACGGGCTTACGCTTGGCAGGAGGAACTGTGGCAATGACAACCGTCCGTCCGTTGGCATGTAACGTCTCGAAGCCAATCTTCGCCTCAGGTTTACAATATTTATATGCAGCCGCATGCATCATGTAGATTTCCTCTTCAGAGCGCACGCCCGAGATATTGCCATCGTCGCGCACGCCAATCAGAAGCCGTCCGCCATCAGTATTGGCAAAAGCCGACACCGATTTAGCCAGTTTTATAGCATCCTGAACCTTGTACTTGAAGTCCTGTTGCTGGTGCTCACCTTGCGAAATCAATGACTGTAGATATTGCTTGTCGTCCATGTCTTTTATAGTAATCGGCTGCAAAGGTAGTACAAAACACTAGCAAAACAAAGCTATCATCTATCAAAAACACGATTTTTTATCCTCTTTTAGAAACTTTTTGCTACCTTTGCCGTTGAAATAGTAACGAAAAAGAATAATCAACAATAACACGCCCAATATCGGGATATAAACACGAAGACATATGGAGAAGATCAAAATGACAACGCCGCTAGTCGAGATGGACGGTGACGAGATGACACGCATACTGTGGAAGATGATTAAGGATGAACTAATCCTGCCGTTCGTCGACCTCAAAACCGAATACTACGACCTTGGTCTGCCACACCGTGACGAAACTAACGACCAGGTAACCATCGACTCAGCCAAGGCTGCCTGTAAGTATGGCGTTGCCGTGAAGTGTGCTACCATAACTCCGAACGCACAGCGCATGACGGAGTATAAGCTTCACAAGATGTGGAAGAGCCCTAATGGCACCATCCGAAGCATTATGGACGGTACAGTTTTCCGTGCGCCAATCACTATCCCGTCGATACATCCGGTTGTGAAAAACTGGGAAAAGCCTATTACCATTGCCCGTCATGCCTACGGCGATGTCTACAAGAGCGTTGAACTGAGTGCAGACGAGCCGGGCGTTGCAAAGCTCGTCTTCGATGGCAAGAGCGGCAAACACCAGGAGATAGAGATACACGACTTCGATGGAGCTGGCGTCATTCAGGGCATGCACAACACCGACAAGAGTATCCGCTCTTTTGCCCACAGCTGCTTCAAGTTCGCTGTCGACACCAAGCAAGATTTGTGGTTCGCAACCAAAGACACCATTTCGAAGACCTATGATGCCCGCTTCCGCGAGATTTTCCAGGAAGTTTACGACAAAGAATACAAAGAGCAGTTTGAGAAACTCGGCATAGAATACTTCTATACGCTTATCGACGACGCCGTTGCACGTGTCATCCGCTCAAAGGGTGGCTTCATCTGGGCATGCAAAAACTACGACGGCGACGTGATGAGCGATATGCTCTCGACGGCGTTCGGCTCACTGGCAATGATGACATCAGTGCTCGTCTCACCGGAAGGCAACTACGAATATGAGGCAGCCCACGGAACCGTGACACGCCACTACTACCGTTACCTGAAAGGCGAGGAAACATCCACCAACCCTATGGCTACCATTTTCGCATGGAGCGGAGCACTTCGAAAGCGTGGCGAACTGGATGGCATCAACGCTCTCGTCAACTTCGGCAATCAGCTTGAGGGCGCTTGCTTCGACACGCTCAATGATGGTATTGCCACGAAAGACCTCGTCAACCTCATGGAAGGTGTCGACGTGAAGCCAGCCAACTCTTCGGAGTTCATTGCCTCAATACGTGAGAGACTGGAAAAAAGACTTGCTTAATTGATGACAATTGTACGGAACCAGTCGCGAAGCAGCTTTCCCGACTGGTTCTGGCTATCTGCACACAGCACGATTACTTGTCTTCCGTCGGCAAGTTTTGGTCCAAGACACATGCCTTCATAGTTGGCGAAGTCCTTATGGACGAGGTTCATGCTTGTCCGCCACATTGCCACGATGTGCTTGGCAACAGGTCTTGACGTATCGCGGGTATCAACACTGTAAACGCTATTTACGACCCACGCCCCTATCTTGGCCTTCGGCACCCACGCCTCGCGCTCCAATACGAGCAGCTTCCCGTTGTCGAGGGCACACAGTGCGCTGACTCCCATGGCATAGAGCGTGGCATTCTTCGTGCTAATAGGTCCTTCCATGATGTAGTCGAGATAGCCACGGTAGCGCAGACTGTCGTCGAATGACATCAGCCGAAGGCGGTTGCGGACACCGTTGACGGCATTCGCTTGCTGACCATCCTGTGGCAGCGTGCTCTCCGTCGTTGTCCAGAAGCGGTGCGTCACCTTGTTGTATGTCAGCGACTCCAAGCCATAATTACCCTGCGGAAGTGTCACCGGCAATCGCAACTCGCGGCCAGTCAGCCGTCCCTGCAAGTCGTATTCCAATATTCTGTTGTCCGCTTCACCACTTATGAAAACAGTCCTTGCCGACGGGAAGTAGGCTATGCCCTCGCCATCACGAAGTCCGTGGTAGTCGGAAACGACACTGCGTATCTTTTTAACATCGGTAATCTCGCCTGTGCCAGAATTTATATCGATAGTGAAAATATCAAATCCGTCTGCTTTCGGCTTGTCGTTTACCACAATGTATGCATTCCTACCGAGCAGCGAAGAGCCATCACCACCGAGCCAGGCAAGTCCGCTATAGTTGCCAGCCGGCACCGTTTTGCGGAAATAATGCTGCGGTTCAATTTCTGCAAACTGAGCCTGAGCCGTGGCAGCAACAACGGTTAACAATATGAACAAGGATGAAATTCTCTGCCGAAAATAACATTTATAACTTTCAAAAACTGTCATAACTTTCCGAAACATTTATATTCAACTGGCAAATTTAATACAAATAGAAGATTAAACAAAAGAATAAAGAAAATTTAAGACACCAATGTTGATAGTCCTGACAGTTTTATTGTACTTTGCAGCACTGCTCCTGCTGAGCCGGCTGACAGCAAGGCGTTCCGACAACGATACTTTCTTCCGGGGCAACAGACGGTCGCCGTGGTACATGGTAGCGTTCGGAATGATAGGTGCAAGCATCTCCGGAATAACGTTCGTCAGTGTTCCGGGCATGGTTTTGACAACGGGCATGACTTACTTGCAGATGTGCATCGGCTTCATCTTTGGCTATTTCATCATCGCTTTCGTACTTCTTCCTGTCTACTACAAGCTTCGTCTGACGACGATATACAGCTACCTGGGTGAAAGACTCGGGCGACGCTCCTACAAAACGGGTGCTTCATTCTTCCTCTTGTCGAAGATGACGGGCGCTGCCGTTCGCTTCTACGTCGTCTGCATAATACTTCAGAACTTCGTATTCGAGCCCCTCGGCGTTCCATTCGCCGTCACAGTAATATCAATGGTATTGCTGATATGGCTCTACACACGCCGTGGAGGCATTAAGACTCTTGTATGGACAGATACGTTCCAGACCGCTTGCATGTTCGCAGCTCTGCTTCTCATTATCTTTGAGGTAATAAAAGCTCTCGGAATGACACCTGGCGAAGCTGTCAGTGCAATATACCATGATGCGCGCAGTCGTGTATTCGTGTTCGACGACTGGATGTCCAAGCAATACTTTTGGAAACAATTCCTCAGTGGAATATTCGTTGCTGTTGTCATGACGGGACTCGACCAGGACATGATGCAGAAGAATCTGACGTGCAAGACATTGCGCGATGCTCAGAAGGATATGTGCACGTATGGCTTTGCCTTCGTCCCGGCAAACCTGCTTTTCCTGTCTTTAGGAATATTGCTGGCACTGCTAGCCGGCCAGCAAAGTATTGCCCTGCCCGCTCATGGCGATGATTTGCTGCCGATGTTCGCAGCCACCGGGCGGCTTGGCTCAGTCGTTGTAGTACTGTTTACCATTGGAGTCGTGGCAGCAGCGTTCTCGTCTGCCGACTCGGCAATGACTGCTCTGACGACAAGTTTCTGTGTTGACATAATGGAAAAGCCCGACGACGAGAGGCTTAGAAGGCGCGTTCACATTGGTGTAGCAGCGGTTTTCGTCGTCTTTATTCTTGCTTTCAAGGTAATAAACAGTACAAGTGTAATAGACGCTATTTATATATTGTGCTCTTACACTTACGGTCCGCTGCTTGGCTTGTTTGCTTTCGGACTGCTGACCAAGTGGAAGTGCATGGACAAGGCTGTACCTTACATCTGCGTTGCCTCACCTCTCATCTGCTTCGCAATCGACAATGGAGTTTCGGCGTTAACAGGTTATAAGTTCGGCTATGAGCTCCTGATGCTCAATGGATTGCTGACTTTAGCTGGACTGACAGTTTCATCGGCATTGAGAAGGAACAATTAACCGCGAAACTCCATAGCAAAAAAAAGATACGACCTCCCCAAGCCCCTCCCAAGGAGGGGTTGTTTGATTACCTAACAGCTACGCGCGAGGAGGCATTAGGTAACTAACATCTTCCCCTCGGGGGAGGCTTGGAGAGGTCATATATATGCTTTCAGAATATGAAAGATAAACTTCCGTGTTTATTTTAAAATTATTTTTGTTTGATTTTTAATTTATTTTTCCTCCATTTTTAATTTATTTTTCTCATAAAAATAAATTAAAAATCAATCCGAAAGTTTAGCTTTCGCATTGCAAAAGGTAATCTGCGATATTCTTGAACTTATTCTGCGGCATTCAGAAAGGAAACAAATGTGCTCCGAACAGACAAACTATAGCATCGTAAAGGGCCAATAAAAGCAATCATATTTTGCAAAATTTGAATTTCGAATGATACTATTTCGCTTCTCATGCAGGAGTCTGATGGTTGTCCATCTCTACTCCCCTACCCTTTTTGATGCATTTTTCAAACTTTCAGAAGCCATTCACTATCGATTTCATAGGATTACAAGTCGAACTATAGAACTGATTTTCAGAAGTTTTCATAACATTATTTCAAATTTCTTCCATTCAGTTTTTACGACAGTCAAAATAGTGTAAAAGAATGTTGTTCAACATGTTTTATATGATTTTTGTGTTTAAAAACATGTATTTTCTAGTTATTTCCTTAAAAAAAACAGTGACCGCTTGTTTAATGTTTTTTTATTTACTATATTTGCTCAAATAAAAAACGGAGAGACCGCAAAAGGTCTTATCGCATCTATGGCAAAATATAATATTACAGAAAAGAAAGAGAAAGTTGCGGCATACCGTAGCCTGGTAAGTCCCAAACTGATGGACGAGCTGAAGGAGAAGATCCTGAACCTTGTATTAATACAGAAGAAATACAAGGACAAGGACTACTCTGCCAAGAAACTTGCAGAGGATCTTGGCACCAACACCAGATACATCTCGGCTGTGGTGAATGTGCAGTTCCACATGAACTACACCTCTTTCATCAACAAATACCGCATTGAAGAAGCCATGACATTGCTTGTTGACAAACGCTACCAAGACCTGAACATGGAAGACATCAGCGACATGGTGGGCTTCTCAAACCGTCAATCGTTCTATGCCGCATTCTACAGAATAAACGGAATTACGCCCCGTGAGTACAAGATACGTTCACTGGCGCAGCACCCCGCACAAGACAAGAGAGTTAAGAAAGGACGGAAAACAACCAAAAAGACAGAAAGCAAGCCAGAAGAATAGTTAAATATGGAGGAAGAAACATTCAACTATCAAGACGAGAGGTTCGCCGACCTGCAAATGCTTCGCTACAATATGCCGGGCTTCAGCAACCTCTCTTTAAGTCAGAAATGCCTCATATACTGCCTCGCAAAGGCAACACTCTTCGGACGCGATGTCACTTTCGACCAATTTGGAAAATACAACCTCAAGATTAGAAAAGTTCTTGAGGCTGTATTTTGTGGTTATAAGGGGGACCGCGAAAGTGCGGATTTCAAGGCAATGGAGGTGTACTTGAAGCGCGTCTGGTTCTCAAACGGAATTTATCATCACTACGGAACGGAGAAGTTTTCACCTGATTTCTCCGCTGATTTCTTGCGCAATGCTATCAAGGACTTTCCCGATGACAAACTGCCGCTTGACGAAGGCGAGACCAAAGAGGAGCTTATAAATTCTATTTTCCCTGTAATATTCAATCCGGAAGTACTTCCCAAACGTGTCAACAAGGCTGATGGTGTCGATATAATCGAGACATCGGCATGCAACTACTACAGTGGCGTAACGCAGAAGGAAGTCGAGGATTTCTATGAAGCAAAGAAAACCGACAGCGAAGAGCAGCCTTCGTGGGGTCTGAACTCGACCCTCGTGAAGAAGGACGGAAAGATATCGGAGGATGTCTGGCGTGAGAACGGCAAGTATGGAGCCGCTATCAAGAAGATAACCTATTGGCTGACAAAAGCCAAGGATTATGCCGAGAACGACAGCCAGAGGGCTGTAATCGACCTGTTGATAAAGTACTATCGCACAGGGGACCTCAAAGACTTCGACAAATATTCCATTGCGTGGGTTCAGGAACATGATAGCGTCATTGATTTCATAAACGGATTCATTGAAGTATATGGTGACCCGCTTGGGATTAAAGGCTCGTGGGAGGGCATTGTGGAGTACCGTGACGAGAAAGCTACTGCACGCGCGCAAGCCATTTCACGCAATGCGCAGTGGTTCGAGGACCATTCGCCGGTCGACGAGAGGTTCCGCAAGCCAGTCGTCAAGGGCGTAACGGCAAACGTTATTTGTGCCGCAATGCTCGGAGGCGACGAGTATCCGTCGTCAGCAATCGGCATAAACCTTCCTAACGCTGAGTGGATACGCGCCGAATACGGCAGCAAGAGCGTCACTATCAGTAATCTTACGCATGCCTACGACATGGCTGCAAAGGGCAACGGCTTTAAGGAGGAATTCGTCATAGACGAGGAGACACGCAACCTTATAAGCAAATATGGTGACACATGTGACGAGCTTCACACCGACCTTCACGAGTGCTTGGGTCACGGAAGCGGCAGATTGCTGCCCAGAACGGACCCGAACGCACTGAAAAACTATGGCAACACCATCGAGGAAGCTCGCGCCGACCTGTTCGGATTGTACTATATTGCCGACAAGAAGCTCATCGAGCTCGGACTACTCGACAGCGAAGAGGCTTACAAGGCTCAGTATTACGAGTACATTATGAATGGTCTCATGACGCAGTTGGTTCGCATACAACCCGACCAGAATATCGAAGAGGCACACATGAGAAACCGTGCACTTATTGCCCAGTGGGCGTATCAGGAGCATCCTGATGTCATCCAGCTTGTCAAGCAGGACGGAAAGACGTTCGTGAAGATTAACGATTATGCTGAGCTTCGCAATATTTTTGCTGCCCAACTTGCTGAGATACAACGTATAAAGAGTGAAGGCGACTTCAATGCTGCACGCAATCTCGTGGAGCGCTATGCAGTAAAGGTAGACCCGGAGCTGCACAAGGAGGTCCTCGAACGTTATTCCAAGTTGAACATCGCACCGTACAAGGGTTTCATAAATCCGGTCCTCAATATCGTTAAAGACGAGAACGGGAACATCAAGGACATTGTTCCTGACTACACGGAGAGCTACTCAGCGCAAATGCTCAGGTACTCAAAGGAGTATGGTACGCTGTAAGTCTCGGCCGAAAGCCAATATTTCTGAATGATATGGAAGAAACAGTCAACGATAAACTGAAGAAGATAAAGCAGTCGTTCCGACTGATGATGAACGGCCCCGGGGCGCAGTCAATGCGTGGCAAGGGGCTCGACTATAAGTTAAACTGGGGAGTGCCGGTCACGTCCCTCAAGGCTATGGCGAAGGAGTATGGCAAGGATTATGACCTTGCCATAGCTCTCTTCAAGGAGGATATACGTGAGTGTAAAATCCTTGCGACAATGATTATGCCTGCCGAAAAGATGCTTCCGGAGATAACCGACATATGGATGGAGCAGAACACATCGCAGGAAATAGCGGAGCAGTTGGCATTCAATCTCCTGCAATATGTCGACTACGCTCCCGTTGTGGCATTCGAGTGGATTGCATCCGACAAATCTTTGTACAAGATTACTGGTTATCAGCTTCTTGCCCGCTTGTTTATGAAGGGCATGGAACCCGACGAAAGGGGCATAAACGAATTCCTTGACCAGGTTGGTACAGCACTCGACGATGAAAGCAATGCCGTCCGCCATGCCGCCTACAATTGTCTTATGAAGTTCTGTGACATTTCGCCGGAACACGAACAAATAGCTAGAAAGGCTTTAGCACACCTCGATATACTGTAAGTTTAACTTTTTTTCAATACCTTATTTAGACATTATCCAATAAAAGCAGTACTTTTGCACTGAAGTTTTTATCAGTAGTAAAAGTGACGAACGACGCCATAAAGAAAAGGGTAAAGGGCGTGCTCGACAGCTATCTTGAGCGCAACGGGCACCGTAAGACCCCGGAGCGGTATGCCATATTGGATGCTATCTACAGCTACGACAGGCATTTCACTCTCGAGGAACTTGGAGAATTGCTAGAGTCTCGGAACTTCCGTGTCTCCCGGGCAACGCTCTACAACACGATGAAGCTGTTCATCAGCCTCAGACTTGTCGTGCGCCACCGTCTCATCGGGCAAACTAAGTATGAGGGATGCTATAAGAATGAGAATCATATCCATCAGGTTTGCACGATGTGCGGGAGTGTTGATGAGATACAGTCGCCTGAGATTGTGAAGGCAATTCAGGCTACGCATCTCCACCGTTTCAAGAAGGACGGCTTCACATTATATATATATGGCATTTGCAGTAAGTGCCAGAAGAAACTCTCCCGACAACTGAATAAGAAGAAAGAAAAAGGAAACAACAAATAAATTCATATAATGAGTAAAGGTAAAGTAGATGTCCTGCTCGGCTTGCAGTGGGGCGATGAAGGTAAAGGAAAAGTCGTTGACGTACTTACTCCACACTATGATGTAGTGGCAAGGTTCCAAGGAGGTCCTAACGCAGGACATACATTGGAATTCGAAGGACAGAAATACGTACTGCGAAGCATACCGTCCGGTATCTTCCAAGGTGGCAAACTGAATATCATCGGCAATGGTGTCGTGCTCGCTCCGGACCTCTTCATGGAGGAAGCTATGGACCTTGCAAAGAGTGGTCATCCACTGACTGAGAGACTTCACATATCAAAGAAGGCTCATCTCATTATGCCGACACATCGCATTCTGGACCGTGCCCTTGAGGCAGCAAAGGGAAAGAACAAGGTCGGAACTACCGGAAAGGGAATCGGTCCGACATATACCGACAAGACAAGCCGCAACGGTCTGCGCGTCGGAGATATCCTTGAGAACTTCGAAGAGAAGTACAACCAGCACAAGGAACGCCACATGAAGATTCTGAAGGCACTCGGCTGGACTGACTTCGACGGTCTTGAAGAGACTGAAAAGCACTGGATGGACGGTGTGGAATACTTGAAGCAGTTCAAATTCGTCGACTCTGAGCATGAAATCAACCACATCCTGCGTGACGGAAAGAGCATTCTGTGCGAGGGAGCGCAAGGTACAATGCTCGATGTAGACTTCGGTTCGTATCCGTTTGTTACTTCATCGAATACCATTTGTGCAGGTGCATGCACCGGACTGGGCATCGGTCCTAACAAGGTTGGAAACGTCTACGGTATCATGAAGGCTTATTGCACACGCGTAGGTGCAGGTCCTTTCCCTACAGAGCTCTTCGATGAGACGGGAAAGAAAATCCGTGACCTCGGACATGAGTACGGAGCAGTAACCGGAAGAGAGCGTCGCTGCGGATGGGTCGACCTCGTTCAGCTCCGCTACTCTATCATGGTGAACGGCGTTACTGAGCTTATCATGATGAAAAGCGACGTTCTCGACGACTTCGACACTATCAAGGCATGCGTCGGATATCGTCTTCCGGACGGCACCGTCACAGAGGAACTGCCTTACGAGATAGACAATGTTGAGCCTGTTTACAAAGAGTTCAAGGGCTGGAAGACTGATATGACGAAGTTTACGTCGGAAGATGAGTTCCCGCAGGAGTTCAAAGACTACATCAAATTTCTCGAAGACTTCCTCGAAACACGCATCGGCATCATTTCAATAGGCCCTGACCGTAAGCAGACAATTGTAAGACACTGATTTTAAACAAACTGAATTAAATGGCGAACAAACCAAGTATACCAAAGGGAACACGCGACTTCGGACCCATAGAGATGGCGAAGCGCAACTATATATTTGACACTATCAAGTCCGTTTACTCTCTGTACGGCTTCCAACAGATAGAGACTCCAGCTATGGAGACCCTCCACACGCTCATGGGAAAGTACGGCGAAGAGGGCGATCAACTGCTTTTCAAGGTTCTGAACTCGGGCGATTATCTCAAGAAAGTTACCGACGAGGAACTCGACGAACGCAATGTCCTGAAGTTGCAGACAAAGCTTTGCGAGAAGGGACTGCGCTATGACCTCACCGTACCTTTCGCCCGCTACGTCGTAATGCACCGTGATGAGATACAATTGCCGTTCAAACGCTATCAGATTCAGCCAGTCTGGCGTGCCGACCGTCCTCAGAAGGGACGCTATCGTGAGTTTTATCAGTGCGACGCGGACGTCGTTGGCTCCGATTCTTTGCTGAATGAGGTAGAGCTAATGCAGATTGTCGACACCGTGTTTACCAAGTTTGGAGTTCGTGTTCAAATCAAGATAAACAACCGTAAGATACTTACCGGCATAGCAGAGACCATCGGCGAGAAAGAGAAGATAACCGCCATCACCGTTGCCATTGACAAACTGGATAAGATTGGAATAGACAATGTCAACGAGGAGCTGCGCAATGACGGCATCTCTGAGGAAGCAATAGAGAAGCTTCAGCCTATAATCGAGTTGAATGGAACTAACGATGAGAAGCTTGCAACTATCTCAACGATACTCAAGGACTCTGAAATCGGACTCAAAGGTGTTGAGGAAACGAAGTTTATTCTTGACAAACTCGCTGCTATCGGACTGAATAATGAAATACAGTTCGACCTTACCCTTGCCCGTGGACTTAACTATTACACAGGCGCAATCTTTGAGGTAAAGGCACTTGACACGCCAATGGGCAGCATCACCGGTGGCGGACGATACGACAATCTTACCGGTATCTTCGGCATGCCGGGGCTCAGCGGTGTTGGCATTTCATTCGGAGCCGACCGCATTTATGATGTTCTGAACGCTTTGGACTTGTATCCTAAGGAGACGATAACAGGCACACAACTGCTGTTTATCAACTTCGGAGAAGCCGAGACGGAATACTGTCTGCCCGTTGTCAGTAAGGCACGGAAGGCCGGAATACGCACGGAGATGTATCCGGACAAGGCAAAGATGAAGAAGCAAATGAACTATGCTAACGCCAAGGGTATACCTTTCGTGGCACTGGCAGGCGAGAACGAAATCAAGGAAGGCAAGCTGACGCTCAAGAATATGACAACCGGCGAGCAGAAACTCGTTACCGCCGATGAGCTCATTAGTGCCATTCTCTAATGCGAAAGACTGATAATGAACAATAAGAAGCATAACTTCGGGGCAGGCTTCGTGGGCGTTTTGATGCTCATGCTGGCTGTTTTCACATTGTCATTTAAGCCCGACACGCCCACAATCTACATCATCGGCGACTCCACCGCTGCCGAAAAGGACATCTCCCAAGGGCAAACGGAGCGCGGATGGGGCATGGTACTGCAAGGTTTCTTCGACGAAGGAGTCCGCATAGAGAATCATGCGAAGAACGGAAGGTCGTCGCGCAGTTTTTATTCCGAAGGACTTTGGAAGCAAGTAATCGACAAAGTGAAACCCGGCGACTATGTTATCATACAGTTCGGGCATAACGACGAGAAGCCAAAACCCGACCGCCATACTGACGTCGGGACGACTTTCGACGCGCATTTGGCACAGTATGTACTCGAGACAAAGGCTAAAGGAGCGACTCCTATACTGATGAGTCCGGTCGTAAGGCGCAACTTCTACCTCAAGCCGGAGAAGCAAGACGATGACGAAATGCTTCGTAAGACGACTTACCAGGGTGAAACTGTAAACTCAGACACACTCGTCGACACCCACGGAGAGTACGCCAAAGTTGCCCAAAGAGTTGCAGCGAAGTATGGAGCAGTATATATCGATGTCAACAAGATAACCCACGACATCGAACAGGCAGCCGGAGTGGAAGGCTCCCGCAAGCTTCACATGTGGCTGGAGCCCAACAAATACAGTTGGGCACCTAAAGGCCGGCAGGACAATACCCACTACAATCAATACGGAGCGCACATCGTTGCAGGTGCGCTTGCTGACGCTTTGGGCAATGCCATACCGAGTTTGAAGCCGCATATCCGCCACTTCGACTACATCGTTTCTGACGAAGGACGTGGCAACTTCATGACTCCCGAAGAGGCAATTGCCGCCGTTCCAAATGGCAAAAGCACCATTCTGATTCTCCACGGTTCGTTTGCAAAGCCACAAGTACCTAGGAAGAAAAAGATAACCTGGATGTTCTTCGATGGCGGCAGCTGGACAAAATAATTTGGAAAAAGTACAAAAACGTTTGGCATTGAATTGAAAAAGTATTACCTTTGCACCACAGGATAATACTTATAGGAACATTATGGATAAAGACGAAGCATACCAACGTTTGGAAAGTCACGGCATTCGCCCTTCGTTGCAACGCGTTGAAATAATGCGATATCTTCTGTCTCACAGGACACACCCTACCGTTGAAGAAGTTTATGAGGGGCTAAGCGGGAAGATAAAGACCCTTAGCCGCACCACCGTTTACAACACCCTGCGCATGTTCTACGAAAAGAAAGCAGCGCAGATGATAACGATTGATGAGCACAGAGTTTGCTATGACGGTGACATTCACCCCCATGTTCACTTCTTCTGCAACTGTTGCGGCGTTGTCTACGACCTCATGAACAAGCGTGCTCCGAGCCAAAAGCGAACGGTGACGGACGGCTTTCTCGTTGAGGACAGCCAACTGTACTATCGCGGAATATGCCCGAAGTGCATGGAAGAGATAGCGAAGAAGAAAGCAAAAGCCAACTAAAAGAAAAACGACACTTACCGAAAGACATGAGTGTATCTGAAGTAAGTGCTTGCAGGACGACCCTTTCGGGCCGTCCTTTTTTTATCTATACTGACGCAATGCGCCTATAAGCTCAGCGTTCTCGCCCCTAGTTCCGATTGTTATACGCAAGCAATCCTTACACAACTTGACACGAGTGCGATTGCGGACGATGATACCCTTCTGCACGAGATAGTCATAAACAGCCTGCGCATCAGTCATCTTGGCAAGGAAGAAGTTGGCATCCGTCGGATAGACCTTCACACAAATGGGAAGGTCAATGAAAGCTTTCATCATTCGTCCGCGCTCCAACAGCAGCAGTCTAATCCACTCCCGGACCTCCTGCGGGTCCTTGAGAGCCTCCAAGGCGTGCTCTTGCGTGAGCGAGTTGACGTTATACGGATACTTGACCTTATTGAACAAGTCGATTATTTCCTTGCTGGCGAAAGCCATTCCAAGCCTAATTCCGGCACAGCCCCACGCCTTACTGAATGTATTCAGTACTATAATATTCGGATAAACATCAAGTTCCTCACGGAAAGTCTTTGCCCGTGAGAAGTCAGAGTAAGCCTCATCGACGACGACTATGCCCTGAAAACTCTTCAAGACACTGACGACCTCGTCGCGATTGATATTGTTTCCCGACGGATTGTTAGGCGAACAAATCCAAATCAGCTTGGTATGGTCATCGCAAGCATCAAGTAGCTTGTCATGGGTAATCTGGAAATGCTCATCCATAAGTACCGGACGATACTCGACATCATTAATGTCGGCGCACACTTTGTACATCCCATACGTCGGCTCAATTGCTACGGCGTTGTCGACTTTGGGCTCACAGAAGACGCGATAGCACAAGTCTATAGCCTCATCACTGCCGTTTCCGAGGAATATCTTCTCAGGACTGACACCCTTAACCTTCGAAATTGCAGCCTTCAAGTCGGTCTGCAATGGGTCAGGATAGCGGTTATACGGCTTGTTATAAGGGTTTTCGTTGGCATCGAGGAACACATGTGCAGTGTGTCCGGCATACTCGTTGCGTGCAGAACTGTATGGAGCCAACGACCAGATATTAGGTCTCACCAAATCTTCTAAACTCTTCATTATCGCGCTACATTATATTATATAAGACCAAAGGCCTAAAATTCAAACTACTTTTTCAAGCTGTCAATCCTCACCTTCATAGCATTGGCATGCCCGTCGAGGTGCTCATTCTGCGCCATTGTTACCACGGCATCGCCTATGCTGCGAATTCCTGCCTCCGAAATGTACTGGAACGTAATCTTACGGCAGTAGCTGTCGAGGTTCACACCATTGTAAGCCAAGGCGTAACGATGCGTCGGTAGCGTGTGGTTCGTGCCACTTGCATAGTCACCGGCACTCTCACAGGCATACTGTCCGAGGAAAACGCTACCGGCATTGACAACCTTCTCGGCAAGCTCATCATAATTATCGGTTGCAATAATGAGATGTTCCGGAGCATAGCAGTTGGCCAGTTCCATTGCCTCATCACTGTCGTGAACGAGAATCAACTTCGAATAGTCGAGCGACTTGGCAGCAATCTCACGCCGTGGCAGTTTTTCCAACTGAACTTCTACTTCTTTCTGAACATCGAGCAGAGTCTTCTCGGAAGTCGTGATAAGCATAACCTGCGAGTCGGTGCCATGCTCAGCCTGACTCAGAAGGTCGGCGGCAACGAACTGCGGATTAGCATTCCCATCGGCTACGACGCACACCTCAGACGGTCCGGCAGGCATATCGATAGCGACATCGTGCAGACTGACCTGCTGCTTTGCCGTCATAACGTACTGATTTCCTGGTCCGAAGAGCTTGTAAACCTTAGGAACCGACTCCGTGCCGTAGGCCATTGCGCCGACAGCCTGGACTCCCCCCGCCTTGAATATCTTGTGTACACCGGCTATCTGAGCAGCAACAAGAATGGCAGGATTGACCTTTCCTTCCCTGTTCGGCGGTGTACAGAGCACTATCTCGGGACAACCGGCAATCTTGGCAGGCGTCGCAAGCATGAGAACCGTCGAGAACAACGGTGCCGTACCACCCGGAATGTAGAGTCCGACCTTCTGAATCGGGACGCTCTTCTGCCAGCATGTCACACCGTCGATGGTCTCCACCTTCTTGCCGGTGAAGAGCTGCGACTCGTGGAACTTCTTGATATTTGAGTGAGCGAGCACCAGCGATTTGTACAAATCGTCCGAAACCGACCGCCGAGCCTCAGCCATCTCCTCGTCAGAGACCTGCAATGAGTCGAGTTTGACCTTATCGAACATCTCCTCATACTTCCTCACGGCACTGTCGCCATGCTCCTTGACATCGGCAAGAACGTTGTGTACCGTCTCGTTGAGTTGTTCCAAGTCCAGGTGCGGACGCTTTACCAAATCCTCCCAAGTACTCTTTTCAGGATATTCTATTATCTTCATCTTACAGTATCATTTTCTCAATCGGCGTCACAAGGATACCCTGCGCACCGAGTTCCTTCAACTTATTGATAATCTCCCAGAAGCGTTTCTCATCCAGCACAGTGTGAATGGAACACCAGCCCGGGTCTGCCAGCGGAATAATCGTCGGACTCTTGATGCCGGGCAGCACCTGCGTGATGGCTTCGACCTTGTCCTTCGGCGCATTCATCATGACATATTTCTTGTCCTGGGCTGAACGGACGGCCTCGAAACGGAATAACATCTCGTTGAGGATGCTGTGCTTCTCCTCGTCCATATCCCAGTTGCCGATGAGCAGAGCCTCACTCTTCATGACGACCTCGACCTCCTTCAGGTTGTTGCTTATAAGCGTTGAACCTGACGAGACAATATCGAAGATACCGTCGGCAAGCCCGATTCCCGGACTTATCTCTACCGAACCGGTTATGACATGTATATCTGCCATGATGCCTTTATTGTTCATGAAGCGGCGGAGAATATTCGGATAGGAAGTCGCAATCTTCTTTCCGTTGAACCATTCCACGCCACGATAGTCGATACCCTTCGGTATAGCAAGGCTCAAACGGCACTTGCTGAAGCCGAGGCGGGATATGATTTGCGCATGCTCATTACGCTCTACAAACTCGTTTTCACCCACAATGCCAATATCGGCAACGCCACTTGCCACCGTCTGTGGTATGTCGTCGTCGCGAAGATAGAGCACTTCTATTGGGAAGTTGCTCGACTGGACGAGGAGCGTTCGCTTACTCGATGGTACCTTTATATCAGCCTCTGACAACAGATTCATCGTATCATCGAAGAGGCGTCCTTTTGATTGAACCGCTATGCGTAACATTTATATCTTTTTTTACACGTTATTCTTTTTGCTAATGCAAAATTAATAAATTGCAAGCATACAGCCAAATAAAATCCATTATTCCAACTTTTCCATGCTTACAAATTGCCATTTAAATCGGATTAATACATCAAGCTGAATAAAAGACGGAAACAGATACAACTCTGTTTACTCCAATTCGGACAACTCGAGCCACCGCATCTCCTTCTCGTCGAGCTCATCCTTGAGTTGCGGAAGCCGCTTGCTCTTCTCCGTCAGTTCCTCAACGCCGAGCTTGCCGGAGCACAGTGCCGTCTCGATTTCTTTCTGTTCAACCTCAAGAGCTTTTATATCCTTCGTCAACTGCTCAAACTCACGCTTCTCCTTGAACGACATTCGCTTTCGGGAGTCATGGTGGTGGGGCTTCTTTTTAGCCTCATCGGCGGCCGCTGTCTTACCTTTCGAGTTCTTATCGGACTCTGCTTCCGTCTTGCTTTGCAGTTTTTCGTACTCACGATACTGCGTATAGTTGCCTGGGAAGTCCTTTATGACGCCTCCGCCCTTGAAGACCAGCAGATGGTCGACGACCTTGTCCATGAAGTAACGGTCGTGACTGACAACGATAACACAACCGGGGAAATCCTGCAAGTACTCCTCAAGCACTTGCAGCGTCTGAATGTCGAGGTCGTTGGTAGGCTCGTCGAGCACGAGGAAGTTAGGATTCTTCATCAGCACTGTACACAGATACAGCTTGCGCCGCTGTCCTCCTGAGAGCTTAGCCACATAATTATATTGTTCCTCACGGGTGAAAAGGAAGTAGCTAAGCAGCTGTGTCGCCGTCATGTGGCGCCCTCCTCCGAGGTCAATATAATCGGCAATGTCGGTTATAACGTCGATAACTTTCTGGTCGTCGCAAAACTTCAGTCCTTCCTGAGAGAAATAGCCGAAGCGCACCGTCTCACCGATGTCGAAGCGACCGCTGTCGGGTGGAACGATGCCAAGCAGCATTTTAACGAACGTCGACTTACCTGTGCCGTTGTTTCCAACGATTCCCATCTTCTCGAAACGTGAGAAGTTGTAGTAGAAATCTTTCAGAATGACTTGCTCGCCCTCACTTCCGTCGGTGTTCCTGATAGGGAATGACTTGCTGACATACTGGCATTCGAAAATCTTTGAGCCGATATAGACATTCTTCGACTTAAGTCGCATCTGCCGTTCCTCTATCCGCTGCTTTGCCTTAGCCTCCAATTCGTAGAACGCATCCTCACGATACCGAGCCTTATGGCCACGTGCCTGAGGCATGCGGCGCATCCATTCGAGTTCCTTACGGTACAGATTGTTGACTCGGGCGAGCTCAGCACGCGCGTTGTCGATGCGTTCCTGTCGTTTCTGGAGATAATATGAGAAGTTGCCACGGTAGGTGTACAGTGTGCGATTGTCAAGTTCAATGATTAAGTTGCACACGTTATCGAGGAAATAACGGTCGTGGGTCACCATCAGCAGGGTCTTGTTGCCGCGCCGCAGATAGCCTTCGAGCCACTCAATCATCTGCAAGTCGAGGTGATTAGTTGGTTCGTCGAGTATGATAAAGTCTGGTTCGGTTATCAAGACATTGGCAAGCGCAACCCGTTTCTGCTGTCCACCACTGAGCTGTCCCATCGGTTGCTCGAAGTCGGGTATGTGGAGCTGAGTCAATATCTGCTTTGCCTTCAGCACTTTCTCAGGCTCACTGTGATGATTGAAGCACGCATCGAGGACGCTTTCTGACTCGTCGAACTTCGGACTCTGCTCAAGATAGCCCACCTTGATGTCGTTCCGATAGACAATAGAGCCTTCGTCGTAGCCTTCCTTGCCCGTTAGAATGGACAGGAGGGTCGACTTGCCGGTACCGTTTCTGGCTATCAGTCCGACTTTCTGCCCTTCGGCAATCGAGAATGATATGTTTTCGAAAAGGACCTGCGCACCAAACGACTTCGTAAGGTTTTGCACATCCAAGTATGGATTTACTGCCATTGAATTTCTATTTATACTAAAAACCTACCTGCAAATATACAATTTGCTTTATTGATTATCAGCAATTAGCTGAGCGTCCGCAAAATCTTCCACTGCAGGGGCGTCCCTGCGGAGGGTGGAAAAGCTGATTGGGCGATTGCAGATAGTCATATTAGTTTGTTATTCTTTATCCAGCGACTCGTTGATTTTTTCAATATAGTCGAGGACTTCGTCACGTCCTGTCTTGCTTTCCGCACTCGTTATGAAGTACGGAGGCAACGTTTCCCACGAGTCCTTAAGCTTGTTCATCCACGCAAGAGCGTTCGTCCTAGCCCGTCCGCCTGATAATTTGTCTGCCTTTGTAAAGATTATGGCAAACGGGACGCCATGTTCTCCAAGCCAATCGACAAACTGGCGGTCTATCTTCTGCTGCTCATGCCGAATGTCTATCAGCACAAAGAGGCACACAAGCTGCCGGCGCTTGAGGATATAGCCCGTGTTCATAATCTGCAACTGTCGCTGCGTGGTCTTTGAACGGGCGTAGCCATAGCCGGGAAGGTCAACAATGTACCACTCGTCGTTTATGTTGAAGTGGTTGATAAGCAGAGTCTTGCCCGGCGTCGCCGATGTCTTTGCAAGTCCTTTGTGATTGCAGAGCATGTTGATAAGGCTCGACTTGCCGACGTTGGAGCGTCCGATGAAGGCGTACTCCGGGCGGTTGTCGTCGGGGCATTTGTCTACTGACGGTGCGGAGATGACGAATTCTGACTTGTTGATTTTCATTTCTGTCGCTCTTTGTTAGTGCTTCTGATAATCTTAAACAGTTTGCAAAGGTACAAAAAAATGCCGTAAAAGTCTCCTTTTACGACTACATAGGTTGCAAAATGTGTACTTCTGAAAAGGGATAAACGCTCTACGTGAATATGAAGCCTACCCCATTGGATTGCCATAGTTAAACTATGACATTGCAAAACACAAGCTTTCAGAGCGAAAAATAAATTATTTTTGGTTGATTTTTAATTTATTTTTCAGTCAAAAATAAATTAAAAATCAACCTCGAAGTTGAGCTTTCGCTATCTCGTTGGTTATCAATCAGATTGCAGATGGACAACTTTGGTATTTCAAACGAAGACTAAAGGTGCTTGCGAATGTAGTCGCGGCACTCCTCCATGAGCCACTTTGGGGTGCTGGTGGCACCGCAGATGCCGACGGAGGACACGCCTTTAAGCCATTCCATGTCAATCTCCTCTGCGCTTTCAATCTGATGGCTGCGAGCGTTTACACGCTGGCATTCCTTGAAAAGGACGCGTCCGTTGGAGCTCTTTCGGCCTGCAACGAAGAGCACAACATCGTGGCGGGCAGCGAAGGTGGCAATGTTCGGCATCCGGTTAGCGACCTGACGGCAGATGGTGTCGTAGCTTCGGAATGTCGATGTCTTGGAGATGTGAGTCTGAATGTAGTCGATTATGGTGTGAAACTCGTCGAGGTTCTTCGTCGTCTGACTGTAAAGATAAATGTCGCGGGCAAAGTCGAGCTTACTCTTTGCGTCGTCCAGGTTCTCGATTACTATCGCGTTGCCGTCAGTCTGACCAACAAGGCCGAGGACTTCGGCATGTCCGTTCTTGCCAAAAATGACGATTTGAGGTGAAGAGGGATGAGTGAAGAGTGAAGAATTATAATCTTTCGTGGATGTCGGGGTGGATTCGTTGGATGGTGACGGAGAGGTTGCAGCTATGTACTGGCGCTTGATGCGGCGCTGAAGGGCGAGCACGACGGGGCATGTGGCATCGATAATCTCGATTCCGTTCTCACGTGCTATCTCGTAGGTTGTGGGCGGTTCGCCATGCGCACGTAGCAGTACTTTGACGTTGTGAAGCTGTTTCAGTTGCTCATGGTCAATCGTTATGAGTCCCTTACGTTCCAAACGCTCTACCTCCATGCCGTTGTGCACGATGTCGCCGAGACAGTAGAGGGTCTCGCCCTTTGCAAGTTCTTCTTCTGCTTTCTTAATAGCCGTGGTCACTCCGAAACAGAATCCGCTGCCTGAGTCCATTTCTATCGACAGGTTCGCTGTGTTTTTATCTTCGCCCATTATAAATCTTATTCACCAAAATCCGTGCAAAGATAATGAAAACAACTGAAAATACAAAGAAAAACAATTCTTAGATTGGAATTATTTGGTGGTTTCGGCGAAAGTCATTACCTTTGCACCGCAATTTCGGAGAGACCGAAGCATTCGACACCGTAACCCGTTGTGATTAATGGCGGGCAGACGATGGAAGGATGTTATTGCACAACAAATTAATCAAAATCACAATGTACTTAAGCAAGGAAAAGAAGGCAGAGATCTTCACTCAGTATGGAATTGAGAAGAAAGCTGCTGACACTGGTTCTGCAGAGAGCCAGATTGCACTGTTCACTTATCGTATCAAGCATCTTACAGAGCACGTAAAGGCTAACCACAAAGACTTCGTCACGACCCGCGCGCTGACAAAGCTGGTTGCTAAGCGTCGTCGCCTGCTCGACTATCTGTACAAGCGCGACATCGAGCGCTATCGTGCTATCGTCAAGGCTCTTGGTCTTCGTAAGTAAACAAAACTACTTTGAAAGATTAATCCCCGCCAGTCCATTTTACACAAATGGTTTGGCGGGGTTCTTGTTTTTTATCTAATAAACATCCGAAATCTTCCAATTATCCACAAAAGCTCCCGCTGCAGGGACGCCCCTGCAATGGGAAGCCTTGCTGTTTTGAAGATTACAAATATTCATTTTTTACTTTATCCCTCAGAACAATTATTCTTCTCCCCTCCTTCGGAGTGGCAGGAGGAGGCATTATTTACTGTTTTATCTCCTTCAACGGCCGCATAACGAAATCGCGCTCATGCATATGTGGATGCGGGATTCTAAGGTCCGGTTCGTCAACGGTTATGTCGTCATAAAGCAGAATGTCAATGTCGATGGGACGGTCGTGGTACTGCTCGTCGTGGCTTTTTTCCTTTCTGCCAAGTTCCTGCTCTATAATCTGCGTCATCTCAAGCAACTCACGTGGACTTAAATCGGTCTCTACGCATACGCATCCGTTAAGAAACTTGTTCTCACTGTCGAAGCCCCACGGCTCTGTCTCTATCAGAGTCGACTGCCGGACAACATCGCCAATCAGTTCGTTTATCTTCTTTATAGCTGCGGATATCGTGCCCTGACGGTCGCCTAGGTTACTGCCAAGGGATAGATAAACCGTATGCGGACGCTGCTCTCTTTCTTTCCCCTCTCCAGAATTAAGTCCGTTGCTCGTCAGGATATTTCCGTTTATGTTCTTATCCATATTAATATAAGGTTAAAAGAATAAATCCGCAACCAGGCAAACAGCTTTGCTTGATTGCGGATTTCATCTATTTTGGTTTTCAAACATCCTCCTCTGTGGGGAGACTGCTGAGGAACACGCCTCAATGTTTAAACCTTCAATCGTTCAAGATCAGCATTCCGTCACCGAAACAGCCGAACTTATAGCCGTTCTTCACAGCCAGTTCGTAAGCCCTCATGACAAGGTCGTAACCTCCGAAGGCACATGTCGACATCATCAGAGTTGACTCCGGATGATAGAAGTTGGCCATCATTGAGTCGGCAATGACGAAGTCGTAAGGCGGGAAGATGAACTTATTGGTCCAGCCTTCGTACTCCTTCAGAAGTCCGTCGGTACCTGCTGCTGTCTCAGTTGCCTTCGCTACGCTTGTTCCAACTACGCAAACGTGGTGCCCGCTCTGCTTTGCAGTGTTGACAATGTCGCACGCTTCTTTGCCTATTGACATTTGCTCGGATTCCATTTTGTGCTTTGTCAAGTCCTCAACCTCTATCTGATTGAAGTTACCAAGACCGCAATGGAGTGTGATAAATGCTGCTTTGATACCTTTTATCTCAAGCATCTTCATCATTTCGCGCGAGAAATGCAATCCCGTAGCTGGTACAGTGACCGACCCTTCGTTCTTTGCGAAGACTGTCTGGAAGTCTTCCAAGTCCTCTTCGCGGTACGGACGGTCCGCCATCATTACTGTTTTCGTGGCGTTCGGATTATCTTCCGTTGGTGCAGGGACAGTTTCTGCATGAGCATGGTCTAATATATAATGTGGCAGAGGTGCCTGTCCGAGTGCGTAGAGCTCGCGTTTGAACTCATCATGAGGGCAATCGTAGAGGAAACGGAGTGTACGTCCGCGGCTCGTTGTGTTGTCAATGACCTCGGCAACCATCGTGCCCGTGTCATCGAAAAACAGCTTATTGCCAATTCGAATCTTACGTGCCGGCTCCACGAGGACGTCCCAAAGGCGCATCTCCTCGTTAAGTTCGCGAAGCAAGAATACCTCTATCTTGGCATCGGTCTTCTCCTTCGTGCCATAAAGACGTGCAGGAAAGACTTTGGTATCATTGAAAACGAGGACGTCATCATCGCCGAAATAGTTGGCAACATCTTTGAACTTGATGTAGTCTTCGTCCTTCGGATCGCCCTTGACGTCGCCCTTGTACATGTCGATAGTACCCGACTGACGGTGCAATACCATCATACGAGCCTCGTCATGACGCGTAACGTGGAAGGTCTGCGTCGTCCCGTCGCTGTGGGTTATGGTCTTTTCAGCAACGTGGGGATATAGTGCCAGTGACTCATCTGGCATATTAAAGTTAAATTGTGATAGCTTCATATCTTTATATCAAATAATCAATTGTTCTTCATTTCATGTGTTCGTCGAGCCATTCCTGAAAGCGATTGTAGTCTATGCAGTCCTCAACTCTAATGTCACCGACGCGCGTTCGGCGCAGTGCCGTAAGGTAAGCGCCACTGTCGAGGGCACGTCCGATGTCACGGGCGAGCGCCCGAATGTAAGTTCCCTTTCCACAAACGACTCTGATGGAAGCCTGCATTGCGTCGGCGTCGAAGCTCGTCAGTTCTATTGAATCGATGTGTATGTGCTTCGGTTTAAGCTTGACGGACTCGCCGTTGCGCCTGTAATTGAACGCGCGCTCACCGTTTACCTTCACCGCACTGTATGTTGGCGGTATCTGATCGATGTCTCCGACAAACTGTTTAAGGACATCCTCAATGCGCTCGCGGGTAATCTGCGAAGTCGGAAAGGTAGCGTTCGCCACGTGCTCCATATCATAGCTGTCGGTTGTCGCACCAAGTTGGAGTGTCGCCGTATATTCTTTCGTATGCGTTTGCAACGTCTCTATCTGCTTTGTCATGCGTCCCGTGACGAGTATGAGCACACCCGTCGCGAGCGGGTCGAGCGTTCCGGCGTGTCCCATCTTGACCTTTTCGCCGTTCGCCTGTGTGCAAAGGTAACGGATATGGGCAAGTGCCTTGAAGCTGGTAACACCATACGGCTTGTCTATCGGTATGAGAACACCTTCCTTAAAGTTTATCATCGCAACTCTTTTGAGGCATTAGTCCACCATTGAAAGTGAGTGTCCGGAAAGCAGTAATGCAAGAATTATGCCACCAACGATAATGCGGTACCATCCGAAAAGCTTGAAACCGTATTTCGTCAAGAAGCCAACGAACCACTTCATAGCGACGATGGCAACCACGAACGCTATTACGCAGCCCACAATAAGCAGCATAATGTTGTATCCCGTAGCCCAAGAAGCATCCTCACCGAACATGTCCAAGAGGTCGAGAAGTGTCGCGCCAGCCATAGTCGGTACTGCAAGGAAGAACGAAAACTCAGCTGCATTCTTGCGGGTGAGCCCCTGCTGCATGCCACCGACAATCGTTGCCATCGAGCGGCTTGTCCCCGGTATGACAGAAAGGCACTGGAAGAGTCCGATGATGAATGCGCGATGCTCGTTCATCTTGTTCTCTTCCTTTCCATTCTTGAATATTTTATCGCAGAAGAGCATGAAGATACCCCAAGCAACGAGCATGATTGCCACTACGTTCACACTGTCGAGGAGCCAGTCGAGCAGTCCGCTCTTCTTCGCGGCCATGCCGATTACCACTGCGGGAAGTACTCCGATGAACAACAGCCAGTAGAAGTACCACTTGTGTTTGAACTTCTGCCATGCCGTACTACCTGCCGGAGCAGGCGTGTTGTCTAAGCGGAAGAAATGTTTCCAATAAAGGACTACAACCGAAAGGATAGCCCCGAACTGTATGATAAAGGTAAAAGCATGAACGAAGGGGTCGCCCTGTGGAACGCCCAAGAGGTTTTGCACTATTATCATGTGACCCGTCGAAGATACCGGAAGGAACTCCGTCAGACCTTCAACGATGGCGATTATTACCGTCTGAAGTAGTGTCATTACTTGTCTTTCGGCTTAATTAGGATTGCGAAAATGATGGAAATAAATCCTATGAGGGTTACGACCGGAGCCACCTTGATATGTATCGGGTCGAAGATAGACGGGTCGAAGACTTTCTCCGATGAATGACCGCCAGCCATAAGGACAAATCCTATGAGCACGACTATGAAGCCTGCGGCGAGGACAATGAAGTTTATCTTGCCGAAAGCGAGCTTACTCTTGTCGCCAACGTTGGCGGCACCGCTGTTCTTTGCTAATTGTTTCTTATCCATTATTTATTTGGAAGTAAATGAATTATTGTCTGATTGTATTACCGTTAAAAGGATACGGCAAACCTATTAAATCTTATAGAGGTCGCCCGCCTTCATCTTCAGGAACTTATTCACGCTGAAGTAAGCGCAGAGAAGGGTAATGAGCACACCGAAGAGGATGACTATCAATGCGGTCACAGCTATTACCTGCCAGTTGAGGACGACAGTAATGTCAGGCTCATACTGCCACAACGCATACATGCCGATGCCCAAAACGACCAGCGCAATGAATGCCGACACGAGTCCGAGCGACACCGACCGCTTCAAGAAAGGAGTGCGGATAAATCCCCACGAAGCACCGACAAGTTTCATGGTGTGTATCGAGAAACGCCGCGAATATACACTGAGGCGAATCGAATTGTTGATAAGCGAGAACGAGACGACCGTCAACAGTGCTGCAAGGATGACCAGCACAAGTCCTATCTTGCTCAAAGTGTCGTTCACGGTGTCAACAAGTTCCTGCCGATAGTCGATGTCCGACACTCCGTCGTAAGTCTTCAGCTGTGCCGCAATCTTCTTTATCGAGTCATTGTTGGCATAGTTAGCCTTCAGCTGAAGCTCTATCTCAGCAGTGAACGGGTTCTCTCCGACGAATTCGGAAGGGTCAGCGCCAAGTTCCTTGGTACCCTCCTTCAATGCCTCCTCCTTACTGATGTACTTCGTACTGACAATGTACGGTTCCCTATCGACAATCTGCGACAGTCGCTGTGCTTCCGCATCAGACATGTCCGGACTAAGAACCATTGTCACAGTGAGTTCCTGTCTGACGTACGATGATAAGTTTATGCCTGTGAAAACCGTCAAAACCACCATACCCAAAAGTATCAGCACCATTGCAGTACTAATGCAGAGCGTGACAATTTGTAATCCCTGGCGGTTGTTGCTGGCTTTGTTTCGTTTCTTCTTCATTAATTTCCGAATGCTTATGATAAGCCAATATTATTTGCAAAGTTACATCAAATGACTGAAAAGGCAAAGAGATTTATAAATTATTTGCAATTAGATGAAAAAAGACTAATCTGTTGACAACCTTCTTGTTTCTTTTCTTTACCTTTGCACGAAACATAAAATTGAATTTAAAGACGTCCCCGTTACAGTGGGACAAGGAGCAAGAATGACAGTAATTTATCCATCACCAATATTCGGACCAATACACAGCCGCCGCCTCGGAATATCCCTTGGCATAAACCTTATGCCGTCAGACGGAAAGATATGTACGTTCAATTGCATTTATTGCGAATGCGGATTCAACGAGGATTTCCGCCCTAAGCGCCGTCGTCCGACACGCCAGGAGGTTGCCGAAGCTCTCGAAAAGAAACTCAAGGAGATGCATGCCGAGGGCGTTCACCCAGATGTTCTGACCTTCGCGGGCAACGGTGAACCCACAGGGCATCCCGATTTCGGCGAGATAATGGACGATACAATCCGTCTGCGCGACAAGTACTGCCCTAATGCAAAGGTGTCGGTGCTCAGCAACTCGACGCTCACCGACCGTCCGAAGGTTCACGAAGCTCTAATGAAAGTCGACAACAACATTCTGAAATTGGATACAGTTGACCCTGAATATATTAATAATGTGGACCGCCCGACATATCCTTCATACGATGTTAAGAAGATTATTGAAGGCATCCACTCGTTCAACGGTCATGCAATAATTCAGACCATGTTCATGCACGGGACGTTCACGAAGAAAGAGAAGGACGGCACCGAAACCGTCATCGATGTTTCGAACACTGACGAAAAGTTCGTGAAGCCGTGGCTGGATGCCGTTAAATACATCGCGCCGGAGGAAGTAATGGTTTACACTATAGACCGTGAGACTCCCGACCACGACCTCAAGAAGGCAACTAAAGAGGAACTTGACGCTATCCGCGACAGGGTTATTGCGATGGGGATAGAGTGCACCGCGTCGTACTAAGAGACCTTACCCAGGGCCTCCCCCAGCCCCTCCGAAGGAGGGGAGAAAATAATTAGACTTGTGGAAGATGTTTATTATAAATGGCTATCTACGACTATAGGCACCGCTCTGCTATCTAATACAGGGACGGTCATTGTGGCTGTCCGATAGCCAAGAAAGGAAAATACATTTCGATTTCACTTGTTCTGTCGATTAATCGGGCAGCCACAAGGGCCGCCCCTGCGGTGGATGACAGATGAAAATCTTTTTTATCTAATTCCAGCCCGTTATCTTTTTGATGAACGGAACGAGTTCGTCAGCCATCTTTTCATGCTGACGTGCCGACGGATGCTTACCGTATCCATATCCAAGAGAGCCGTCGGAAGGTGTGAAGTCGAAGCGATAGACATTGTTATCGCCACGGCTACGGGCATCATCGATGGCAGCCTGCTCCGCTTTCTGTACCGCCTCAAGGCGCTCCCCTTTAATCATCGTACCAGTAAGGAGCACTATCTTAGCCTTTGGATAGTGTCCGCGAATATCCTTTACAAAAGATTTGAAGGCTTCCTGAAGCTTGTCATCCCTCCACTTCGGGTGCGTTGTGTCGTTTGTTCCGAGATTAACACAGACGACGTCGGGCTGATAACGCGAGAAGTCCCACCGCTTGCCGCTCATCCGAACGTTGGCAAAGGGATAGTAAGCGGGCATCACGGCAGGGTCGCCGTCGACTTTTCCACAGTTGTTACGGTATATTCCGATACCGGAGCGCGCCACGACCTGCCACTGCGCGTTCAACTTCCGTGCGGCAATGGCCTCGTACGAGCGGTAGATATTCTGCATCTTCGAGTCGAATTTCTTCGAAACGCCGTCCCACTCGTTGCCCAATGCGCAGGTTATAGAATTGCCGATGAACTCCATCTTACGTTCCGGAAGCGTGGGTTTACTGCCAAGCCGCGCGCCATCATCTAACAGCAGACCGTACAGAACGGGATGGCGCAGTGCACCTTCGACAGCGTATGTTATCTGCAAACTGTGTGTCCCGGGGGCCAATCCCGTAGCCAACGTGACTAGGCCGTCGGTGCTTTTCTCCGACTGAACTTTGAAAGGCGTTCCTCCGTCGATAACTATGACGAAATAGCTGCTGCCTGGCTTGGTTTTCATACGTACCGAAGTGCCGGTGAAGCTGCAGTAGAACTGCGCGCCGGGCCACGTCCAATCGGCAGAGCCATCTGCGTTGAAGTTGATGCGACCGACTGTTGCAATGGCTGAGTCGGTGGCTTTTATGAATTGCTGAGCGCGTCCAGTCAGGCTGAACATCAGCAACATTGCAATCGCTATAATGCTTAACTTGTGCATAATTTTATTCCTTTGAGTTTGGCTTTTGTCGTCAAACAACTTTTATTTTTATCCTTATAACGGATTAATTATCCGATTATTGCGTAATAGCAGCATACAAATCCACAAAGAGAAATAAATATCTTTGAAAACTAACATCGGATTGAACGTATGGGGCGTATTAATTGCCGACTCCGTGAAATCAGTGAAATCCGATGTCGAACAAGCATACTTGATTATCCACAAATATCCACTGCAGGGACGGCCCTTGTGGCTGCCCGCTCCATCAACAGACCGAATGAGAGCTAAATATATTTGCCTTATCAGGCAATCGGGCAGCCCCAAGGGCCGCCCCTGCTGTGGACAACAACCTGTGCTTGAAGATTATAGATATGCATATAAGCTTGTTAGCAAATCCATTGACAATACATCAGAATGCCACCTAGGCCCTTTCAGAATATGAAAGATAAGCGATTGAAACACAAAAGGATAACTTTCACATTGAAAAATAAATTATTTTTGTGAGAAAAATAAATTAAAAATCAAATAAAAATAAATTAAAAACCATCCTGAAAGATGACCTTTCGCATCGCAATACCTATTCCGTCGCAACGTGGAACATAACCTACGGCAATCTCAAAGGCATGCAAAAGCCCTCCCGGAACAGAGGTTTGTTGACCCGTGAAGATTAAATTTGTGGCTACAAAGTTCTGTAATGTGGGAATAAATAACTAAATTTGCAAGGAGAAAGAAAACTTAAACACTACAAAGAAATAACTATACCAATGGGACAAATACCAGCCGAATGGAACAAATTCATACTTAAGGATGTATCGTACGTCAACCTGATGATGCGCCGAATATACAATGTGCTCATCGTGGCGAACCCCTACGACGCCTTCATGCTCGAAGATGACGGGCGCGTTGAGGAGAAAATATACAACGAATACATGGAACTGGGACTGCGATACCCGCCTACCTTCACGCAGGTGAGCACCATCGACGAGGCCGAGAAGGTGTTGCAGACCGTCGATATCGACCTCGTCATCTGCATGCCGGGCAACGGCGACAACGATGCCTTCGATGTTGCACGCGCCATCAAGCAGCGCCACAAGGACATACACTGCGTTGTGCTGACACCGTTCAGCCACGGCATAACGCGACGGATACAGGATGAGGACCTCAGTATATTCGATTACGTATTCTGCTGGTTAGGTAATACGAATCTGATTCTGTCAATCATTAAACTCATAGAGGATAGAATGAACATTGAACACGATGTTCAGGAAGGCGGAGTGCAAATGATTCTGCTCGTGGAGGACTCCATCAGATTCTATTCGAGTATCCTTCCGAACCTCTACAGCTACATATTGAAACAGAGCCAGAACTTTTCGACGGAGGCATTGAACCGCCATGCCGCCACGATGCGTATGCGAGGACGTCCAAAAGTTGTGCTGGCACGGACGTACGATGAGGCATGGGACATCTATATGAAGTTCAAGGACAACTGCCTGGGCGTCATCAGCGACGTCAGATTTCCTCTGCACAACGTCAACAAGGACGAACCGTATGCCGCCGGACAAAAGGCCTCGGAGCTGAAGGACCCGCATGCGGGCATAAAACTTCTCAAAGCGATACGCAAGGAGGACGAGTACGTGCCGCTGATAATGGAGAGTTCGGAGACGGAGAACCGTAAAGTGGCGGAAGAGAATCATTTCCTCTTCGTCGACAAGAACTCGAAGGCGATGAGCGTTGAGCTGAAGAAGCTTCTCGAGGAGCACATGGGCTTCGGCGATTTCGTGTTCCGTGACCCGAAAACACATAAGGTGATACTGCGAATACACAGTCTGAAGGAGTTGCAGGACAATATCTTCAAGATTCCCAACGACTCCATGCTGCACCACGTAAGCCGCAACCACGTGAGCCGATGGCTGTCGGCACGCGCCATATTCCCCGTGTCGCAGTTCCTGAAAAACGTCACATGGCACAAGCTTCAGGACGTCGACATGCACCGTCAGATTATCTTCGACGCCATAGTGAAGTACCGCCGCATGCGCAACCAGGGCATAGTGGCAGCCTTCGACCGTAAAAAATTCGACAAGTATGCCCACTTCGCACGTATCGGCGAAGGCTCGCTCGGTGGCAAGGGACGTGGCCTGGCGTTCCTCGACAATGTTGTCAAGATGCACCCGGAGTTCAATCAGTACCCCGGAGCATCGGTACAGATACCGAAGACAGTAGTCCTGTGCACCGATATCTTCGACAACTTCATGGAGCAGAACAACCTCTACCCTATCGCTTTGAGCGATGCCAGCGACGATGAGATATTGCAGGCGTTCCTCAAGGCCCAGCTCCCCGACTCGCTCATTGGCGATTTCTTCGCCTTCTTCGATGCCACGAAGAGTCCTATTGCAATACGCTCGTCGTCGCTGCTCGAAGATTCTCACTATCAGCCGTTCGCCGGAATATACAATACCTATATGATTCCGTGCCTCAACGACAAGTACGAGATGCTGCGAATGCTTGCTTGCGCCATCAAGGGCGTGTATGCTTCGGTTTTCTTCAAGGACTCGAAGGCGTACATGACGGCAACTAGCAACCTCATAGACCAGGAGAAGATGGCTGTCATACTGCAACAGGTAGTAGGCAAGCAGTATGGCACTCGGTTCTACCCGAATATCTCCGGTGTGCTGCGCTCACTCAACTACTACCCCATCGGTGACGAAAAGGCTGAGGAAGGCGTGGCTTCGCTTGCAATAGGACTAGGCAAATACATCGTCGACGGTGGTCAGACGCTGCGTGTCAGTCCGTATCATCCGAACCATGTGCTACAGATGAGCGAGACGGAACTGGCGCTGAGACAGACGCAGACGAAGTTCTACGCGCTCGACATGAACCACGTTGGCGAGGACTTCAAGGTCGACGACGGATTCAATATCCTGACTTTGAAGATAAAGGATGCGGTTGCCGACAAGTCGATAAACTATCTTGCGTCAACCTATCTGCCTTTTGATGAGACCATTTACGACGGCGTTTACGATGAGGGGCGCAAGATTATATCGTTCTGCGGAGTACTGCAACAGGACGTATTCCCGCTTCCTGAGATTCTGAAAATTTCCATGAAGTATGGTGCCCAAGCAATGCGCCGACCGGTGGAGATTGAGTTTGCGTGCAACCTCAACGACGACAAGACGGGCGAATTCTATCTGCTTCAGATTCGGCCGATTGTCGACAGCTGTGGAACAATCGACGAAGATGTTGCCGCTATACCTGATGATGAATGTCTGATTCGCTCGCACATGAGTCTTGGACACGGCGAAAGCGAGGATGTAACGGATGTCGTATATGTCAAGACGGACGATAATTTCAGTGCTTCCGACAACCCGCAGATTGCTTCCGAGGTTGAGGAGATAAACCATAAGTTCCTCGACAGGGGCACGAACTATGTCCTCGTCGGCCCAGGACGATGGGGCTCCAGCGACCCGTGGTTGGGCATTCCGGTGCGTTGGCCGCACATTTCGGCTGCGCGTGTGATAGTCGAGGAAGGGCTGAAGAACTACCGTGTCGACCCGAGCCAGGGCACACACTTCTTCCAAAACCTCACTTCCTTCGGCGTGGGGTACTTCACCATCAACACGTACAAGGGTGAAGGAGTCTACCGCCGTGACGTTCTCGACTCCATGCCTGCCGTCGAGGAGACCGCCCACGTTCGTCATGTCCGCTTCAAAAAGCCGATGAAGATAATGATGGATGGCAAAAAGCAGGAAGGCGTCGTCCTACTGCCGGATGACAAATAGCGAGATTCCGCAACCGCTCAGTGACTCCTTCGGATATTGCATTTGACGTTGAAGCCACTGGCGGAAGCGGAAATGTGTATTTTCCATAGCATATACTTTACCCTCATCAAGACCGTATTTGTGGGCCATATCTTTGCCTGGCTTTATCGCTGTTGTAATTACACCAGGCTTGGAAAAGTCGATATAGGTTTCGCAGTAGCCATCATACAGTCCGTTACCTGCTTAAGCCTTCCACAATCTGGCATAGGTAATGTCCTCTTCCTCGTCCGTCGGGGTCGTGGGAACCACTGCTATGTCATCGTCATCATCACTGGAACAAGACGTAGTTGTGAGCGTTGTGACCGCGAAGGCAAACCATGCAATGACGAAAGCTGTCAGACGGAGCCATGTTTTCTTTGAATTAATCGTTTTCATAATTGTCTTTGGGTTTAATATCGTTGTTTAGTGAATTTAATATATATGGTATTGTCAGATTAGTTTTAGCCTTCAAGTCGCTTCAAAACATCCTCCAGAGGGGCGTTCTTCAGTGCTTCCTCGAACTTATTATATTCTTCGTCGCCCTTTTCTTTGTAGTATTTCTCATATTTTTCACTGATGGTTTCCAAGTTTGTACCTATCGAAAGCATAACGGAAGTCACATTAGCAGCAACCGCAAAGTTAATGGTGAAAGGAGCCAAATGGCGTTGCGAAATCTTTCAGAAGTCTTGCGAAATCACTCAAAATGCATTTTTCAATCTTGCAAAATCTTGCAAGCCAAACGCTGAAATGCCGATAAACAAAGGATAGTACAGTGACAGATTTACAGTTATTAACAATATATCAGCCTTCAAAAATGTTCATAATTCCCCGGTAAATGTCAGATAAAACATTATCTTTGTGCGTAGAAATAAAATGGAATAACTTCATTCGGACTCTGCTATGACTAACCACAACCCCATTAAGTGTTTGCTTTTTATATGTGCCACCATGTTGGTTGCCTCATGCGGACGAAAGTATTCGACAACTTTCACGCCTGAGCAACGCCACGAAACCGACAGTATCATAAAGGCGGCACACAGCGATGCGTCCCTTGACAGTATATATAAGGCAATGGACAAGGAACATAATACGCTCGGAAAGATTGTCACTTTGCGCGAATGGAGCAAGACTTTGCGCTACGAAAGCCGTTTCGACGAAGCGCTGAAGAAGCACCGGCGTAGGGCTTGCACTCGTCAGTCAGATTGTGAAATCACTCGGAGGAGCTATCAAAGTGGATAGTACCGAAGGCAAGGGAACGACATTTCATCTTGCTATACCTGTACGCCACATCGCAGGTACAAGTGCATATACAAACGAAGAGGGCGTTGAAACGAGTCTGTTTGTTACCGAAGGAGATAACAAAACAAAAGAAGACAAAGTTTCAACGACGAATAAAGAAACCACAGCAACTATCCTTGTCGTCGAGGACAATGCAGATGTTGCAGCCTACATTGGCAAGCGTCTGAGCGGGAAATACAAAATCGTGTATGCCCAAAACGGTGAGCATGAGCTACAGCCAACTGTACCGCAAGTTCTCAGCACTGACCGGCATGACACCGGTTCAGTATATCCAAAGAGTGAAAGTAGCAAAGGCGAAGCTGATGTTGAGCCGCCATCCGGAGATGAGTCTTAACATCGTAGCCGAGCAATGCGGCTTTTCCGATTACTCAAACTTCGTCCGTGCATTCAAGAATGTTCTCAACACCACACCGACGCAGTATGTACGCAACAGCCTCAGTTAGCCTTTCTCGGCTAACCGAAACATTTATAACATTTCTATTGAGTTTCAGCAAAGTGACGAGACGGACTATCTCCCGACCTCATTATTTCTTTCCAGAGTGTCAGAGATAGTCTGAACGATGCGCTCAGCAACACGACCGTCCCACCGGTCAGGAATGGAACTCTCCTTCCACTTTCCCGATACCATATCAGCAGTTGCAGTAGCAAGGCGCTTGGCATCCTCACCGACGAGGATGTTAGTGCCCTGCTTCACTGTTTCTATATGCTCCGTGTAACTGTTAAGAGTAATGCACGGAACCTGATTGAACGTTGCCTCCTCTGCTACATTACCGCTATCGGTCACTATTCCGAGAGCATGCTTGGTGAGATAAGCGAAGTCGAGATAGCCAAGAGGCTTGACAAGATGGAAGTTGTGCAAATCTAATCCACGATGAAGACCAAGCGATGTTATCACCTCCACTGCACTATCGCGAAGCGGAGCAACAACGGGAACGTCGCCACATGCACCCAGCATGCCTTCCAACATTGCCAGAAGGTTGTCCCGATTACCAAGCAACGCCTTGCGGTTCAGCGTAAACACGATATACTTTGGAGAGGACTGACCGTCCGAAGCTGTAAGGCCAAGCGGCTCAAGGACCTCTTTAGCGACATTGCCTCCAGCTGCCTCGATGCTGTCGTGGCAGTGGCGGAGATTGTCTGTAAGGATATTGCCGACGCGATACACCTTCGAGAGCTCAGCGCCCTCACGGTTTGCGATGGAGTTATTGCTTATTCCGGCAGTGAAGAGAATGTCCGACAGACCGTCAATGACAAGCCTGTTAATCTCCTTCGGCATGGTTATGTCGAACGAACGAGTACCGGCAGCGATATGCGCAAGCAGAATGCCCTGCTTCTTGGTTACTATCGCCGCCGCCATGGTTGACGCAAGGTCGTCGACAACGATAACGGCATCGGTATCATGCTGCTGCAAATACAACTCGAACTTTGCCATAACCTGCCCTGTCAGTTCGTTTAGGTTCTGACAAGTAACGCCCAGGAACACCGTAGGACGACTTATGTCGAGGTCGGCAAAAAGCGAATTCTCAAGTGTCGGGTCGTCTTCGGCTCCGGCATATATGAGCGTGTACGTCACCGTTTGTCCCTGACTCTGCAGGAATTTAATCTGTCTTATAATCGGTGCGACCTTTATAAAGTTCGGACGAGCGCCGCAAAAAAGAGCAATTTCCATCTTAATTGAATAGTTGATAATTATAGTTAGCAAGGCTACTGAGCCTTGAAGAGTTCCTTGATGCCGCCAAGACTGCCCATGAGGTTCGAAGCCTCGTAAGGCAGGAATACCGTCTTGGCCTTGTCGCCGCTAGCCACTTCTTGCAGCATCTGTATGTAGTTCTTAGCCAGGAGGTAGTTGGCAGGATTCGTACTCTTGCCGACAGCCTCGGAAATCTTCTCTATTGCCTGTGCCTCAGCTTCCGCCTTGCGGATGCGGGCGGTTGCTTCACCCTCGGCAAGGAGTATCGCCTGCTGCTTCTCGGCTTCCGCACGGTTAATCTTGGCAGCTTTCTCACCTTCCGACTGAAGTATCTGTGCCTGCTTGGTACCTTCACTCGTGAGGATAGTAGCACGCTTGTCGCGTTCAGCCTGCATCTGTTTCTCCATAGCTTGCAGCACGCTTGCCGGCGGCGTTATGTCCTGAAGCTCCACTCGGTTGACCTTGATACCCCACTTGTTGGTAGCATCGTCAAGCACGCCACGAAGCTTTGTGTTGATTGTATCACGAGATGTAAGAGTCTGGTCGAGCTCCATCTCGCCGATGATATTACGAAGAGTGGTCTGCGTAAGTTTCTCGATAGCGTTCGGCAGGTTGTTAATCTCATAGACAGCCTTGAACGGGTCGACAATCTGGAAATACAGAAGAGCGTTTATCTGCATCTGTATGTTATCCTTGGTGATAACGTTCTGACGGTCGAAATCGTAGACTTGTTCACGCAAATCTATGATATTCGTGTAGACGTAACGTCCGTTCTTCAGCGCAACAATCTCCTTTGCGTGGTCGATGAACGGTATAATAAGGTTAATACCTGGCTGCAGAGTGGCGTAATACTTACCGAGACGCTCTATAATCTTCGTCTCGCTCTGCGGGATTATTACCAAAGTCTTCTTCACTATAATAATAGCGAGGACGACAACGACTACTAAGATGATCATTCCAATGTCCATTGTTCAGATTCTTTTAACGGTTAATATTATGCTGTTCATGCTGAGGACTTCCACCTCAGCGCCTTTTTCAATCGGTTGTCCGTCCTTTGTATGCGAGCGCCAGCTGTCGCCATCGATTTGCACATAGCCATAACCGTCCTGCGGAATGGCATCGGTGACACGTCCGTGACGCCCTATGAGCGCCTCGAAGTTGCTGCGACGTCCGCTCTTATGGAAGTATTTCACTATCGTCGGACGTACAAAGAATATGCATATTATAGATATGACTGCGAAAACGATGACCTGTGCCGTAATACTGTCGGTTATCAGCGACGTTATCAAGCCGCCGATGCCTCCTATTGCGAAACAAAAGATGAAGAAGTCGCCGTTCGTAAGCTCGAGTATCAGGCACAGGATGCTTACTATCAGCCATACTTGCCATAAGTGTTCAAGGAAGTAGGTAATCATAGTTATTTTGTTTTTGGTGAAAGACAGGTAGCGGAGGCGCTGCCTCCGCCTACCTAACTGAAATGGGTCTAAGCGACAACAAGGAGGACTAACGGCGACGGGAAGACTTGCGCTTCTTTGTTGTTGTCTTCTTGCTGGTAGTCTTCTTTGTTGTCGATGTAGTGGTTGTCGTTGCAGGCTTATAGTATTTCAGAGCCTCAGGCAGCCATTTCTTGATGTCCTGCACACGCTGCTGGTCAGACGGGTGGTCGCTAAGCCATGTTGTCAGACCGCCCTGCTGCGTACCAGTGTTGGCGTTTGCCATACGGGTCCAGAACGTTACAGCCTCGTTAGGGTCATAACCAGCCATTGCAGCGAAGATAAGTCCCATGTGGTCGGCTTCGCTTTCGTTGGCGCGACTGTACTTTGCGTTGGCGAAAGAGAAGGCTCCGTTGGCAACGGTAGATGCTATATCGCCGACGCCTGAGCCTACGGTGCTATTCAATATCGTACCACCGATGTTGGTAGCGACCTGCTGTCGGTACTGCTTACTCATCTGCTCGGCGCTGTGCTTTGCAACGGCGTGAGCTATTTCGTGACCAAGGACGATGGCAAGAGCGTTCTCGTTTTGTGTAACAGGCAGCAAACCGGTGTACACAACGATTTTACCACCAGGCATACAGAAGGCATTCACCTCATCGTTCTGTACAAGGTTGAACTCCCACGAGAAGTTCTTAATCTCGTTGGCATAGCCGTTCTGCTTCAGATAAGTCTCCACGGCGTTGGCAAGACGCGTACCGACACGCTTTACCATAGCCGTCTGCCCGGCGTTGGTCGACAGCTTTGCCGTCGACATATACTTCGTGTACTCCTGCTGAGACAGTGCCAATACCTGCTCATCGCTTACCGCCAAGGTGTGCTTGCGGCCCGTGATAGGCACCGTCGATGTTGTTCCACAACTGAAGAGAGTCGCTGCTATGAGTGCAACGGCTACAAGCTTGATGTTCTTCACTATTGTTTGTGTCATAATATTTAGTAATATAAAGTTCCCAAAAACAAAATCTGATACTCTTTGCAAAGATAATACAAATATCGGAAAGTACAAGAAAAATCAGACATTTTTATTTTTTGTCCAGTTCATGGAATGTATATATCATAACCGGAACACATAGGAGGAACGACAGGACATCGCTGACGCTCTGGCACATCTCCACTCCTAACAGTCCGAAATAGTGCGGAAGGATGATGATAAGCGGAATGAAGAAGAGTCCGCGGCGCGCCGCAGCGAGTATGTTTGCACGCCAAGGCTTGCGGCATGTCTGCGTCATCATGTTGCTGGTCATAATGAACGCGTTGAGCGGATAGGTGCACAGCTGCCATATAAGGGCAACGCTGCCAATGCGGATGACGTCGGGATCGTCGCGAAAAGGCTGTATGACGCCATCGCTGAAGAATATTCCGACAATGCCGCAGACAACCAGGAACACCGTGCCGACCTTCACTGTGAACCAGTAAGCACTCTTCAGGCGTTCGTAAAGACCTGCGCCGTAGCAGAAGCCGCACAACGGCTGGAAGCCCTGCCCTAATCCGACGACTGCCGACATGACGAACATCGTGATGCGGTTGACAATCGACATGGCGGCAATGGCGGCATCGCCGAATGCGCCTGCTGATATATTCAACGCTATCGTAGCAATGCAGCCAAGTCCCTGGCGGCTCAGCGACGGACTGCCACCATAGAAAATCTCGCGCGCCGCAACCCATGAGGGGTGGAAGTTTGCCCACTTTATGCCAATGTTCTCAGGGCGATGGGACATCCGCAGCAGTATAAGGAACGACACGAACTGCCCTATCACCGTAGCCCACGCTGCTCCTGCAACGCCCAAATCGAGCCCGAAGATGAGCAGCGGGTCAAGGACACAGTTGAGGATGGCACCCACCACGATGCCGTACATAGCGATATGGGCATTGCCTTGCAGTCGCATCTGGTTGTTCAGCGTCAGCGATGATGTGAGGAACGGCGAGCCGAGAAGTATTATTCCGAGGTAGCTCTCAGTGTATGGAAGTATCGTCGGGGTACTGCCAAGCCACACGGAAAGCGGATGAAGGAGTGCCTCGCCGACAGCAAGAAACAGCAGTCCGAAGAAGAAAGAGAAGAAGAACCCGTTCGACGCCATGATAACGGCATTGTCGTGGCGCTTTGCTCCGAGCTCACGGGATATGTAGTTGCCTGAGCCGTGACCAAAGAAGAAGCCGAAAGCCTGGGCGAAGAACATCACTGAAAAGACGATACCGACCGCTGCCGTAGCCTGCGTGTTGAGTTGACCGACAAAGAACGTATCGACAATATTGTAGATGCTCGTCACCAGCATCGTAATTATTGTCGGTACAGACATCGTCAGTATCACTCGGTGGATGGGTCCGCTGGTGAGGAACGTGTAGTTGTCGGTGTGTCGTTTCATATTCGAAAAAATTATTGCAAAGGTAACAAAAAACCGTCATATACAAAAGATTAACGCGAATTAACCCCAAAAGGTAACATTTGTTATCATTTCTTCTGAATTGTTCTTGGTATCTTTGCCGCATCAAAAGAGACTTGATAATATGGAAATAAGACTGAAAAGGATTTACGAAACGCCATCGGAGGCAGACGGACTGCGTGTGCTTGTAGACAGATTGTGGCCTCGCGGCATCAAGAAAGATGATGCCAAGGTCGACTTATGGGTAAAGACGCTAGCGCCGACGACGGCTCTTCGCAAGTGGTTCGACCATGATGTGGCAAAGTGGAATGAGTTTCGGACGATGTATTCTGACGAGATTCGCAACAACGACGACTTCAAAACGCTCGTCGAAAGAATATCGGCTGAGCCGGTGGTGACGCTCCTCTTCGGCGCGAAAGACACCGAACACAACAATGCGGTGGTACTTGCTGAGATGGTAAAGAATACATTATAGAATGTCGTCAGTGACCTTCGGAAATACGGAAGGTAAACTATGGAATTTCAAAAGGTAAGCTTTAAGAATGAAAAATAAATTATTTTTGTGAGAAAAATAAATTAAAAATAGAGGAAAAATAAATTAAAATTCGAACAAAAATAAATTAAAAATCAACGTCAAACCTAATCTTTTGGATTTCAACAGGTTAGGTTTGGCATTACAGAATACCTGCCCAAGCCCTCCCGAACGGGAAGGATGTTAAATTGATATGTAGGTGATTGATGTTGGATGGATACAGAAAAAACATGGATAGGATTACCTTATCCTATCCATGCTTCTAACTAATTTCTCGTCAGCCTTCACTCCTTTGTGCGCCAACAAGAGGAATATAATCGAAACAAGGGGCATTGCTACCGCCCACTTGAGTCCCATTTGCACTTGACCAGACACCTTGAAGTAAATCAACAGATAGTAGACATACCATAAGATGTCGAACAATACGCCCCAATAACATAAGCGCATTTGCAGTTTCCGGTCCTTAAACAGGAATATGGTAACGACGGATACGATTCCGGCAAGTACCATAAAGATGAACAACGGCCATGCTGTTATTACGGGAACGGCATTTGCCACGCCTGCCCAACCTAAGTTGTTGAGGGGTATTTCCGAGCCCAATGTGCCGACAGATGCATACCCCACGGGGAAGAACAGGCAAAGGACGACTGCTATAATCGAACTTATGAGGAACAGTGTTTGCTTACGCTGCCACATTATTTATCTCCTTCTTCGTTGTCCTTTGACGGGTCACGCCAGTAAATATTGCCCTCGAGGTATTCCTGTGTAGCCAGAAGTGTTGGCTTCGGGAGCTTCTCGTAGTAGCGGCTTATCTCTATTTGCTCACGGTTTTCGAAAACTTCTTCGAGTGAATCGTTATAAGATGCAAATTCGGCGAGCTTCTTACTCAAATCCTGTTTAATCTCAACAGATATCTGATTGGCACGCTTTGCTATGATTGCTACTGTCTCGTAAATGTTGCCGGTGTCCTTCCACAACTCTTGTAAATCACGAGTTACAGTATTAACTGGAGCTTTTGACTTCTTATAATCCATGTTTTATTTAAATTAAATAATTGATTTCTGATTGTTGAATGATTAATCCTTAGTGAATTGCTTGCACTTTTCGATGTACTTCTCAGCGGTTTGACGCTCCTTGCTGTCGGGATACTCGTTTATGAAACCGTAACACTCGTCTTCGGCATCCTGGTATCTCTGAACCTTCTTTGCCTCCACTGACATCTGGGCGAGCTCAAACTTGCTCTTCATAATAAGTATGGAGAAGTCCTCACGCATAGATGTATATGGATAATCGTTAAGCGCATTCTGTGCCGTAATTACACAAGCCTCATAGTTATTGCCACCGCTGGTGCAGTTGCCGAAGTAAGAACCGAGATTGTAATAGAGCTTTGCGCTGAGGTATTCCTTCTCGACGAGTTTGTCCTGAAGCTCCATCAAACGCTGTTCGGCATTCCCTTTCAGCTTGCCATCTGGGAAAAGGTCACGGTATTCCTGAAATGCTGCAATGGCAGATACCGTCTGGCTTTGGTCAAGACGTGGCTCCGGCGTACTCATGTACAGACTTTGTCCGACATAGTAGGAGGCCATTTCGGCATAGTCACCATGTGGATAGCTTTGGTAGTACTTACGGAACGTCTCGGCTGCGGCCTCGTAATCGCCCAGTCCGTACTCACTCATCGCCAGCATGTAAAGGCATTCTTGTGCGTTGGAGGTACCCTTCTCTATCGTAACCAAGTCCTGCAGAAGCGGTACAGCAAAGCCATACTTGCCGTTAGCGAAGCATTCCTTGGCGTATTCGTACTTGTATGAGTAGTCTGAAGACTTGTACACCTGATTGTATTCGTGTGCACAGCCCGTCAAAAACAAGGTTGCCGCTAAGGACAAATATAGTAATATGTTAGAAAATCTTTTCTCCATCGTTCACTTTAGTGTGCAAAGGTACACATAAATCTATAAACGGCAAAAGTATAAACCGTTATTTTTTGAAAAAATATACTTCAAAATTTATATAGTAGACATTATTTTGCTAACTTTGCATTTCCAATGAATTTCAAGCTAACATCAAAATATAAGCCTACCGGAGACCAACCGGAGGCTGTCAAGGAACTGACGGACGGCATAGAGCGTGGCGACAAAAGCCAGGTTCTTCTTGGTGTTACGGGTTCCGGAAAGACTTTTACTGTTGCTAATGTCATTGCGAACGTAAACAAACCGACACTCGTTCTAAGCCACAACAAGACTCTTGCGGCTCAGCTTTATGAAGAGATGAAGGGCTTCTTTCCCGACAATGCCGTCGAATATTACGTTTCCTACTACGATTATTATCAGCCGGAGGCTTATCTTCCATCAACAGATACATACATAGAAAAGGACCTCGCTATCAACGACGAGATAGACAAGCTGAGGCTGTCGGCTGTCTCCTCGCTCCTCTCGGGGCGCAGGGACGTCATCGTTGTGTCGTCGGTGTCGTGCATCTATGGTATGGGCGGACCGGTGGCGATGCAGTCAAGCGTGATAAGAATTAAGAAAGGGCAGACGCTCGACAGGAATATGTTCCTCCGAAGGCTCGTTGATGCGCTCTATGTTCGCAACGATGTCGACCTGCAACGTGGCAATTTCCGTGTCAAGGGTGACACTGTTGACATTGCGATGGCATACAGCGACAATATCCTTCGCATCACTTGGTGGGACGATGAGATAGACAGCATCGAGGAAGTGGACTCTGTTGCATTCCACAGACTTGGCTCTTTCGAGGAGTATGAGATATATCCGGCAAACCTGTTTGTCACCAGCAAGGAGCAGACGGAGACTGCCATCCGTGACATTCAGGATGATTTGGTGAAGCAGGTTGACTTCTTCAAGGAGCAGGGCGACAACATCAAAGCCCAGAGAATTAAGGAACGGGTTGAGTACGATGTAGAGATGATAAAGGAACTGGGCCACTGCTCCGGCATCGAAAACTACAGCCGGTACTTCGACGGCCGCAAACCGGGTGAGCGCCCTTACTGTCTGCTCGACTTCTTCCCTAAGGATTACCTCATGGTAATTGATGAAAGCCACGTCAGTGTACCGCAAATCAATGCAATGTATGGCGGCGACAGAGCGAGGAAGAAGAACCTGGTGGAATATGGTTTCCGCCTTCCTGCCGCATTCGACAACAGACCTCTGAAGTTCGAGGAGTTCCACAGCCTCATCAATCAGGTAATTTATGTGAGCGCAACGCCTGCCGACTATGAGCTAAGGGAGGCTGAGGGCGTTGTCGTGGAACAGCTTATCAGACCGACAGGTCTGCTCGACCCGGAGATTGAAGTTCGTCCGTCGGAAAATCAGATTGATGATTTGATGGAGGAAATCATAACCCGCAGTGCCAAGCATGAGCGTGTTCTGGTTACGACTTTGACAAAGAGAATGGCGGAGGAGTTGACCGAATATCTCCTTGAGCACGACATAAAGACTGCGTATATACACAGCGACGTTGCCGGATTAGACAGAGTGAAGATTATAAACGACCTCCGCGCCGGTCTCTACGATGTCCTCGTCGGCGTCAATCTTCTTCGTGAGGGACTCGATTTGCCAGAGGTCTCACTCGTGGCGATACTCGATGCCGACAAGGAAGGTTTCCTTCGCAGTCACCGAAGCCTGACGCAGACCGCCGGAAGAGCCGCCCGCAATATCAATGGCAAGGTTATAATGTATGCAGACACCATTACGGAAAGCATGCAGAAGACCATCGACGAGACTAACAGGAGGCGCAGCAAGCAGCTGAAATACAACGAGGAGCATCACATTACGCCAAAGCAAATCGTCAAGGAGATACACGCCACGCTGCCGACCGACGAGAAACAGCCGCAGACTTCTATGCAGGCGGCTATCAAGGTCACGCCTTATCGCGAGCCGGAGGAGACTGCCGCGTTCGCAGCCGACCCTATTGTGCAGCGCATGACACGTCCGCAGCTTGAGAAGAGCATAGCCAATACGACCAAACTCATGAAGCAGGCGGCCAAGGATTTGGACTTCCTGCAAGCTGCCCAGTACCGTGATGAAATCATACGGCTGCAAAAGGAGCTTGAACTCAAATAAGGTTAAAAATTCATTAAAACAACGGGCGTTACAATATTAATGAGTAAATTTGTACGATTATAACGCAAAACGAAATTCAATATGAAGAAAATTATAATTGCATTCCTGGTGTTGCTCGCACTGCCGACTGCTACAATGGCTCAAAACACATTAACTCCTGAGGAACAGCTCCAGCAGGCTGAACAGCAACTTGAGGAGGCAAAGAAAGCCAAGGAAGCCGCAATGGCAAGACTGAAAGCTAAGCAAGAGCAGGAGAAGGCTCTGGAAATGCAACGGAAAATAGAAGAAGCGAAGAAGGAAACGGCACGTCTTCGTGAAGAAACGAGGCGCATTGAGGAAGGCTTAAAGGACTCCGTCGTCAACGAAACACCACAACCGGCGGAACCGAAGACTGTTACACCGGCTCCAACAGTTGCCCCGACAACTCCGACGGAAGCACCCGCAGTTCCAGCAGAGACGACCACAACGACTCCGGCAGTTGCTCCGTCAGCTTCTGTTAACGAAGAGCCGAAAACCATCAGGACCCGTAATAAAACCGAAAAGGATGACGGCAATAACGTCGACAAGAATGCGAAGTACCTCAAAAGAGACGCTGTGCCGGTCGTAGACGGACAGGTTCAGTGGCAGACGGTCGTCAGTGCGCCCGGAAAGAGTGCCGACCAGATTTACGATATTGCAGAGAAATATCTCACGCAGTTGACCTCCGACGAGTTCCAACTTCCAGGAAGCCAGGTCATAACGAAGGATAAAAGCAAGCACAACCTCGTCGCCTCAGTCCACGAATGGCTCGTCTTCAAGGATAACTCCCTCTCTCTTGACAGAACGGAGATATTCTATGTCCTCAACGTAGACTGTTCCGCAGGTCAGGCAAAGATGACTATGATGCGCGTGAAGTACAAGTATGACGTGCAGGGAGATGTAAGCCGCTACAACGCCGAGGAATGGATTACCGACAAGGAGGCTGTCAACAAGAAGCACACACGTCTCTATCCAATCTCCGGAAAGTTCCGCCGCAAGACCATAGACCGTAAGGACGAGATATTCGAAACATTCAAAGAAGCACTCCAGCAACAATAATGGAACCATCAAGACATCACAGAAACAAAGAGCTTAACAAAGATGCCGACCAGTTCCTGATGATACGTCAGGTGCTGAATCTCATCTTTATGATTGGCGCTATCATAGGCGTTATAATTTTCCTGACAGGCAACACGCAGGTAGGTACTATCGTTATACTTGCCTCTATGGTGTTTAAGATAGCAGAATGTGCATTTCGCTTTTTTAAATAAATGAAAGAGAAGATACTCATTGTCCTATGTTTAATTGCCGCAGCAGTGCCGTTCAGCATGTCTGCGCAGGTCAATACGAACGACGGTTTCACAGACGACGGACAATTTACGGCCAGCGGTTATCAGCGGAATCGGAATTTCGGACGTTCGGATTCGGTACAAAGTCAGCACAAGGAGATTCCCCGTGGGCTGACGGTGTGGACCGTTGACGACAAGTTTGGTGACCGACAATTCACGACTCCGGACACAACCTCGTTCATGTTTATGAACACTATCTTCACGACGGGGCTGCACGGCGAGTACAATACACTTGGAAATCTGGGCTCACCGAGAATAAACCGCATCATCATAGACCGTCAGGATGCGACCGAATCTTATTTCCTTGACCCTTACGACTTCTTCATTGTAAATCCGAACCAATTCCATTTCACGTCAACATACTCTCCGATAACGGTTGTTTCCTACAATACGGCAGGCAACCGCACTGACGGTGAGGACCACTTCAAGGCACTCTTCGCTGTCAACGCAGGCAAGAGATGGGGCTTCGGCTTCAAGTTCGACTATCTCTACGGGCGCGGATACTACAGCAATCAAAGCACGAGCCTGTTCAATTATACCATGTGGGGCAGTTACCTTGGCGAACGTTACCAGGCTCATTTGCTTATGTCGACGAACCACATGAAGGTCGCCGAGAACGGCGGAATTACCAATGACGCCTACGTTTCGCATCCGGAGCGGTTCAACGAAAGCTACTCGCAGGACGAATTACCTACAATTCTCGAGCAGAACTGGAACCGAAACGACAACCAGCATGTTTTCTTCAACCATCGATACAACCTCGGTTTCAGCCGCAAGGTGCCAATGACGGAACAGGAAATAGAGGCCCGCAAGTTTGCCATACGCAGTCAGGCGCAGCAGAGAGAGCGTGACGAGATGGAGGCAGCAAGGCGCCGTGCGCAAAAGAACGGTGAGGAATTCGACGAGGACGAGTACCGTGAGGAACAGAAACGGAATGCCGAAATAGCCCGCCCGGACGCAAAATCGGACACGGAAAAGGAAGACACAGTATGGATGAAGGACGAGTACGTGCCCGTCACGAGTTTCATTCACACCGTCGACTTCAACCATTACAGACGCATATATGAGGCATACGAGACACCGGACTCTTTCTATCTGTCGAACTATTATGACTCCGGCAAGCTCACAGGCGACTCCATTTACGACAAGACAAGCCACTGGAACCTTCGCAATACCTTTGCCGTGGCATTGCTTGAGGGCTTCAACAAATGGGCAAAAGCAGGCTTGAAGGCATTCGTATCTTACGATATAAACAACTATACACTACCTGCCATCAACGAGGACAATGTTGTTTTCACCAAATCGTACAAGGAATACAACCTTTCAGTTGGCGCTCAGATGCTCAAGATGCAAGGAAAGACGGTACACTACAACGTCAGCGGTGAGTTCTGGCTTACCGGCGACAAGGCAAGTCAGTTCCATATCGATGCAAATGCAGACTTGAACGTACCGTTGTTCGGCGACACTCTGAACATCATCGGCAATGCATTCATCCACCGCGATGCACCTATCTTCTATGCAAACACATGGCACTCGCGCCACGCATGGTGGGACCAGGACTTGAGCCAGCAACTCCACAGCCGTCTTTCAGGCACACTGAACTTCAATAAGACGGGCACCCGACTGCGCATTAGCTACGACCACCTGAAGGACTACATATACCTTGCACAACAGTACGACCTCTACCATAGCGGCAACGACTACCTGCACCGCAACTATCAGGTATCGATGAACCAGCACAAGGGCGCAATCAGTCTGCTGACTGTACAGCTCCGGCAAAAGCTGAAGTTCCTGAACCTCATTCATTGGGACAACGAGATAACATGGCAGAAGTCGAGCAACAACGACGTTCTTCCCGTTCCTGACTTCAACATCTACAGCAATCTCTACCTGAGGTTCAAGATTGCCCGCGTGCTGAAGTGCGACTTCGGAGCCGACGTGCGCTACTTCACGAAGTACTATGCACCAGAGTACAGTCCTGTCATGGGACAATATGCCGTTCAGGAGAATGCTGCCAGCCGCGTGAAGGTAGGCAACTATCCCGTCGTCAACCTCTATGCCAACTTCCTTTTGCAGCATACGAGGTTCTTCGTGATGCTTTCCCACGTCAACAGCAGCAGCGGCGAGTACTTCTTTACGCCCCACTACCCTCTCAACGAAAGGATTTTCCGCTTCGGTTTGAGTTGGAACTTCTTCAACTAAGCTTAGACTATGATTTCAGAAAACGATAATGTAAAGACCAATTCCTTCGAGGCTTGGGTTCTTGCAGCACGCCCAAAGACACTGACAGGAGCCTCCGTGCCGGTCATGATAGGCGTAGCTTTGGCTATAACGACAGCCGGATGGCACGACTTCATGATACTCCCTGCCATACTGTGCTTCCTCTTTGCCTTTCTGATGCAGATAGACTCGAACCTCATCAACGACTATTTCGACTGCGTCCACGGTAACGATGACGTACAGACGAGGCTCGGTCCGAAGCGTGCATGTGCCGAAGGATGGATTACCCTGCCCGTTATGCGCCGCGGACTCGTTATTGTCAGCGCCGTGGCATGCATCATCGGTCTGCCGCTTATATGGTTTGGAGGATGGGAAATGATTATCGTTGGAGCCGTGTGCGTCCTCTTCGCATTCCTCTACACGACTTTCTTTTCATACAAAGGCTTAGGCGATTTGCTCGTGATTGTCTTCTTCGGCATCGTACCCGTCTACTTCACATGGTACGTATCGATACCCGACAGCATGCAAGGCTTCGACGCAAATGTTCTCATCGCCGGTATATCCTGCGGTTTGGTGATAGATACTCTGCTCCTTATAAACAACTATCGCGACCGTAGCAACGACCGGCGCGACGGCAAGATAACACTTGTTGTCCGCCTGGGAGCCAAGTGGGCTGAGCGTCTATACCGTTACCTGCCCGTCGTGGCTCAGATTCTCATTTTCTGTTTCCTTATAATTGACACTTCTGACGGCTTCGTCAAGCCACTGATTTTCATTCTGACAGCATTGATATACGAGTTTCCTCACTTCAAAACAGCAAGAAAACTCGTCGAGATAAACCACGGCAAGCAACTTAACAGAGTCCTGGGAATGACAGCACGCGACATGTTCATCTTCGGCTTAGTTACCTCCGTGCAAATCCTCCTTATGTATCAGCCAATGTAATTTTAGCCACGAAAGACCATGCAACAGAAACTTAACTTGGAGATAATGTCGTTCGTGGAGAAGCAGATACTTCCCCGCTACAACGCTTTCGGGAAGAGCCACGGACTCCAGCACGTGCAACGCGTCATCAAGAACTCGCTCGAGCTGGTGCCGTTGACGGGCGCCGACATCAACATGGTTTACGTTATAGCCGCCTACCACGACCTCGGACTCGAAGGACCGCGTGCTATTCACCACCTGACGAGCGGCAAAATCCTGCAAAACGACGCACGGCTGACGAAGTGGTTCTCACCTGAGCAGATTAAGATAATGAAGGAAGCCGTCGAGGACCATCGTGCCTCGTCGAGCCGTGCGCCACGAAGCATCTACGGAAAGATTGTTGCCGAGGCCGACAGGGACCTCGACCCGATGACCGTATTTACCCGCGCGATACAGTACGGACTAGAAAACTACCCGGAAAAGAATGACAATGAGCAGTGGGAGCGGTTCTACAAGCACATGCAGGAAAAGTATTCTACAAACGGATACATACGTCTCTGGATACCAAACAGTCCCAATGCCAAGCGACTTCGCAAGATTCAGGACACCATTGAGGACAAAGACGAACTTCACAGGATATTCCTGCAAATTTACAAGAGTATTAAACACTGACAACTATTCATTATGACGAAGGAAGAATTGATGAGGAGAGCCATCGAACTCTCCATAAACAGCGTTAAGGAAGGCGGCGGTCCGTTCGGCGCAGTTATAGCCAGGGACGGCGAGATAGTAGCCGAGGGCAACAACCGGGTCACCATCAACAACGACCCGACAGCCCACGCCGAAGTCAACGCCATAAGGAACGCTTGCGCAAAGCTCGGCGTCTACGATTTGGAAGGTTGCGAGATATACACCTCCTGTGAGCCTTGTCCGATGTGTCTGGGCGCAATCTACTGGGCGCACCTTGACAAAATATACTATGCCAACGACCGTAAGGACGCTGCAAAGATTGGTTTCGACGACGACTTTATATACAAGGAGATAGCCCTGAGCCCATATCGCAGGCAGAAACCGTCGGAGATTTTGCTCAGGGACGAGGCTATTAAGGCTTTCAAGATGTGGCAGGCGAAGACCGACAAGAAGGAATACTAATTGTCAAAATATTTCCTTTCGGCATCTCATAGAATTCGTTTCTGCAACTGATTGATTGTCAACGTCTTCGCAAAACCTATCCTTTTAGCTTGCGAAAGGTCAACTTTCGAACTGCAATAGCTGACCTCTTAGAACGCAAAAGCTGCCCTTTTGGAAGTCAAAAGGACAGCTTTTGTTTTTTGTAACGATATATTACCACTACCGAATGTCCGCAACAACATACTCGGAACGTGTCCCGATGCGAAACTTACCGCCCCAAATGCCGATGCCGGACGAGACATAGTACTGCGTATTGCCCTTCGTCAGCGGGCCGAAAGCATCCTCATAGATTGCGTCCTCTATCCAACTGATTGGCCATACCTGCCCGTAGTGCGTGTGACCGGACAACTGGAAGCCGACGCCGGCTTTCTCTGCCTCTTCAAGATGATAGGGATGGTGGTCCATAAGGATTGTGAAGCCGGGATTGGAGCCAGCCTCCTTCATCAAGTCAGCAACGCTCTTGCGATTTGGATTGGTACGGTCGTCACGTCCGAGGATTGTCAGTCCGTCGACATGGGCTACAGAGTCGACAAGCAGATGTATGCCTGCGTCATGATAGAACCGTATCGACTCCGCCCTGCCCGAATAGTATTCGTGGTTGCCGAGGACAGCATACACGGGCGCGTTTATCTTCCGGAAGTCCTCGTCGAGCTTCTGTTCTCGCACGGCACGAATGCTTCAGTCGATTATATCACCAGCAACAAGCACCAAGTCAGCATGCTCAAGGTTGATTAACTCTATCCAACGCTCAAGCTCAGCCTTACGGTTGTGGTAGCCGGCATGTACGTCGCTAATCATGACAACTTTCAAAGGCTTCTGTAGTTTATGGTGTGTCTCGACAGTAATAGGTACGCGCACCTTATTATTATAATGTATATAGCCATAAACGAACAATGCCGTTATTACGCAGAACACCGTCAGCGTTCCCGCCCAACTGTTGTAGAGGAATGACTTCGGGACAAGTCGCACGAGTCTGCCAATGTCGAGCAGCAGAAAGAGCATTGCCACATAGAGTCCGATAAAGAGTGTGGAGTCGCCGATTTCGTACAGTGCTATTGCCACCGGCATTGGCTTATTGTCGAGCTTGAAGATGAAGTTGGTGAAGAAGATGACCACACAAGCCACAGCCAATGCTACCACCACCCACTTCCACGGCGTTGCAAACGGCAGGATATTCCATACATGCCACAAGATATAACCGAAGCCGATGATAGGCACAAGGATAAGGAGGATTAACCACATTTTATTCATCAGTAAGATTAAATATTGAAAATAATGCCGGTTTAGACCTGAGTTTAAACCGGCATTCTATATTTTTAAAGTATCTGTAAACTTACGAGTTGGTCACGCGCTCAAGCCATTTGGTCATTCCGAACATGACTATCATGCTGATTCCGCAGACGAGTGCGAAGACAAGCCAGCACTGCCATATCGGCCATTTGTTGTACATGAGCGGACCGAGCCACAACAGAGAGTTGCCGACGGCTGTAGCTCCGAGCCACAATCCCTGGCAGAGTCCCTGCAAATGCTTTGGCGCCACCTTCGAGACAAAGCTCAAGCCAAGCGGCGAGATGAACAGTTCGGCAATTGTAAGCAGGAAATATGTGCAGATAAGCACCCACGGACCGGCTTTCATCGTTTCACGAATTGACGGTGGCATAGACGTGAAGGTCTCGGCAGATGGATAGTTGTGGACCAGCGAAACTCCCATAAGGAAGAGAAAGCCCAAAGCTTCGATACCCATTCCGAGGGCTATCTTGCGCGGCGTTGTTATAGGATGACCTATCTTCGTGAAGTGTGCGAACACTGCCATGATAACCGGAGTGAGGGCAATGACGAAGAACGGGTTCACAGCCTGCCATATCTCAGGTGGGATGGCGTCAGTCTTAACGAAGTCGCGGGCGAAGAAGCTGAGGCTCTGACCATTCTGATGGAATGCGAACCAGAAGAATACTGCGATACCGAGGACGGCAAAGAGAGCGTACATACGCTGGCGTATTTCCTTTGCCATGGCAACTTTCTCCTCCGGAGTGTAGTCGACGCTGACGACAGCCTCTTTCTTTCCGGGCATCGGGAACATGTGCTTCGACTTCATGAATATTGCCAACGATATGAGCATCATGATGACACTGGCAATGAAACTATAGTGTATACCTGTGTTGAATACATCAAGGTACTGCTGGCAGAAGCCCATCAAGTCGGCAGTATTTCCTCCTACCTGATGCGCAAGCTCAGTAAGACTGCTCAAATCGGTTCCGCTTAGAGTTCCGTTTGAATTGATAAACTCATGGCAGAAGCGTGGCAGGTCGGCATTGTAGGTATAGCCGTAGGTCTTAAGCCACCAAGAGCGGAGGAACGGAGCTATGAAAGGAGCAAGCAGTGCTCCAATGTTTATGAAGACATAGAATATCTGGAAGCCTGCATCACGCTGTCCCTGAGCCCACTTCAAGCGTTCCGGACCTACCTTTGCAGCCTCTGCCTCAAAGTCGTCGTACATCTGTCCGACTATAGCCTGTAAGTTTCCCTTGAACAGTCCGTTACCAACGGAAATCAAAACAAGTGAGAAAATGGTGAAAGCAAGCAGATACGAGTTGTTCTGCGGTGTAGCAACGACCGGTACGGAAAGGCAAACGTAGCCGAGGGACATGATTATAAGTCCGCTCTCGATGGTACGCTGGTAGTTCTGTGTACGGTCGGCGATGATACCACCGACAAGACTCATGATGTAGATAGCTGCAAGAAAGAAGCCTGAGATAAGGCTCGATGTTTCGTCGCTGACTCCGAACTTACTGCACAGAAAGAGCGTCAGAACGGCTATCATGATATAGTAGCCGAAGCGTTCGCCCATGTTGCTCAGTGCAGCCTGTAGTAAACCTTTTGGATGATTCTTAAACATTTGTGTGTGCTATTTAGATTTTTATTTTGTCAAGTCTACAAGCCACGTGGCTTTAATGACGATGTTGCCGAAGTTGCTCTTGCTGAAGTAGTCGCGCTTCGACGAGCCGAAGATGTTCCCAAGGCCATAGTAGTAGCGCCCTTCGAGCAAGAAACGGCCGAGATGTTTGTTGCTATACTCGAGTCCCAGGCCAGCTGCTATTCCGTAGTCGAACTTATGCTGAATGTCCATCGACTCTTGTTCGACTATCGTGTTTGAACGTCCCGTCTCGGCATCGAGGTTCGGTTCATCATAGTTCTTGGTTGTCTTGTCGCTCAGCATTATGCCAATCTGCGGTCCAGCCTGTACGAAGAAGTTGAAGCCTTGGCGTTCCTTACCCCACGCGAGATGTGCGAAGACAGGTATCTGGACGTATGTCAGGGTGCGGGAATATTCCTCCTGCGCGCCGTTACTGTTGATGACGGGGCGGTCGTTCACGTCAACGATGTCCTCTTTCCAACCTAATGAGGCTATGTTCACTTCTCCGGCGATGGAGCAAATGGTTGAGAAGTACTTCTCACTGGTGTACCGCCATGAGAAGCCACCGGTGAAACCGACATGCTGTTTCTGCGATACTTCGGGGTCGAAGCCTACCGTTGACAACACGGCACCGGCATTGGCACCGATGGAAAAGACGTTGCGGTGGCTGCCAATCTGCGCCCATGAAGCCACAGGCAGTGCCAGCATGGCAATAGCGAATATGAGTCTCACTACCTTACTGTTAGTCTCCGTCATATTTATAATGCTTCTTTTTTAATATGTCAGGCTGTCCACCGAGCCGTCGGTCTTGAACCTTATGACCTGGAAATTATTGTTCTGGTAGCCGCCGTCCTTAAGTTTCTTAAACTCAAGGCGGGTCTGCAACGGCTTGTACTCGCTGTTCTGCTGCTCGTTGCCTACATACTTTTCACCGTAATGCGATAGTCCGAGGACGAAATACATGGTATGGTCGAAGCCCATGATGCCCATTCGGGGAAGTCCGTCGGGGTTCATCTTCTGTCCGTAGTCCTTCTCAAACAACTTCTCGAAGACCTCCGTGCGGGCTGACTTACGGCTATAGTAAAACGTAGTCGGTATGTGCACGTTGTACTTGAAGTAGTCCTTCTCCAGGTAAGGCTGGTAGATAAACCACTCGTTGTACCCGTATGTCGATATGATTAGCGACGGGTCGATGTTCTTCAGTGAGTCAAGCTTCTCGAAAACACGCTCCAAAGGCTTGTAAGCGGCGGAGTTCAGTATCACGACATTTGGCTGGGTCTGCGAGAAATGCTTAGCGAACTCTCTCAGAGGGGTGTTGATGTCGGTTATCTCCGCTTGGATATTCTTCGACTCGAGATACTCGCGGAGTGAGCGGGTGAACGTGTACTTGCCGTCGGAAGGGTTATTGCAATTGATGAATATCGGACGATGCGAGTGGGAGAAACGTTCAACGAAAGCACCACGGCTGCGCGCCGAGAGCTCATCTTCGTCCTGGTAAATCTGGAAAATGTTCGGATTGGAATTTACGTCAGTAGCTGTTGTCGAGAAAGGAATGACGAGACGCGCGCCATGCTTGTGGCAGAAGTCAGCCAAAGGGTGTACTTGGTTGGTGTAAAGTGGCCCGAAGATAACGTCCTGGTTGGCTATCTGCGGGTTATGCTTTAGCACATTGGTGACGACGGAGTCCTTGTTGAGGTTCCAGAGGTTCACCTGCGTCTTTATGCCCATGTGTCCGAGGCTGTCGAGAGCTGCCCGAACGCCACGGTAGTATTCAATCATTCGCTTTCCTTCGGTACTGTTGTCGAGGAAAGGAAGCATTATCCCGACCTTCACGACGTCAATGCCCTTGGCTGTGGTTGTAGGCTTTGAGGGCTTGGCTGGCGTCGGCTGGGTTGTTGAAGTTTTCGAATACGGAATGAAAATCTCGCTACCTTTCTTCAGTTCGTAGCCCTTTTCTTTCATTTCTGGGTTGGCATCAAGTAGCTCTTCGATTGTAAGGTCATAGGAACGGGCTATCCCAAATATCGTCTCATGACGTTTTACCTTGTGGATATCACGCCATTTCGTAGACTGTGCCCATAGATTTGGGCTGACTGACAGCACCAAAAGAACAAGTACGGCTTTGAGTATATAATTCATGTTAACTTGGTTTTTGTCTATAACTAATTGCAAAAATAATAAAAATCGTTCAACTACGCCCATTTTATCTGCATTTTTTTGTAAATTTGCACAAAATATATGGCTAATGCGTAATATAGGTCTTCACATTATTATATTAGCGGCTGTAATGGTATTCACGCTGAATGCCACTGCACAAGATATCAATCCAACTGCTACTTACACAGATGAGAATGGCGATACGACAGTTATGAATCCGGGAGACTCGTATTCCGGTTCTGCTCCGCTTACCGTTCACTTTGCTGCCAACAAGTCGAATACAGAGGGATATGACGAGTACTTCGAGTGGAGGATTTACTCGGAGGAGAATGAGACTTCGCCTTTGTACACACGATATGAGGAAAACACCGACTTCACCTTCACACAGGCAGGCTCGTTCCGTGTATATCTTACGGCACGGTTCACGTCGAGTACGGGTGATATAGTTGAATATACCGAAAGCGACTTGCAGCCTATCACCATCTCGATAAGCGAGAGCCAGCTGCAAATGCCTAATGCTTTCTCGCCCAACGATGATGGCATAAACGACATTTACAAGCCTAAGACGGGATACAAGAGTATCGTTCAGTTCGACGGATATATATTCAGCCGCAGCGGAGTGAAGATTTTCGAGTGGCACGACCCGTCGACCGGTTGGGACGGAACTTACAAAGGGAAACCTGCAAAGCAAGGTGTCTACTTCTGTCTGATAAAGGCTAAGGGCGCCGACGGACGTACTTTCAACATCAAGACGGATGTAAACCTGCTGCGGGGATATACCGAAGGAACAACTGTTTCTGAATAGGCAACCAATATTTTTAGGATTATTCATGGACAACAAGATAGAGGTTATTGGTGCAAGAGTGCACAACCTTAAAAACGTAGTCGTCGAAATACCACGCAATTCGCTGACTGTGTTCACCGGATTGTCAGGTTCGGGAAAGAGCTCGCTTGCCTTTGACACGATATACGCCGAAGGACAGCGTCGCTACATAGAGACTTTCTCGGCTTATGCGAGAAACTTTCTCGGCGATATGGAGCGCCCTGACGTCGACAAAATTACCGGACTGAGCCCAGTTATTTCAATAGAGCAAAAGACAACGAATAAGAATCCGCGTTCAACAGTTGGCACTACGACAGAGATTTACGACTTTCTCCGACTGCTGTTTGCGCGCGCCGGTGAGCCATACAGCTACCTCAGCGGTGAGAAAATGGTGAAGTACACGGAGGAAAAGATTGTCAGCATGATACAGGAGAACTATGCCGGCAAGAAAATCTATATACTGGCGCCACTTATCCGCAACCGTAAGGGACACTATCGTGAGCTCTTCGAGCAGATGAGGAAGAAGGGATACCTCTACATCCGAGTAGATGGTGAGGTGAAGGAGATTGCCCGCGGAATGAAGGTCGACCGTTACAAGAACCACAATATAGAAGTCGTCATCGACAAGATGAAGCTCGACGACTCCAAGGTTGGCAACATCAACGAACGTCTTTCGAAAACTGTTGCGACGGCAATGAAGCAAGGCGACGGCTTGCTGATGATTCTTGACAACGACACCAATGAGGCAAAGTACTACTCCAAGCGACTGATGGACCCGGTGACGGGACTGTCCTACAAGGACCCGGCACCTAATATATTCTCGTTCAACTCACCAGAAGGAGCATGTCCGAGGTGCCAGGGCATGGGCGTCGTCAATGAAATCGACATCGAGAAGATAATTCCGAACCACAAGAAGAGTATCTATGAGGGCGCAATAGTGCCATTGGGCAAGTACAAAAACCAACTGATATTCTGGCAAATAGACTCTATTCTTAAAGACAACGGCTACACCTTGAAAACCGCCGTAGAGGATTTGCCGGATGATGTACTGGATAAGATACTTTACGGAACGCTCGAAAAGGTCCGCATCGACAAGGATGTGGTTCACACTTCAAGTGATTACTTCACCGATTTCGACGGCCTTGTGAAGTACCTTCAGAGTGTTTTGGAGGACGACGACAGTTCAAAGGCACGCAAATGGGCGGGCCAGTTCATCGCCGAGAAGGAATGTCCGGAATGCCACGGGCAACGTCTCAACCGCGAGGCATTGTCCTACAAGATTTGGGACAAGAACATTTCGGAAGTCGCCAACATGGATATTGAGGAACTGTGCGATTGGTTCAACCATGTCGGCGAGCACCTTAGCAAGAAGCAAAACCAAATAGCGAGCGAGATAATAAAGGAGATTCAGAAGCGTGCCTCTACCCTACTCGATGTCGGATTGGGCTATCTTTCGCTTAACCGGAGGAGCGCATCGCTCTCCGGAGGTGAGAGTCAGCGTATCCGTCTTACATCGCAGATAGGCAGCCAGCTCGTCAACGTGCTCTACATACTTGACGAGCCAAGCATCGGACTTCACCAGCGGGACAACGTAAAGTTGATAAACTCACTGAAGAAGTTGCGTGACATTGGCAACACAGTTATCGTTGTGGAACACGACGAGGACATGATGCGAGCCGCCGACTGGATTGTTGACATCGGACCGCGCGCCGGACGTAAGGGCGGAGAAGTCGTTTTCCAAGGCACTCCACAAGAAATGCTCAAGACACACACGCTCACTGCGCAGTACCTTAACGGCGAAAAGGCTATCGACATACCAAAGACGAGGCGCAAAGGGAACGGCAAGTTCATTACGCTAAAGGGCTGCCACGGCAACAATTTGAAGAATGTTGATGTCAAATTCCCACTCGGTGAGCTTATACTAGTTACCGGAGTGTCAGGCTCAGGCAAAAGTACACTCATCAACGACACGCTCCAGCCCATCCTCTCCCAGCATTTCTACCGAAGCTTAAAGAACCCGATGCCGTACGAAAGCATCGACGGTATCGACAACATCGACAAGGTTGTAGACGTCGACCAGTCGCCAATCGGTCGCACGCCGCGAAGCAATCCTGCCACGTACACAGGTGTTTTCACCGACATAAGACAGTTGTTCGTCAACCTTCCGGAAGCTAAGATACGCGGATACAAGCCCGGCCGCTTCTCCTTCAACGTCAAAGGCGGACGCTGTGAGGCATGTGGCGGCAACGGCTACAAAACTATCGAGATGAACTTCCTGCCCGATGTCACCGTTCCCTGCGAGGTTTGCCACGGCAAGCGCTACAACCGTGAGACGCTGGAAGTAAGGTACAAGGGCAAGTCAATTGCCGACGTGCTCGACATGACAGTCAATATGGCAGTGGAATTCTTCGAGAATGTCCCCAACATATTGCAGAAAATAAAGACCCTTCAAGATGTTGGTCTCGGCTACATTCGCCTCGGGCAGAGTTCTACAACACTGTCAGGAGGCGAGAGTCAGCGTGTTAAACTGGCCACGGAACTTGCGAAGCGCGACACCGGCAAAACCCTTTACATCCTCGACGAGCCTACAACGGGACTGCACTTCGACGACATCCGCATTCTGATGGGTATTCTTCAGGAACTCGTCGACCGTGGAAATACAGTCATAATCATAGAGCACAACCTCGACGTTATTAAACTTGCGGATTACATTATAGACATGGGTCCGGAGGGAGGACGCAACGGCGGTCAGGTCGTTTGTGCCGGAACGCCGGAGCAAGTAGCCAAGAGCAAGAAGGGATACACGTGGAAATATCTCAAGGAAATGCTTGACAAGGGCAAGAAGAAATAGCCAATAAAATCCACAAAGACCGTTAACGGCAATCCTGGCAAAGGTAAACGAAACGTCAAAACAACAAGAGAAAAATGCGAAAAAAATACTTTTTCATATTCTGCAAGACAAGTCTCGTCATCGTAAACAACGGCGATGACACTTACACCATACCACTTAGCGACGACTGCCCGGTAGTTCTTAAGCAATGGCAAACCATCCACAAGATAACGCCGATGGACGATGGGACGGAAGTTCGCACCGTTATGATACAAGATCCCTTGCAGATAAGCGACGTGACGGAAGCCTTCAAGGATGTGAAACTCGAATTCTGCGATTTACGGAAATCATATTATAAATTGTCACATGAGCTGTATCTAAAAGCCGGAAAGTGCCAGGAGATACTCTATTGGGACCATAACACACAGTACTGCGGCGTCTGCGGCTCGCCAATGGTCATGCATACCGACATCTCCAAGCGTTGTCCGAACTGCGGAAAAGAAGTCTGGCCGGAGCTGGCGACAGCAATCATCGTGCTGATACATCGTGGCGACGAAGTCCTACTTGTACATGCGCGCAACTTCAAGGGAGATTTCTACGGCTTGGTGGCAGGCTTCGTGGAGACAGGAGAAACCCTGGAAGAAGCCGTCCACCGCGAAGTTATGGAGGAAACGGGACTGACGATAACAAACCTAAGATACTTTGGCTCACAGCCGTGGCCTTACCCATGCGGGCTGATGGTAGGTTACAATGCCGATTACGTCGACGGTGACATCACGTTGCAGCGCTCCGAGCTCTCCAGAGGTGGCTGGTTCAACCGCAACAACCTACCAGTCATCCCTGAGAAGCTGTCGATTGCACGGCAACTTCTTGATGACTGGCTTGCTAACTCCTAAACAAAGAGATTAGAACTATACAACTTAGAAGATACTGCCAAACCAGTTTCTTATCTCAATCCAATACTTGAAGGCTGCACTGTGGCTAGCAGCAATAATCTTGGTGAAGCCCGCAAAGATATAGAGTCCTAGTAAAACGAGGATTATAAAGAGAATGCTGAAACCGAAGAACAGCCACAAGTCAGCATCCGAATACTCCTTGCGGAACTTGGAAATGCGTGTCCCCGACCACCCGAAGAATACCTCTATGTGGTCGATTACCTTCGTAGCCGTCGACTTCGACTGCCTTCCGACCTTCTCAACGGTCTTTCCCGCACTCTTTAGAGCTTCCACGGAAGCATGTATAACACGAGCGTCAACAACCGGCATGGACGCATAGAACGGCATAGCCAGTTGACTTTCGCTGACGGGAACGACCTCACTTGCCTCCACGACAAGATTTTCCGGCTTGTCGAACTGGCACGTCAGAACATTGTTACAGTAAGGGCAGCGATACTTGAACCGCCCGTACTTGCTTGTCTCTGCTACAAAAGTCTTGCCGCAATGGCTACATTTTACATTATACTTCATAAAAGTATGGACTCATTGTAAAATCCGTTTGCAAAAATATAAAAAAGGTATGATACTGGAAAGAAAAAACTAATATTTTAGATTTTACGACCGCATTTTACATCATTTATTCTATTTTAATCGAAATAATCATTACCTTTGCAAGACATTTGTGGAATTTCCACAGACTACAAACACACATTATAAAGCTGATAATAGAACATATTCATGGACTGGTTAATAGATTTATTCGCCCAACAAGACTCCGTGGCGCACATAGCGCTGCTCTATTCACTTGTAATAGCAATCGGAGTACTTCTTGGAAAAGTTAAAATCGGTGGCATATCGCTTGGTGTCACCTTCGTATTGTTTGTCGGCATCCTCGCCGGCCATATCGGTTTTACAGCTCCCCTGCCAATAATGAACTTCCTTCAGGACTTCGGACTTATCCTCTTTGTATTCATGATAGGTCTGCAAGTAGGTCCAGGCTTCTTCGAAAGCTTCGGTAAGGGCGGTTTGAAACTCAACATGCTGGCAACCCTCGGTGTGCTTCTCGACATCGGAGTGATGTTTGCCTGCTACTTCATCTTTTTCGATACAAGCGACCCGAAGAACCTTCCTATGATGGTTGGAGCGCTCTATGGCGCCGTGACCAACACCCCTGGACTTGGTGCAGCTAGTGAAGCGCTCCACAGTGTCTTCCCCAACGGCTTCAACTTCAACATCGCTTCTGCCTACGCTTGCGCCTATCCGCTTGGCGTACTTGGTATTATAGGGGCGTCTTTGGCAGTGAAATACTTCTTCCATGTCGACTTTAAGGAAGAGAACGAGAAGATGATGGAGAAGGAATCGGCTGACCCGCACGTCAAGCCACACGTCATGTACCTCAAGGTTGCCAACACATACATTGCCGGAAGAACCCTTTCACAGATTTCAGAGTTCCTCAACCGCGACATCGTCTGCACCCGTATCCTCCATGAAGGAAAGCTCAGCGTGCCCCGTCGCGACACCAAATTTGAGATGGGCGACGAGGTTTTGGTAGCCTGTGCGGAAAGCGACGCCGAGGCTATACAGGCTTTCATCGGTCCTACTATAGACGCTCATTGGGTTGAAAGTCCTACCGCCCAGCAGATGGTTAGCCGCAAAGTGATTGTCACTAACACAGCCATGAACGGTAAGAGTCTTGGCAAGATGCACTTCTCAAGCCTTTACGGAGTCAACATAACACGTATAACCCGCCAGGGCATGGAGCTCTTCGCAAGCCGCAGCCACCACTTCCACGTAGGCGACCGCATCACTGTCGTCGGTCCGGAGGAGAACGTCAATCGTGTAGCAGAGATGATGGGAAACCAGGAAAGGAAACTGAACATGCCGAACATAGCAACCATTTTCATCGGCATCATTGTCGGTATCATCTTCGGAAGCCTTCCTTTCTCAATTCCGGGAATGCCCGTTCCGCTGAGGCTCGGTCTCGCCGGCGGTCCGCTTATCATAGCAATCCTAGTCGGTCGCTTCGGTTATCGAATGGGACTGAACACCTATATGACAACATCAGCCAACATGATGCTTCGCGAATTCGGACTTGTACTGTTCCTTGCGTCAGTCGGTATTAAGGCAGGCGACGGCTTCTGGCAGACCGTTGTAGCCGGAGACGGACTGAAATATGTCGGTACCGGTTTCCTCATTACAGTCATCCCAATTCTCATTGTCGCCATAATAGCATATAAGAAGTTCCACTTCGGCTACTTCACGATAATGGGAATGATAGCCGGAACATACACCGACCCACCAGCACTTGCCTACGCCAACTCCGTTTGCCTTGGTGAGTCGTCAGCTATCGGCTACTCCACCGTGTATCCTCTGAGCATGTTCCTGCGAATATTTACCGCACAGATAATAGTCCTATTCTGCTGTGGAGTGTGACGAATCCTACCCTTTCTCAAATTCTACTATAATCTACAAAGTTCATTTTCACCACCCGACCTACATAACAAGACTACCAATGAAGAAAGCAAAACTAATTCTGACACTCCTACTAATCGCTTTCATCGCCAACGACGCCATAGCCCAGCGCTATCCGTTCCAAGTTTCCTACCTCCCGGCAAACGAGCGCGCGAGGGACTTATGCCATCGCCTGACTCTCGACGAGAAGATAAAGCTCATGATGGACCGCTCCCCTGCAATTCCACGGCTCGGTGTTCCGGAGTTCCAGTGGTGGAATGAAGCACTCCACGGAGTAGGCCGCAACGGCTTCGCCACAGTCTTTCCCGTCACCATAGGTATGGCAGCATCGTTCAACGATGACCTTGTCTTTGATGTATTCAATGCCGTCAGCGACGAGGCAAGGGCAAAGAACAACGCCGCACGTCACTCCGGACACATCGACCGCTATCAAGGAGTATCGTTCTGGACGCCAAACATCAACATATTTCGTGACCCACGGTGGGGACGCGGACAGGAAACATACGGTGAGGACCCATATCTGACAACGAAGATGGGACTCGCCGTGGTGCGCGGACTTCAAGGCGACGAACCCGACAAGCGGAAACTGCTTGCCTGCGCAAAGCATTTTGCCGTGCACAGCGGGCCTGAATGGAACCGCCACTCTTTCAACTTGGAGAACCTTTCGCCACGTGATTTGTGGGAAACGTACCTCCCAGCCTTCAAGTCACTTGTACAGGACGGCAACGTAGCGGAAGTTATGTGCGCATATCAGCGCATCGACGGTGAGCCTTGTTGTGGCAACACCCACTACCTTCAGCAAATTCTACGCAACGAATGGGGCTTCAAAGGTCTTGTCGTTTCCGACTGCTCAGCTATCAGCGACTTCTGGAGACCGGGACGCCACGGCGTCAGCAAGGATGCCGGCGACGCATCGGCAAAGGCTGTAAGGTCAGGCACCGACGTTGAATGCGGCAGCAACTTTGCCAGTCTTCCTGAGGCCATAAACGCCGGATTGATAACTGAGGAGCAACTGGACTCAAGCGTTATCCGCCTGCTGACTGCCCGCTTCGAGGTCGGCGACTTTGATTCTGAAGAGGAAAATCCATACAAGCAAATTCCGACGAGCGTTGTCGAAAGCGACGAGCACAAGCAGCTGGCACTCGACATGGCACGCCAGTCAATCGTTCTGCTGCAAAACTGGAACGATGTTCTTCCTCTTTCGCCTTCCGACAGCGATGTTGTCGTGATGGGACCTAATGCCAACGACTCCATAATGCAGTGGGGAAACTACAGCGGTTATCCAACCAGGACAATCACAATACTGCAAGGCATACGCGAGAAAAATCCTAATATAAAGTATATTAAAGGCTGCGGACTCGTGCACAACGAAGTCGACGAGAGCCGCTATGACGAGATTTCCAACTCCAATGGCAGCAAAGGCATGAAGGCGGAGTTCTGGAACAATATGACGATGAGCGGCTCACCGGTCAAGACCGAGGCGCTTGCCAATGGCGTGAACTTCAGCAACGGCGGTGCCACGGTGTTCTCTGCCGGAGTCAATCTCGACAGTATGAGCCTGCGTCTGCAGGGTACTTTCACTCCGACAAATACCGAGACCGTTACGCTGAAGTTGAGTTTCGACGACGGTGCACGTGTGATTGTCAACGGAGACACTGTTGCCGACGTCTGGAAAACACGCAATCGCATTCAGTATATCAACAAAGACATCGACGTAGTTGCCGGCAAGAAGTACGACATACAGGTCGATTACTTCCAGAAGACGGACATGGGCGCATTGCAGTTCGACATCGTTCACAAGACGACACCTACATGGGAGGACATCCTCGCACAAGTAGGAACGGCCAAGAAAGTCATCTTCGTCGGTGGAATATCCCCACAGCTTGAAGGTGAGGAGATGAAAGTCAACGAGCCGGGCTTCCGTGGCGGCGACCGCACAAGCATCGAGTTGCCACAGGTTCAGCGTGACATGGTACGCAAATTGAGGGAAGCCGGCAAGACAGTTATATTCGTCAACTGCTCCGGTTCGGCTATTGGTCTTGAGGATGAGAGCAACAATGCCGACGCCATCCTTCAGGCATGGTATCCCGGAGAGATGGGCGGGCGCGCCGTCGCCGATGTTCTCTATGGCGACTACAACCCGGGCGGAAAGCTGCCGATAACCTTCTACCGCCACGACAGCGACCTTCCCGACTATGAGGACTACAGCATGAAGGGACGCACGTACCGCTACTTCAAGTGCGACGCCCTCTATCCGTTCGGCTACGGACTCAGTTACACGACGTTCGACATCAAGCCTCTCGAGTTCAAACAGGGTCACCTGCTCGTCGACGTTACCAACACCGGCAGCCGCGAAGGCTCCGACGTGGTGCAGATGTATATCCGCCGCCCGGCCGACGTTGACGGACCGACAAAGACTCTGCGTGGTTTCAAGCGCGTATGGCTAAAGCCCGGCGAGAAGAAGACCGTCGACGTGGTGTTCACAACTTCTCGGGAGCTGAGCGTTTGGGATGCTACGACGAATACAATGCGCTTCATTCCAGGCGATTACGAGATATACATTGGCGACAGCAGTCTGCGTAAGGACTTGAAGAAGTACACCATGACTATCACGAAAGGTGATAATGAAGCCACGCCAGCTGAGTAGTTAGGCGCGCGCCGGTACACCCCTACGTTTAAGAAAAGTATTTACACGAAAACGAAAGATGTCCTTTTGGCTTCCAAAAGGGCATCTTTTGCGTTATGAAAGGTCAGCTTTTGCAGTCTGAAAGCTCATCTTTTGCAAGCTCAAAGCTTAGGTTTTGCGGAGACATTGATAGTCAATGAGTTACAAAGATATTTTCTTCGGTTTGTCAATTTGAAAAATATTGACACAGAGAAGTTCTGCCATTGGAATACTTTAACATCCCTTAACCGCGATTGGCAGTAGATTTTTTGCTTATCTCAGATTAGTAATGTATCTTTGCAATGAATTAGACAGAATTTAAAAACCAGGAAGGCTATGAAACATTTGAAATCAATTACAGCAGGACTCTGCATGCTTACGCTCGTCGGCTGTGCAACAAAGCAGGGAACATACGCTGGAATCGGTGCCGGCGGTGGTGCTGTCCTCGGCGGTATCATCGGTAACATCATCGGTAAGGACTCAAAGGCAACAGCCATTGGAGCCGCTATCGGCGCCGCAGTAGGTTCCGGAACGGGTGCCATCATTGGTCACCACATGGACAAAGTGGCACGTGAGACCGCAGCACAGGTGCAGAACGCCAAGGTAGAAGAGGTCACCGACGCCAACGGTTTGAAGATGGTCAAGGTGTCATTCGACTCCGGCATTCTCTTCGCCCTCAACTCTTCGACACTCAGCAACGCTTCGAAGAATGATTTGGCACAGTTTGCCAACGTTCTGAAGAACAACTCCGACTGCTCAGTGAACGTCTACGGACACACCGACAAGACCGGAACAGACGAAATCAACAATCGTCTGTCTCTCCAGCGTGCACAGTCCGTGGTCAATTATCTTCAGAGCAACGGTGTGCCAAGCACTCAGTTCAAGGACATAAAGGGCATGGGCAGCAAAGACCCGGTTGCCGGTCACGAGAACACTATTGAGGATGAAGCCAACCGTCGTGTAGAAATCTACATCTACGCTTCGGAGAATATGATTAACGCAGCTAAGAAGCAGGCAGGAGAATAATGCTCAAGAAAGCGTGGAGCATCATCCGTTGGACTTTCGTCCTTCTGTTCGCATCATCTATATTAGCGGTTATCGCCTACAGGTTCGTACCTGTCATGGCGACACCGCTAATGTTTATCCGGTGCTTTGAGCAAATTGGCGACGGCGAAAGCATAAAGCTACACCATTCGTGGGTATCACTCGACGAGATGCCCGCTTCCATGCCTGTTGCCGTTATGGCAAGCGAGGACCAGAATTTTCTCCACCATCACGGCTTCGACTATGGCGCCATAGAGCGTGCTGCAAGAGAGAACATGGAGGGAGGCCGCATCCGTGGAGGTAGTACCATTTCCCAACAGACGGCTAAGAATGTTTTCCTGTGGCCCGGACGCTCGTGGCTGAGGAAAGGGCTGGAGACCTATTTCACTTTTCTTATCGAACTTTTCTGGAGCAAACAGCGCATAATGGAGGTCTATCTGAACTCCATTGAGATGGGCGACGGCATATACGGAGTGGAAGCCGTTGCCGAACAGCACTTCAACCGCACAGCTGGGGAGCTGACGAAAGCTGATTGTGCGCTCATTGCCGCCACTCTGCCAAATCCGAGACGCTTCAACTCAGGCTCACCGGGCAGATATATGAAGAAACGGCAGCAGTGGATTTTGAGACAGATGAAGGCTATTCCGGCTTTCCCCGAATAACAAACTATGGACAAAGATTTTCTGAACGACCTTAACGAAAGCCAGAGAAAGGCAGTTGAATATATAGACGGACCGCAGCTCGTGATAGCTGGCGCAGGCTCCGGAAAGACCCGCGTGCTGACTTACAAGATAGCCTTCCTGTTGGAAAAGGGCATGAAGCCATGGAACATTCTAGCCCTGACGTTCACCAACAAGGCAGCACGGGAGATGAAGGAACGCATAGCGAAGCTCGTAGGTGAGCAGCGTGCGCGCTACCTTAATATGGGAACGTTCCACTCTATCTTTGCCCGCATTCTCAGAACGGAAGCTTCGAGCATCGGTTTCGATGCCAATTACACCATTTACGACGAGAACGACAGCCGCACTTTGATAAAGAATATCATCAAGGCGATGGGGCTCAACGACAAGGTTTACAAGCCGGCAGCTGTCCACGGACTCATATCGATGGCAAAGAACCACCTTATCACGGCGGAAGACTATGCCAACGATGCGAGCGCAATGGAGCGCGACACCGACAGCAAGATGCCTGCCGTGAAGGACGTGTATTCGTCTTACGCAGCGCACTGTCGCACTTCGAATGCCATGGACTTCGATGACCTGCTGCTGAACACGTACATCATGCTCCGCGACCACGAGGATATAAGGCAGAAATACGCAGAAAGGTTTCAGTATATCCTCGTCGACGAGTATCAGGACACAAACTCCGCCCAGCAGGCAATACTGACTTTGCTCGCCGGAAAGCATAACAATGTGTGCGTCGTGGGCGACGACTATCAGAGCATCTATTCGTTCCGAGGCGCGAATATCGATAATATACTTGATTTTCAGGATAAGTTCCACGATACGAAACTCTTCAAGCTCGAGCGCAACTATCGCAGTACGCAGATGATAGTGAAGGCCGCCAACTCGCTGATGAAGCACAACCAGCGGCAGATTGAAAAAGACGTCTACAGCGAGGAAAACAAGGGTGACAAGATTGAATACCGTCCAGCATACAGCGACAGGGAAGAGGCGGTAATCGTAGCAAAGGAAATCAAGAAGATAAAAAAGGAGGAGAACGGACTGTATAGTGACTTCGCTATACTCTATCGCACCAATGCCCAGAGCCGTTCCTTTGAGGAAGAGTTCCGCAAAGACAATATACCATACAAGATTTACGGTGGTCTGTCGTTCTATCAGCGCAAGGAAATAAAGGACATCATAGCTTATTTCCGCATGATTGTGAATCCTAACGACGACCAGGCGCTGCTCCGCATCATCAATTATCCTGCCCGGGGAATTGGCAATACGACAATTGAGAAGGTGACGGCATGCGCCAACAATGGCGGCGTCTCTATGTGGAAAGTTATCAATGAGCCGGGGAAATACGGGTTGAATGTCAACAAGGGGACAATGACCAAACTGGCTACGTTCCGCGATTTCATTATGACGTTCGCCAAACATGCCGACGATACTGACGTGTACACTCTCGGTCAGCAGGTCATAAAGCAAAGTGGTATTGCAGCCGACTTATACTCATCGCGTGAGCCTGAGTATCTCTCGCGTCAGGAAAACCTTGAGGAAATGCTTGCAAGTATGCAGGATTTCGTTGAGAGCAATCGTGAGGAAGACAGGGGAAACGAGATTTACATGACCAACTATCTGGCTGAAGTCTCGCTGCTTACTGACCAGGACGGCGACGACGGGGACAACAACAGCGTCACAATGATGACTGTACATGCGGCAAAGGGTCTGGAGTTCCCTACTGTTTTCGTTGTCGGGCTGGAGGAAAACATATTCCCGAGTCCGCGGGCGGCAGCCTCCAGCCGTGGATTGGAGGAGGAACGACGTCTGCTTTATGTTGCAATAACACGTGCAGAACGCCATTGCATACTGACAAGCGCTGAGAACCGGTTCCGGTATGGCAGTATGCAGTACGACACTCCGAGCCGTTTCATCAAGGACATCGACAAGTCTCTGCTCGACTCTCATGCTGAAGTGGAGACGTCATCGACAGGTGGCGGCTATGGCTCGCGCATGCCTTGGGACCGAAAGCCTAAGCCTTGGGAGGACGGTCCACGCCTGGACAACCGCTATCAGAACTCGCAACCCGTTGCCGACAGGTTCATGGCGGACCCGAAACTTAAGGTGACGCACCCCTCAAAGCCAGAGAAACCAATCAATCCGTTCTCAAAGCGGGCACAGGAAGTTCTGCTGAACGAAAGCCATAAGTACCGCAGGGTGAAACCGGTACGCTCTTCGTACGGCTCTGCCGGTAGCTCTTCTTCATCATCATCGGCATCTGCCGCAACGCAGAAGACTTCTTCTGTGAAGACAGCCGCAGGCACTCTGAAGGTCGGCGACCGCATAGAGCATCAGCGTTTCGGTGTCGGACGCGTCGTCTTGCTTGAAGGTACGGGTGAGAATACCAAGGCAACTGTCGAATTCGACAACAGCGGCAGGAAGCAGTTGCTGCTGAAATTCGCCAAGTTCAATATCATTGGATAGAAACAAAGGGGCACAATAAAACCCACATACATGACGGTTTGGATTTTCGTTCCATAAGATTGTGGAACTAATTCCGTCAAGTATGTGGGTTTATTATTTTATGAAGCGGGATGCTATTCATTACTCGGCAGGCTGCTCGTCGAGAGGCTTCATGTTCGTATAGACGTTCTGAACGTCGTCGAACTCTTCAAGCTTCTCAACCATCTTGTCGATAGTCTCGCGCTGCTCAGGTGTTACATCCTTCAAGTCTGTCGGTATACGGGTGAACTCGGCAGACTCTATCTCGAAGCCTTTGTCCTCCAAATACTTCTGAATGTCGCCGAAACTCTTCGGATCACCATAGATAGTAATCTCGTCTACACCAGTGTCCTCATTGACTTCCTCGTCGTATTCGTCGTCAACTCCATAGTCGATAAGGTCGAGGATGAGCTCGTCCATGTCTGTGTCGTCCTTTTTCTTGAAGGTGAACACGCACTTGTGGTCGAAAAGGAAGCTCAAAGAGCCTTGTGTTCCAAGGTTTCCGTTGAACTTGTTGAACACTGAGCGCACGTCAGCGACGGTTCTTGTGGTGTTGTCGGTAAGCGTATCGACGAAGATTGCTATCCCATGCGGACCGTACCCCTCGTACGGTACTTCCTTATACTCGCTCTGGTCCTTACCCATTGCGTTCTTGATAGCGCGCTGGATGTTGTCCTTAGGCATATTCTCACGCTTACACGTGGCTATGATAGCTCTCAGACGAGGATTGTTCTCAGGCTCCGGACCACCGGCCTTTACGGCGATGGAAATCTCCTTACCTAACTTTGTGAACGTGCGGGCCATGTGTCCCCATCTCTTAAGCTTTGTCGCTTTACGATATTCAAATGCTCTTCCCATTTTATTAATTTATAATATTATAATGTCAAGTCTATGTTTTGATTAGCGAAGCTCTGCTCCCAGCTTTGTTGTCAACTGATGGATGAGCTTCTGCATGATAGCGTCAATCGCCTTGTCGTTAAGAGTCTTGTTGTCATCCTGTAAGATAAAGTTGACTGCATAGCTCTTCTTACCTGCCGGAAGATTCTTGCCGGTGTAGACATCGAACAGCTCTACCTTCTTGAGAATCTTCTTTTCGGTCTGGCGGGCGATACGCTCGATGTCGGCAAACTTAACGCTGTTGTCGACAAGCAGTGCCAAGTCACGGCTGACAGCTGGGAAACGGCTTATCTCCTTGAACTCCAGCTTGTTCTTGCGGACTGCCTTCATGAGTGCCTGCCAGTCTATATCGGCGAAGTAAACCTTCTGCTCGATGTCGAATTCCTTAAGTATCTTGTGGTTGACGATACCGAGTTCAGCGATGACTTTGCCTCCGCGGTTCTGCACGCTCAAACCTCTGTCGAAGATGTTGTTGTCCGATTCGGCGATGACGAACATCTGTTCGGATGCGCCAACACGACGGAAGATGTTCTGAACGTATGCCTTGAGCTCATAGAAGGAGCTGTCCTCGTCGGGATGAGCCCATGAACCCTCAACGCGTTTACCTGTTACCCAGAGTCCCATGTGGTACTCCTGCGAGTAGCCCTTTATCGGTTCCTCTGCGGTACGCTTGCTTTCGTCGAAGTAATAGCAGTTGCCGACCTCGAAGAACTTCAGGTTGCGGAACTGACGGTTTATGTTGCGGACGATGCTTTCCAAACCGCCGAAGAGCAATGTCTGACGCATTACGCCCAAATCGGCGCTCAGCGGGTTCATTACCTTTACGCAACGCTCCCACGGATACTTGTTCAGCTCTGCCTTTTCGTAGTATGATGTCTTCGTCAGGGAGTTGTTCAGGATTTCGTTGAAGCCCTCTCCGGCAAGCTGTTCGCCTACGAGATTCTCACGCTTATACTCCTTATCGGACTCTCCGGCGATAGTGAGCGACGACTTCAACTCGCTTGGTATCTCTACATTATTATATCCGTAGATACGCAGAATGTCCTCGACGACATCGCAAGGACGCTGTACGTCGACGCGATAAGCTGGTACGATAAGGTCGATTCCTTCCTCGTCCTCCTTGACAATCTTCATCTCCAGACTCTGAGCGATTGACTTTATGGTGTCGTGACCGAGCTTTTTGCCAATGAGACGGTCACAGTATTCGTAGTTCAAACGTACGGGGAAGTCGCCCATCTTGGTAGGATACTCGTCGCAAATCTCCATCGATACCTTGCCGCCCGCAAGCTCCTGACAGAGTATTGCAGCCTGCTTCAAAGCGTAGATAGTGCCATTAGGGTCAACACCACGCTCGAAACGGAAGCTAGCATCAGTAGAAAGACCATGGCGACGGGCGCTCTTGCGTATCCATGTCGGGTGGAAGTAAGCACTCTCAAGCACTACGTTCTTGGTCGTTTCGTATGTTCCGGAGCCCTTGCCGCCGAACACTCCGGCGATACACATTGGCTCTTCCTCGTTGCAAATGGCAAGGTCGTGCTCGCCGAGGATATGCTCTTCACCATCGAGGGTTACGAATTTCTTTCCTTCGTTCTTGTCTTTTACGATAATATGATGACCCTTTACCATGTCAGCATCGAAGCAGTGCATAGGCTGTCCGTATGCCATCATGATATAGTTGGTTATGTCCACGATGTTATTAATTGGACGAAGACCGATGACATTCAGCTTGTCCTTCAACCACTGGGGGCTTTCCTTGACATCGCAATCAGTGATGCTGAGGCATGCATAACGACGGCATGCATCGGTGTTCTCTATCGTTACCTTGATAGGCATGTCGTGATTGTCAACATGGAACTTAGAGCAGTCAGGACGATGGAGCGTCGATGGATTTCCATGACGCATAAGCCATGCGTTCAAGTCGCGCGCAACTCCGTAATGACTGAGGGCATCTGCACGGTTTGCTGTTATGTCTATGTCGATTACCCAGTCGCTTTCAAGATGATAATACTCTGCTGCCGGCTGTCCTACCTTTGCGTCGTCAGGCAAGACAATGATACCGCTGTGGTCGTTGCCAACACCGATTTCGTCCTCGGCGCATATCATTCCGTATGAGTCTATACCACGAAGACGGGATTTCTTGATAGTAAATGACTTATCGCCATCATACAAGACGCAACCTAAATCGGCTACTATCACCTTCTGACCGGCTGCTACATTGGGTGCGCCACATACGATTTGCTGTGATTCTCCCTTACCTAAATCAACGGTGGTAACATGCAGATGGTCAGAGTTTGGATGAGGCTCGCATGTCAAAACCTTTCCAACATATAATCCTTTGAGGCCGCCACGTATCGTTTCCACTTCGTCAAGAGCGTCCACTTCAAGTCCTGTTGAAGTCAAAGCATCGGCCGTTTCCTTCGGTGTTAAGTCGAAATCGACGTATTCTTTAAGCCACTTGTAAGAAATCTTCATTGTCTTCTATGTTATAGTATATATAAAAGTTTTGCAAAATTAATAATTTTCCATGATACTAACAAATTATTTTCAACTTCTATCAGTTTGAGGACTTCAGATACTCGGCGCACATATCGGCACAGCGCTCACCGTCGATGCCTGCTGAAACGATACCCCCAGCGTATCCGGCACCTTCGCCGCAAGGGAACAATCCGCCTATTTCGACGTGCATGAGGGTTTCTCTGTCACGCAAGATGCGTACCGGTGAGCTCGTCCTAGTTTCCGAAGCGATTAACACGGCTTCGTTGGTGAGGAATCCGTGGTGCTTCTTTCCGAAGACCTTAAACGCCTCTTGAAGTCGCTTAACAATGAAGTCAGGCATCCAGAAGTGCAGCGGACTAGATACGAGACCTGGCGCATAGCTCGACTTTGGCAAGTCGTAGCTGAGGCGATTGTTGACGAAGTCCGCCATCCTTTGTGCTGGAGCAGTCTGCCTATGGTTACCTTGTATCCACGTCTGACGCTCCAATTCCTCCTGAAACTCCATCACCGAGAGCGGATTATCTTCTTTGGCATTTGGCGCGGAGTCCATTTGGACAACCATTCCGGAGTTGCTCCACTTCGTATTGCGGTTCGCCGGACTCATGCCATTTGTTACAATCTGTTCCGCTCCGGTAGCCGAAGGAATCACAAAGCCACCCGGACACATGCAAAAAGAGTACACGCCGCAACCGTCAACCTGCGTAACGTAAGAGTATTCGGCGGTCGGAAGATACTTGCCTTTGCCGTTTTTGTTGTGGTATTGTATTCTATCAATGAGCTCGGCGGGATGCTCCAGGCGTACGCCGACAGCTATCCCCTTCGGCTCAATCTTTATTTTGGCATTCGAAAGATACCGGTAAACATCACGGGCAGAGTGCCCCGTTGCCAGGATAACTGGTCCCTTGAAAGTCAATTCAGCAGAGTCACGCAAATCAACGGCTGTTATTCCGACTACGGTATGCGCTCCGTCAGCTTTCGCCTCTAACAAAAGAGAAGTCATCTTAGTCTGAAAATGAACCTCGCCGCCACTCTTTATGATAGTATTCCGCATGTTCTCGATAACCCGAGGAAGCTTATCAGTGCCGATATGGGGATGCGCCTCGTAGAGAATTGACGCCGAAGCGCCATGCTGACAGAAAACATTCAGTATCTTATCGACATTCCCCCGCTTCTTGCTGCGCGTGTACAGCTTTCCATCAGAGAAGGCCCCAGCGCCGCCTTCACCGAAACAGTAATTCGATTCGGGGTTTACACGCTGTTCCCTGCTTATCAACGCGATGTCCTTCTTTCGCTCATGGACATCCTTTCCACGCTCGATGACAATCGGCCGATACCCAAGTTCAATCAGACGGAGCGCCGCAAACAGTCCAGCAGGGCCTTCCCCGACCACGACAACCTGCTGTTTGTCACCCACGTATGGATATTCCGTACGCTGGAAAGCATCCTCCTGAGGGTATTCATTTACATAAGCACGAACCTGAAGATTAACATAAACGTTCCTTTGCCTTGCGTCTATGCTCTTCTTCAATATCCGAACGACATTGATAGTACGCTCGTCAAGCCCCTTTTCCTTTGCCAGATAGCGTTTGATAGCATCCTCGTTGTACACTTGTTCGGGCAAAGCACGCAGCTGATATTCGTAAGTCATAATATATTCTTGGTATTTTCGTGCAAAAATACACATTTTTATTGGAAAACTATTGGTTATTGTTATATTTCTTATTACTTTTGCTCTCAAGTTTTGCATTGCCCTCCTTGTAAGAGGGAATGCCGAATATTATCACACATATTAATATTAGAAATGAAAGTATTGAAATTCGGCGGGACATCCGTAGGTTCCGTAAAATCTATTTTAAGCCTGAAGGACATCGTTGAAAAAGAGTCCAAACATCAGGAAGTAGTTGTAGTAGTCAGTGCCCTCGGTGGTATAACCGACCAGCTGTTGAAGACCTCCCACCTCGCATTGAAGGGCGACGAGCGTTGGAAAGATGAGTTCCATGCAATGGTTGAGCGTCATCACAAGATGATAGACACCGCCATTACCGATACCGACGACCGCGAAGAGCTTTTCAACAAGGTAGACCAGCTCTTCGACCAGTTGCAATCCCTTTACTATGGAGTCTACCTTATACACGACCTCAGCAATAAAACACAGGACGCCATTGTCTCTTATGGTGAACGGCTAAGCTCTTATATCGTAGCCAAACTCATAAGAGGGTCCAAGTGGCTCGACTCCCGCAAGTTCATAAAGACACAAGATACTCACGGCAAACGTAGCCTTGACTCCGAGCTAACCTATAAGTTGGTGCAGGAAGCATTTGCCGATTTACCCCGGATTAGTGTTGTCGGCGGTTTCATTTCCAGTGACCGCGACACCAACGAGATAACCAATCTCGGTCGTGGAGGCAGCGATTACACAGCTTCCATCATAGCTGCGGCACTCAATGCGGAGATGCTTGAGATATGGACGGACGTCGACGGTTTCATGACCGCTGACCCACGTGTTATCAAGACTGCGTACACCATCAACGAGCTGAGCTACATTGAGGCAATGGAACTTTGTAACTTCGGTGCCAAGGTGATATATCCTCCTACGATATATCCCGTCTGCGTGAAGAACATTCCTATCCGTGTCAAGAATACTTTCAACCCTTCGAGCAAGGGAACAATCATAAAGCAAAAGATAGAGAACGACCAGAAGCCCATCAAGGGTATCTCCTCGATAAGCGGAACAACGCTGATTACCATCACCGGACTTTCCATGGTGGGTGTTGTCGGAGTAAACCGAAGGATATTCACGTCGCTCGCCAACAACGGCATTAGCGTCTTCATGGTATCCCAGGCATCATCAGAGAACTCAACATCTATCGGTGTCCGCGACGCTGATGCTGACGAAGCCGTCAACGTTTTGAACGAGGAATTCCACGCAGAGATTGAGGACGGGCGCATGTTCCCTATGCACGCCGAGAGCGGTCTTGCAACAATCGCAATCGTAGGCGAGAACATGAAACACGCCGCAGGTATCGCCGGAAAACTCTTTGGAACACTTGGCAGAAGCGGAATAAGCGTCATCGCATGTGCCCAAGGTGCCAGTGAAACCAACATCTCATTCGTTGTAGAGTCGCGATATCTGCGTAAGTCGCTGAACGTACTGCACGATTCATTCTTCCTTTCTGAGTATAAAGTTCTCAATTTGTTCATCTGCGGAGTCGGAACTGTAGGCGGAAAGCTCATCGACCAGATACAAAGCCAGTACGAGGAACTGAAACAACGCTCCCACCTGAAGCTCAATGTGGTCGGCATAGCTTCATCCCACAATGCCATTTTCAACCGCGATGGCATCGATTTGACCAACTATCGTGAAGAGCTGCACAACAGTGAGCCGAGCGACCCTGCCAAACTGCGTGACAATATCCTAGGAATGAACATCTTCAACAGTGTGTTTGTCGACTGTACAGCGTCAAAGGACATTGCCGCACTTTATCAGACATTCCTCGAAAACAACATATCGGTAGTTGCCGCCAACAAGATTGCAGCCTCAAGCGACTACGAAAGCTACGTGAAACTTAAGAAGACAGCCATAGCACGTGGCGTTAAGTTCCGCTTCGAGACAAATGTCGGAGCCGGTCTGCCAATTATCGGCACGATAAACGACCTGCGCAACTCCGGTGATAAGATACTTAAGATAGAAGCCGTACTATCTGGCACGCTCAATTTCATATTCAACGAGATAAGCAGCGACGTCCCCTTCTCCGAGACTGTACGTCGTGCCAAGGAGCAAGGATACTCCGAGCCAGACCCGCGCATCGACCTCAGCGGAACCGACGTTATACGCAAGCTCGTCATTCTGACACGTGAGGCAGGCTACCGGGTGGAGCAAGCCGACGTCGAGAAGCACCTCTTCGTACCCGACGAATACTTCAAAGGCTCGTTGGAGGACTTCTGGAAGAACCTGCCGAAACTCGATGCCGACTTCGAAAGCAAACGCAAGAAACTTGAGGCAGAGCATAAGAAGTGGCGTTTCGTAGCCACCATGGACGGCGGAAAGACCAGTGTCGCCCTCAAGGCAGTAGGCGCCGACCATCCGTTCTATAATCTCGAAGGCTCGAACAACATCGTCCTGCTCACCACCGAGCGCTATAAAGAATACCCGATGCTTATCCAAGGCTACGGAGCCGGTGCATCCGTAACGGCAGCCGGAGTATTTGCCAACATCATGAGTATAGCCAACATTTAGAAGATACGTTTTATGAAACACATTATTATATTAGGTGACGGCATGGCGGATCACCCAATCGAAAGACTTAACGGTAAGACACCGTTGCAGTATGCAGACACTCCCTACATGGACATGCTAGCCAAACGAGGCAAGACAGGACGGATTATAACAGTCCCCGACGGCTTCGCTCCGGGCTCGGAGGTAGCCAACACGGCAATACTTGGCTATGATTTGAACAAGGTCTATGAAGGTCGCGGACCACTGGAGGCTGCCTCCATCGGTTACGAAATGCGTCCCGACGATTTAGCAATACGCTGTAATATCATCACGATTGCCGACGGAAAGATTAAGAACCATCACGGCGGGCACCTCTCAACGGAAGAAGGCACCGAGCTGATAAAGTACCTCGAGGACAACCTCGGCAACGACCGCGTTCGCTTCATACCAGGAATACAATACCGTCACTTGCTCATCATACGTGGCGGAAACAAGCACATACAATGCGTCGGACCACACGACCACCCCGATGAGCCGTGGAAGCCGCTGCTTGTAAAGCCCGAAACCAACTATGACGAGTCGAAGGACTCACACAAGGCAGAGCTTTCCCCGCAGCAGACCGCTGACCTTCTGAACGACCTGATACTTAAGAGTCAGGGACTGCTGCCTAAGAATCCGCTCAACATAGAGCGTGCTAAGGAAGGCAAGGACATGGCAAACTCCATCTGGCCATGGAGCGGCGGCTACCGTCCGTCAATGCAAACGCTGAAAGAACTGTTCCCTCAGATAAAGAGCGGGAGCGTCATTTCCGCCGTCGACCTTATCCGTGGCATAGGCCACTACGCAGGTCTCGACATCATAAAGGTACCGCGTGTCACCGGACTAGCCAACACCAACTATGAGGGAAAAGTGCAGGCAGCACTCACGCAGCTATACAACCAGGACTTCGTATTCCTCCATTTCGAGGCCACCGACGAGGCCGGACACGACGGCAACTTAGACCTTAAGATACGCGCAATACAGTATCTCGACCACAGAGTCGTAGAACCGATTTACAACGAAGTAAAGACATGGGACGAACCTGTCGCCATTGCCGTTCTGCCGGACCACCCTACCCCTGTCGAGATACGCACCCACGTCAAAGAGCCGGTACCATTCCTGATTTGGTACAAGGGCATTGAGCCCGACAGCGTTCGCGAATACGACGAGGAAAGTTGCGTCAGCGGCTCATACGGTATGCTTGAGCTCAACGAGTTTATGGACACATTCATGAAGATTCAATAAGCAAACGACTTAGAAATGCTATACTATTCCACAAACCATAAAGCACCGCTGGCTACTCTTGAGAAAGCCGTGGTGAAAGGCCTTGCCGAAGACCGCGGGCTCTACATGCCCGAAAAGATTAACAAGATACCATCGGACTTCTTCTCGAACATCGACAAACTGACGTTCCAAGAGATTTCCCTGCGTGTTGCCGAGGCATTTTTCGGCGACGATGTCGAACCGGAAGCACTGAAGCGGATTGTCTATGACACTCTTTCATTCGACGTTCCGGTCCACAAGATTGACGATAACATCTACGCACTGGAGCTCTTCCACGGTCCAACACTCGCCTTCAAGGATGTCGGTGCCCGCTTCATGGCCCGCCTCCTTCAATATTTCATAAAACGGGAAGATAAGAAAGGCGAGGTGAACGTCCTCGTTGCCACTTCCGGCGATACCGGCTCAGCCGTTGCCAACGGTTTTCTTGGTGTCGACGGCATACACGTCTACGTCCTCTACCCTAAGGGAAAGGTCAGCAAGATACAGGAGAGCCAGTTCACAACGCTGGGAAAGAACATCACAGCCATTGAGGTTGACGGCGTCTTCGACGACTGCCAAGCACTTGTCAAGAACGCCTTCATGGACAAAGAGCTCAACGACCACATGCGCCTTACGTCTGCCAACAGTATCAACGTGGCACGTTTCCTGCCGCAGGCGTTCTACTATTTCAACGCTTACGCACGCCTTAAAGAACTCGGAGCACTGAATGCCGACGGCTCGAACATGGTCATTTGCACGCCATCAGGAAACTTCGGCAATATAACCGCCGGACTCTTCGGAGCTCGCATGGGGCTTCCTGTGAAGCACTTCATAGCCGCCAACAATGCCAACGACATATTCTTCAAGTATCTCCAGACCGGCAAGTACGAACCGAAGCCATCGAAGCAGACCCTCGCCAACGCCATGGATGTCGGCGACCCGTCGAACTTCGCCCGCGTATATGATTTGTACGGCGGCTCATGGGAGGCAATACGGAAGGACATCAGCGGAGCGACCTACTCCGACGACGATATCCGCGAAACCATGAAAGAGTGCTACAACCGCACGGGTTACATCCTCGATCCGCACGGAGCCTGCGGCTACCGCGCGCTGAAGGAGCAGCTTAAGGACGGCGAAGTGGGCGTCTTCTGCGAGACAGCACATCCTGCAAAGTTCAAGGAGAAAGTCGATGCCATCATCGGCGGAGACGTACAGATACCGGAACGCTTAGCAGCCTTCATGAAGGGAACGAAGCAAAGCATACCGATGAGCAAGGACTTCGCCGACTTCAAGGCGTTCCTTCTCAAGCAATGACATAAGGACAAAGGGTGATAATGATTACATTCCGCTGACGGACAAATCATTATCACCCTTTATTCGTTTATAAAAACAGACTAAACTTACCATTTATAAACAACACAAAACATCAGAATGCTATACATTTCACTTCCAAAAGAAGAACAAAAGACCCACCGTCTGAGTTTTTACCTTGCCATGGAGGAATGGACTGCACGCCGTGTGCCCGAAAAGGAGTGCTTCTTCATGTGGCAGGTAGAGCCTACCGTCATCTTCGGTCACAACCAGAACATCTACTCAGAGGTAAACCTCGACTACTGTAAGAGTCACGGCATACAATTCTACCGTCGCAAGAGCGGTGGCGGCTGCGTCTACGCCGACATGTCGAACGTCATGCTCGCATACATCACAACGTCCGACCATGCCCAGTCGACTTTCACCCACTACCTCAGCATGGTGGTCAAGGTGCTCACCGAGATGGGCATAAAGGCATCGTGGACGGAGCACAACGACATCATGATAGGTGACCGCAAGGTCAGCGGCAACGCCTTCTACCACATCACGACCCACTTCCCCGACCCCGAGACCGGCAAGTCCGTTGCCGTAGGCAGGAGCATTGTTCACGGCACTATGCTATATGACACGGACATGGAGAATATGATTCGTGCCATAACACCTTCCGACGAGAAGCTCGTAAAGCATGGCGTGAAGAGCGTACGGCAGCGCATCTGTCTGCTGAAAGACTACACGACAATGTCGTTTGACGAGATAAAGGAATTCTTCCGCAGCCACATTGCCGACAGCGGGAAAGTCCTTACGCCATCGGAAGTTGCCGAAATCTATGAGCTTGAAAAAGAGTATTTAAACCCGAAATGGATAATGCAAGGTCTCAGAAATGGGTAAAAAAAACAAAAATATTCGATTTTTGTTGTTCAATTAAAATCATATCTGTAACTTTGTAACAATGAAACAATAAAACTAAAACACTACATATATGAACAAAAGGACCTGTCTCTATGACAAACACGTCGCGTTGGGTGCCCTTATCCAGCCGTTCGGCGGTTTCGACATGCCAATCCAGTACACCAGTATTATAGAAGAGCACAAGGCAGTACGCGAGCACGTAGGCGTGTTCGACGTAAGTCACATGGGCGAAATAATCATCAGCGGCCATCAGGCTGAGGAGTTTGTGAACCACATCTTTACCAACGACGTTCGCAAGATGAAAGCTGGCGATGTCATGTACGGCATGATGTGCTACGATGATGGCGGCACAGTCGACGACACCTGCATCTGCAAGATTGAGGCAAACCGCTACTTCATGACCATCAACGCTGCCAATATCGAAAAGGACAACGAATGGGTTCACAAGCACGCCGAGGACTATGACGTCGTTGTTTGCTACAAGAGCGACTGGTGGAACCAGCTTGCTATACAGGGACCAGAGGCCGAGCGTGTCGTAACCGATGTCCTTCACCTCCCCTGCTCAGACCTTAAGTTCTATCAGTGCCGCGAGGTTCTCCGCTTCGACAGCGGCGTCCTCATCTCCCGCACGGGCTATACCGGCGAGGACGGCTTCGAGATTTACGGCAATGCCGAATACATTGTAAGTGCGTGGGACAAGCTGATTGCAGCCGGAGTGAAACCATGCGGACTCGGATGCCGCGACACCCTGCGCTTCGAAGTAGGACTCCCACTGTACGGCAATGAGCTCTCCGAGACGATTTCGCCTATCATGGCAGGTCTCAGTCACTTTGTAGACCTCGACAAACCGGAGTTCATCGGCAAGGAGGCACTTGCAAAGCAGAAGGCTGAAGGCGTCGCAAAGCGCATCCGCGGCATACAGCTCGACGAGCACGCAGTACCACGCCACGGCTACACAGTACTACAGGACGGCAAGAAAGTCGGCACCGTCACAACCGGCTACCGTCTCATCTCAGCCGACAAGAGCTGCGCAATGGCACTCGTCGACAGCAGCCTGAAGCTTGGCGACCGTGTAGAAATTCAAATCCGCAAGAAAACTTTCCCTGGCACAATCGTCAAGAAGAAGTTCGTCGACAAGCATTACAAGAAATAGATAAAACAATAAACTAAAGAAAACAACTATTTATCATGGCAAAAGTAATAGAAGGACTCTACTACACAGAGAGTCACGAGTACGTCAAGGTTGACGGCAACATCGGCACTATAGGTATCACCGACTATGCACAGAACGCTCTTGGCAACGTCGTCTATGTCGACATGCCGGACGTTGACGATGAAGTTGAAGCCGGCGAGGAGTTTGGCGCCGTTGAGAGCGTCAAGGCTGCCAGCGACCTCAACTCACCTGTTAGCGGAAAGGTTGTCGAAGTCAACGAGGCCCTTGAGGACAAGCCAGAGCTTATCAACCAGGATGCCTTCGCCAACTGGATTATAAAGGTTGAGCTCAGCGACAAGTCACAGCTCGACGACCTTATGGACGCAAAGGCTTACGAGGAGTTCTGCGCAAAGCAGTAATCCGTTGTACTGTCTGAAACTGAATAACGACCGACGCCACTAACAATGGCTATCTCATAACTGTCAATATATTTCAAGAAAGCGAACAAGAGAATACAGGCTGGTAACTCATTGAGTATCAATGCCACCGCAAAAGCTAAGCTTTTGGCTTGCGAAAGTTGGGCTTTTGGACGATGAAAGGTCATCTTTTACAACGCAAAAGCTGACCTTTGGGAACGCAAAAGCTCAGGTATTGTTTTCTTGTAAAATGTTTTCTGAAATATATGACAGTCGCAAAGGATTTCGAATCCTATATTGCTATTCTAAGCAAAGATACAACTATTCATTTCACGAGAAAAAATAATGAACTACAAATATTTTCCGCACACGCCGGAAGACATCAAAGAGATGCTTTCGGTTTGTGGTGTCGACAGTCTTGACGGACTTTATGCCGACATTCCGGACTCCGTCAAGTTCCACGGCGATTACGACCTGCCAAGCGAGAAGAGCGAACTCGAGGTACGCGCTTTCTTCGACAAAATTGGCAAGGAGGACAAGCAACTCACCTGCTTTGCAGGTGCCGGCGCTTACGACCATTACTCTCCTGCCGCCATACCGCAGCTCGTCGAGCGCTCTGAATTCCTCACCTCGTACACTCCTTATCAAGCTGAAATATCGCAAGGCACGCTCCAGTACATCTTCGAATACCAGTCGATGATGTGCGAACTGACAGGCATGGACGTTTCGAACGCATCCATGTACGACGGCGCCACAGCTACCGCCGAGGCAGTCCTGTTGGCTTTCAACAACTCGCGCAAGGGCGATACGGTGCTCATCAGCGATTCCATCGACCCTAAGACAATTGCTGTCGTCAAAACCTACGCCCACTTTCACGGCGTAAAGCTTGAGACGTTCAGTTCACTTGAACTTGACATTGAGGCCCTTAAGGCACGCCTTGCCAATAAGGACGTTGCAGGAGTCGTGGTTCAGCAGCCTGACTACTATGGCATAATCGAGGACTTCAGTGGCATTGCCGATGCATGTCACGACAACAAGGCGTTGTTCATTGTCAACAGCGTAGCAGCCGATTTGGCACTGCTGAAGACTCCGGCAGAATGGGGAGCCGACGTTGCTGTTGGCGACATCCAGAGTCTTGGCATTCCATTGGCTTTCGGAGGCCCATACGCTGGCTATATGTGCTCGACTGAAAAGCTCATGCGCAAGTTGCCGGGACGTATCGTCGGACAGACTGTCGACAACCGCGGACAGCGCACGTTCGTGCTCACCTTGCAGGCTCGCGAGCAGCATATCCGCCGCCAGAAGGCTACGTCGAACATCTGTTCCAACGAGTCGCTCATGGCATTATATGTCACAATATACATGTCTTTGATGGGTAGGGAGGGCGTGAAGGAAGCCGCTCAGATTTCATTTGACGGTGCCCACTACCTCTGCGAGCAGCTTACGGCAACTGGAAAGGCTCGCCTCGTCTACGCTGACAAACCGTTCTTCAATGAGTTCTACGTTTCTATCGACAACCGCGACGACTTCTACAACCGTGCCATCGACAAGGGTATCCTGCCCGGAGTGAAGGTTAGCGACGACGGTTTGCTCGTAGCAGTGACCGAAAAGCGTACAAAGGAGGAAATCGACGAACTTGTAGGAATATTGAAAGATTGAGATATTGAAAAAATGAAATATTGATATTCCTATTTATTAGAAACAGAAAGGACTCACTATGAACAACAAATTATATAGCAATCTGATATTTGAGCTGTCGCACAAAGGGCGCCGTGCGTACTCTCTTCCTAAGAACGAGTTCGGCAAACACAAGCTGCCGCAGTCGATGAGAAGAGCCGCTGATGCCGAACTGCCCGAATGCGACGAGATGACGGTTGTACGCCACTACACCAACATGAGCGAGAACAACTTTGGAGTTGACAACGGTTTCTATCCGCTCGGCTCATGCACGATGAAGTACAATCCACCTGTCAACGAGGAAGCAGCCGCCCTGCCCTCCCTCAACAACCTGCATCCGTTGCAGCCAACGGAAACTGTTCAAGGTGCATTGAAGGTCGAATATATGCTACAGCGTGCCTTGTCGGCAATCACGGGCATGTCGGACTTCACGCTGAATCCATGCGCCGGTGCTCACGGAGAGCTGACGGGACTGATGATTATACGCAGTTATCACAGCTCGCGCAACGACAAAAGGCGTAACAAGGTCATCGTTCCGGACTCGGCACACGGTACAAACCCAGCCTCAGCAGCCGTCTGCGGACTCGAAATCCTTGAGGTGAAGAGTACCGAAGATGGTCTCGTCGACTTGGATAATCTGAAAGAGATAGTTGCGGAGCATCCCGATGACATCGCAGCTATGATGATGACGAACCCGAACACGCTCGGATTATTCGAGAAGGACATACCGGCTATAACGAAACTCATACACGATGCCGGTGGTCTGATGTACTACGACGGAGCCAACCTCAACCCTATGCTTGGCGTGGCACGCCCTGCCGATATGGGCTTCGACGTCATGCACATCAACCTCCACAAGACTTTCTCGACGCCTCACGGTGGCGGCGGACCTGGCTCAGGACCTGTCGGCGTACGTGAAGGACTTGAGGATTTCCTGCCGAAGCCGCATGTCAAGAAAGAAGGCGACAAGTATGTCGTCGACAATCCGGCACCGGCTGAGGGCGAATACTCTGTAAGGAACAACCGCGTAGGCTCTTTCCTCGGCAACTTCCTCGTAATCGTAAGGGCTCTGACCTATATCCTTTCGCTCGGCAAGGAGCACATCAAGATGGTCGGTCCACTGTCTGTCCTCAATGCAAACTATATCAAGGAATCATTGAAGGACGACTATGAACTGCCGATTACCGGTCTTTGCAAGCACGAATTTGTATTCAACGGACTGAAAGACAAGTCGACTGGCGTCACGACGATGGACGTTGCAAAGCGTCTTCTCGACTTTGGCTATCATGCTCCGACAATCTATTTCCCGCTGTTGTTCCATGAGTCGATGATGATTGAGCCAACTGAGAACGAGAGCAAGGAGACCATCGACGGCTTCATCAGCGTCATGCACCGCATTGCCAAGGAAGCCCGTGAGAATCCGGACTTGGTCAAGGGCTCACCACACAACACTCCTATCGGGCGTACCGACGACGTCTTGGCAGCCAAGCATCCGATAGTGAACTACAAGCAGGCACTGGCTGACAAATAACATTCAGACACTTGATGATTATGACACACATCGATTTAATCATTATAGGAGCAGGACCGGGCGGCTACAGTACGGCAACGTATGCGGCAAAGCACGGTCTGAAGGTTGCCATCGTGGAGAAAGAGCACCTCGGCGGCACATGCCTCAACGCGGGATGCATACCTACGAAGTGCTATGTTCACGATGCCGAGCTTCTGCGAAATCCACTTCTCGACGAGCAAGGGGTAAAGAAAATAGACTTCAAGCGTATCGTCGAGAGGAAGAACAATGTCATATTGCAACTTCGCGGAGCTATCGAAACGCTGATGTCACAGCCCGGCATTACCCTCGTAAGGGGCAAAGCCGAGTTCGTTGACAGCAAAACTATCGAAGTGAACGGCGAGCAGTATTCTGCCGACAACATCATTATCGCTACCGGTTCGCATTCGAAGATGCCGCCATTTGCCCCAAAGGTCGGACTGACGAGCGGAGTAAACGTCGTGACATCAACTGAATTGCTGAACCTCGACTATGTTCCGAAGCGTTTGGCCATCGTTGGCGCTGGCGTCATCGGCATGGAGTTCGCATCTGCCTTTGCAGCTTTCGGAAGTGAAGTCAATGTCTACGAATTTCTGAAGGAATGCCTGCCGCCCATGGACAAGGACATTGCGAAGCGACTCCGTAAGACCCTGGAGAAGCGCGGCATAAACTTCCACATGAAGTACAGTGTCAATAACGTTGAAGAACTGAATGCTGACACTGTTCTGATTGCCACCGGTCGTGCTGCAAACGTCGACGGTATCGGACTCGAAAAGACGGGAATAGAATACAGTCAGAAAGGCATTGCTGTTGACGACAATATGAAAACCAACGTTGAAGGTATCTATGCCATCGGCGATGTCAACGGAAGGATGATGCTTGCGCATGCCGCCGAATGGCAAGGGAAGCGTGCCGTGAACAGTATCCTCGGACTTTCGGACAATATCCGCTTTGATATCATGCCGTCAGCGGTGTTCACCTATCCCGAAGCGGCAAGTGTCGGACCTACCGAAGAGACTCTGAAAGCTCAGGGCAAGGCGTATAAGACGACAAAGGGCTTCTACCGCGCCAACGGCAAAGCCCTTACCATGGAAGAGACTGAAGGCATGATGAAACTCCTTACCGACGACAATGGGAAGATTCTTGCATGCCATATCTTCGGCGCTCATTCTGCTGACATCGTACAGGAAGTCGCTGTTCTTATGAATGAAGACGCTACCGTGGATACTCTTCGGGACATAATCCACATTCATCCGACCCTCAGCGAGGTTCTCTCTGACGCAGTGAGATAAATCCGCCACAGCGTTCTTTACAACGCATATAACAAAAACGCATCCACTTCAAGGCTCACCTTGCAGTGGATGCGTTTTTTTATTCAGTAATGATTATACTTTCTTAAAGAATCGAAATAAACAACTCAGCCTATGCGCTGAGGTTATCCAGGAACAGGAGGAGACGGTTATAGACGTTCACTTCACTGACTCCGGAGTCGAAATCGAGACTCAGGAGGTTGAGCTCAGGATACAGTTTGTGGAGCTTCTTCTCAATTCCCTTCGATATAATGTGGTTGGCAATGCAGCCGAACGGTTGCAAGCTGACCACGTTCTTCACACCGTCACGATAGAACTCGGAAACTTCAGCAGGCAACAGCCAGCCCTCTCCGAACTGTGCAGCCATAGAAACGACACCGTTGACTCCGTCAGCCTCCTCGAAGATGCTTGTGAACGGACGCCAATAACGGAATATACCGCAGGCGCGGTTGTACTTCTTCTCCCAGCGGGCTATCAATCCGTAGAGTGTCTTCAGTACGAAATCAGGAACGGAAGAGTCCTTAAGGCAAAGACGCTTCTGAGCTTCGATGTTGACAAACTCCTGCAGGAAGAACGGCGAAATTAGTGGTGGAACGACCTCTATGCCCTTCGAAATGAGCTTGTCCTCGATGTACTGATGTGAGAAATAGTTGAACTTGAGGAATATCTCACCAACGATGCCGACGCGCGGACACTCTGAGTCGTTGCAAATCGAATTGAATTCCAATGCTGCCTGCGAGGCAAGGCGGACCAATCCCTTAGAATCGTTGTCCTCGATGTACTTACATGCCAACTTAAGATACTTCTCTTTGAGTTCCTTTGCCTTGCCCTTAGTAGTTTCGCGGACTACCGATGCATAATAGAGTTTCGACAGAACATCACTGAACAGCAGAGTGTTGGTGGTGACAGTTGCAAGCTTCAGCCACGGGAACTCGAAGCCGTCCTGCTCGTTCTCCTCACCCTTGGTAGTCACTCCCAATGCTATCAACGGTACATTTTCGAAACCGTTGGCTATCATTGCACGCTTGATAAGAGCGGTGTAGTTGGTTGCACGGCACTGACCACCTGTCTGCGTCATGACGAGAGCAATCTTGTCGGGGTCGTATTTACCAGACTTCAAAGCCTTGACCATATCACCTACGATAAGCGTTGCTGGGTAGCAGACTTCGTTGTTGGCATAGGCAAGACCTTCCTGGGCACTCTCGGCGTCGCTTGGCGGAAGGATTTCGACATCGTAACCGGCAAGCTTCAGCAATGACGGAAGCAGCGGCGAGAGGAATTCGGTGAAGAACGGCGCGAGTATCTTGCGATAACGGTCTTTCTTCGTGTAGACTTTCGTCTGAGGGAACGACTTCTTCTTGCCTATCGCATTCTTTATCTTAAGTGAGTCGACGAGGCTGCGGACACGCAGTTTCAGACTTCCTACGTTCGAAACATCGTCAATCTTGAGCAACGTAAACGGCTTGCCATGACGCTGCATGATGTCTTTCACCTCGTCCTGGATGAATGCGTCAGGTCCGCAGCCGAAGCTCGTCATCTCGACAAAGTGTACATCAACAGGCTGTTCGGCAGCCCACTGTCCTGCTTTAATGATGCGGTTGGCGTATGCCCACTGCTCGACGAGGTATGTTTCACCATTTCCTGTAGCCGAATCGCCACGAACAATGTCGTCAGTGATGACGTTCACACCCAGACCGGCTATCATATCCGACAGCTTATGCTGAATGAGCGGGTCGGCATGGTACGGGCGGCCGGCGAGGAGAATTGTGAGATTGCCGTTGCTGCGAGACTCTGCAAGGAGCTGTTCGTCGTAGCGCTTGATGGCATTCTCATAGACACGCTGGTCGGCAAGTGCACGCTTGAATGCGATTCGAGCCTCACTGGTGCTGACACCGAGGCTGTTCAGATATGCTTTTATTTTCTTCCAGAGAAGCTTTTCATTGGCAAACGTAATGACTGGGGAGTCCATCTGCGTCTTCAGAGTCATACTGCTACGAACGACATCGCTATATCCGGAGACTATAGGACAGTTGTATGAGTTGTCGTTACGGTTGTCGTCCTTACGCTCGAACACAACGAACGGGAACAGGATGCGCGTCAACGTTCCGTCAGCGCTAATCTCTGAAAGTTTATTGTCAAGCTCGGCGATATGCGAGTGGACAAGCTTTGCCGGGAAGCAGATGTTGTCGCTCATCACGGCACGCAGCTGGCTCTCGTAGTTATGATATGTACTTGGCGACGAAATCAGTACCTGGAAACCGCTCGACATGAGCAGTGTGTGCCAGAACGGGAACTCCTCGTACATTCCGAGTACACGTGGTATGCCTATAACGCCGCGCGGATTGTCTATCTTCTCTTTTGCCCTGTCGAACAGGAGCTTGTATTTCTCGGTGTAGGCGTTCTTCCCCAAATGATGGTTCTTGCCGTAGTTGTTGAAGATACGCTCACACTTGTTGCCGCTGTAGAACTTGTTGCCACCGGCAAACTTGTACTGTGAGACGTAGCAATGGTTCTCACAGCCCTTGCATTGCAGTTCACGGGTTGTGTAAGTAGCACCTGCGAGCAAGTCATCGACAGAGCGAAGCTGCTTGTCGGCGGCAGTTGCAATGGCGTGAAGCGCACAACCGTAGGCGCCCATGAGCTCCGGCATGTCGGAACGTGCAACCTTGTGACCGGTGAGAAGTTCAAAAACACGCACGACAGCGTCGTTTCTCATCGTTCCGCCCTGTACTACTATATGGTCGCCGAGGTCATCATTGCCAAGAAGTTTGAGTACTTTGTAAAGACAGTTCTTTATAACCGAATAGGAAAGACCTGCACTGATGTCGGCAACAGTTGCTCCCTCACGCATCACCTGCTTTACTTTCGAGTTCATGAAGACGGTGCAGCGGGTGCCAAGGTCACAAGGGGCAGGTGCCGTGCAGGCAATATCGGCGAAGTCCTGTATCTTGTATCCGAGGTTGTTGGCGAAGGTCTGCAAGAACGTTCCGCAACCTGAGGAGCAGGCTTCGTTCAGCTCCATGCGTACGACTACGCCGTTGTCAACGAATATTGCCTTCATGTCCTGACCGCCGATGTCGAGGATGAACGATACATCCGGCATCAGGCTGCGGGCTGCCTGGTAGTGCGCCATTGTCTCAATGATACCTTCATCGAGATTGAATGCGCTCTTTATGAGTTCCTCTCCGTATCCGGTGGAGCAGCTGCCGGCAACTTCTATAGTGGTATTCGATGCCTCTGCCTTGGCCTTAAGCCTATTGAGACCGTCTTTCACTGCCTTAATAGGGTTACCGAGGTTCATCGAGTAGTCGGCAAAGACGACCTTACCGTCTTCGCGCGATGCTATAATCTTAGTTGTAGTGGAACCTGAGTCGATACCGATGAAGACCTTTTCCGTTGCGTTTGGCTTCATCTCAGCCATCGGCATTGCGTATTGGAGTTTCTCCTCACGCCATTGCTGGTGCTCTTCCTCGCTCTTGAACAACGGACGCAAGTCGCTACGCCATACCAACGAGCTCTTTCCGTTGATTCTACGCATAAGTTCACTCAGCCGGATGCCATGCGACGTAGCGTAGTTGTCGGTCTTCTGTTCATCAGTTTTGCTGGCACGGATAGCGCATCCCATAGCCGGGATGAGGTTGCTCTTGTCGCTTACGATGAAGTCATGTTCACCGTCGAGGCCCAAATAAGTTGCAAACGCATTGCGAAGGGCCGGCATAAAGGTCAGAGGACCTCCGCAAAGCAATATCGGCGGCTCGTAATCGCAACCGTGACTAAGCGTTGTTACGGTCTGAACGGCTATAGAGTGGAATATGCTTGCCGCAATATCCTGTTCCGGGATGTTGCGGGACATAAGGTTCTGGATATCAGTCTTGGCAAAGACTCCGCATCTGGCAGCCATCGGATAAACATGAGTGGACTTCAAAGCGAGGTCGTTCATCTGGTTGTTCTCTATGCCCATGAGCACTGCCATCTGGTCGAGGAAGGCTCCGGTACCACCTGCACAGTTACCGTTCATGCGTAACTCGGTCTGCTTTCCATTGAAGAAGACGACCTTTGCGTCCTCTCCGCCAATATCGATGAGCGCCTTTGCCTCCGGATGCATTGTACGGGCATAAACGGTGGAGGCCACAACTTCCTGCACGAACTCTGCTTTGAGCTCGTCAGCCGTAGCCATACCGACACTTCCCGTTACGCAAATGTTCACGGAAACATCGCCAAGCTGATTGTATATTTCCTTAAAATATCTGCTGACAAGTTCTCCTACCTTAGCGTGATGGCGGTTGTAACTCGAATAAACGAGCTTCTTGTCGCTATCGAAAACTGCAATCTTAGCAGTGGTAGAACCTACGTCAAGTCCAATATTGTAAATATCCTGCTTACGTTCCAACATCTCTAATTTTCCCAATCATAAATGCTTACCCCATTTCCAAAGATAAGCCCAAAACTAAACCGCTACCTTTTATAGCGGCACACATATTTATAATACCTTTCAAACTGCAAAGTTACAAACAAAAAAGGAAACACGACATTTTTAGTTCCTTTTTTACTGACTTTTCTTTGTCATTCCACTCATTTACACTATCTTTGCAAAAAAATTATAAAATAAATACATGACATTTGCTATCATTGCCGCCGGCGAAGGTTCAAGGCTTGCCAACGAGGGTGTAACCGCGCCCAAGCCGCTCGTAACCGTAGGCGGAGAGTATCTCATCGACCGGCTGATGCGTATCTTCATGCAGAACGGCGCTACTGACATTCTTGTTCTCTGTAATAACATTAAGACGGAAGTAAGCCGCCACCTGGTAGAGGTACAAAACGAAGGACTGCACGGGCGTCCGCTGCCGCTTCGCTTCTACATCAAGACAACTCCAAGTTCAATGCACAGTTTCTATGAGTTGAGCCGTCATATAGACTCGGAAAAATTCATACTGACAACTGTTGATACGATATTCCGCGAAGATGAGTTCAGCAAATACGTACAGGCATTCCGCGAAAGCGTAGAGAGCGGACTTGACGGACTGATGGGTGTGACTCCGTTTGTCGACGACGAGAAGCCACTATATGTCGGAACTGACGATGATATGAACATAACCGGCTACTATGATGAGCATCACGCCGGGGTGAAATATGTCTCGGCTGGCATCTACGGTCTCACTTCACCATCGCTGGAGACCTTGAAGCGATGCATAGACAAGAAGGAAAGCCGCATGAGAAACTTCCAGCGGGCTCTCGTCGCAGAGAAGAATAAACTTAAGGCGTGGGAGTTCTCGAAGGTATTCGACATCGATCACAAGTCGGACATTGCAAAAGCCGAAGACTTTATCAAGAGTCCAAAGAAATAAACTACAATCAGCAAGGGCATGAAATTCATAGGAATACAGCGTGCAGAGCGCTTTTCGCCGAACTCAGTGGACAAGGATAAAGCCATATTGTCAGATGTCGTGGTTCCGTTCGGTGGAACTATAATACCGGAAAATGGCTTTAAGGCCGAGCAACTGACCGACAAGCCGGACGTTGTCTTCTCTATGGCGCGTGACGAAAGTACGATTGCCCAGCTCGAGAAGTTATCTGACAATGGCATTAAAGTCATTAACCCGGCACAGGGAATAATAAATTGCCGACGCTCAACCTTAAATAAGCTGATGACGGAGAACAACATTCCGGTTCCGACTGTTGACATGGCCAATGGTAAGGGATGGTGGCTGAAGCGCGGCGACGGCTCTGCACAGAGCAAGGACGACGTCGTTTTCTGCCACGACGATGAGGAACTGAAAGCTGCACGGCAAGCAATGGAGAGCCGCGGCATAACGGATATCATAGTACAGCCGCACATCGAGGGCGATTTGGTTAAATTCTACGGTGTTGACGGTACAGGTTTCTTCCGCACGTACTACCCCGGCGACGACCGGATAACGAAGTTTGGCAATGAGGCTGTAAACGGAATGCCCCACCATTACAGCTATGATAAGGTTCATTTGCAAGACGCTGCCGAGTTGACTGCACGGATAACAGAGGTCCCTGTCTATGGAGGTGATGCGATAATAATGGCAGACGGCAGTTTCGTTATTATCGACTTCAACGACTGGCCAAGCTTTTCGCGCTGCCGGAAAGAGGCTGCACAGGCGATTATTAGCCTGGCCAGGGAATAAGAATGATTATTATTGGAGATTATAATGAGCAACGATATAGAGACAAAGACATTCAAACAACTACTCCACGAGTCGTTTAAGTCAGAAGATACGGAGGAGTGGCTCGACATACACTTTACCCGTCCAATAGGGCTTTTCTTTGCGCGGATATGGTATAAATTAGGCGTCAAGCCTAACACCGTGACTATTTTGTCGATTATTCTCGGTGTTGCGGCAGGCGTGATGTTCGGCTTCAAGGACATCATGCATAACGTGGCAGGTATCATTCTGCTGATGTTTGCCAACTTCTGCGACTCTACCGACGGACAGTTGGCACGCCTTACCAACCAGCGGAGTATGAAAGGACGCTGCCTGGACGGCTTCGCAGGCGACGCATGGTTCGTCGCTATATATTTTGCCATCGTTATAAGATTGTTCAATTCACCAATGCCGGGCACGCAGACGAATTGGGGAATATGGATATTCATTCTATGTGCTATTGCCGGATTTATGTGTCACTCTCCTCAAAGCTCACTGGCCGATTACTACCGGCAGATACATCTGCTTCTTATCAAGGGCAAGGCTGGCTCTGAACTGGATACATACGAGTCGGAGCATAAGATTGCTGAGGAACTGAAAGGAAAGAAAGGCGTCTTCTGGGATTATGCCTTCCATGCCAACTATCAGCACTACTGCCACAGCCAGGAAAAGCGGACACCGGAGTTTCAGAAGCTTCTTAAAGTCGTAAGGGGTAAATATGGCTCAATTGAGAAGATTCCCGCAGAGTTCAAAGACGAGTTCATAAAAGGGAGCCGGCCATTGATGCCATACACGAACTTGCTGACTTTCAACTCCCGCGCTATCACAATATACATTACTTGTCTGTTAGGCATACCATGGCTTTACCCCGTTTTGGAAATCACAGTTGGCGAATGCCTGTACATCTACATGCATCGTGAGCACGAAAGGCTGTGCCACAAGTTGCGTAAGGAAATCGAAGGCGAGGCCGAGGAGCATGTGGAGAAGAACGACATAAACAAAAATGACTGATATATGATAAAAGGCTATATTTTCGACTACGGCGGAACGCTTGACACCAATGGCTGTCATTGGGGCAAAATGCTATGGCACGGCTATCAGCGTCATAACGTTCCAATATCTGAAGAGCAGTTCCGCGCGGCATACGTGTATGGAGAACGCACGCTCGGACGTACACCGATAATTCAGACCGACTATACTTTCAAGAAAACGCTGTCGGTGAAGTTGCGCATTGAGTTTGACTACTTGCAGGACAAGGGACTCCTTGAGGCAGGCAACTTCAGTATGGCAAGCTGTCAAAGTGCTATCCTCAACGACCTTTATAGCAAAGTTCTTGAAAACACGAAAAAAAGCAAAGAAATACTACAAGAACTGAAAAAGAACAATAAACTTGTACTCGTAAGCAATTTTTATGGCAATCTCAACGTTGTATTAAATGAAGTCGGGCTCGATGGAATATTCGAAAAGGTCATCGAGTCGGCTGTCGTCAACGTACGCAAACCGGACCCCGCGATATACCAGTTGGGCATAGACGCACTGGGACTGAAGCCGGATGAGATAACTGCCGTAGGCGACAGCTACGACAAGGACATCGTTGCAGCTTCGAAGGTAGGACTCCACTCCGTTTGGTTAAAGGGCGAACAGTGGGACGACAAGCAACACGACGAGTCGTTGCCCGACAAGATTATCACTGACCTCTCACAACTTTTACAGTGACAAGGGGCAGATAGCGTGGGGTAACACCAGCCTGTAAGACAGGTGACCTTTTTGATGCCGATGAACAAATCTATAAGGAGTACTATCATAACTATCATATTCTGCGCACTGGCTCAGGTAGTCAGCGCACAGAATTTGCGCGTCTTCGTAGTGGAGGCAATGACTGGCGACAGCATACCATACGCCAATGCCGTTTACCGCGGAGTAAAGGGAGTGGCTGCTTCTGCCGACGACAAGGGTCGCCTCGACATTAAACGATTGAACGGTCAGACACTTGTTGTCAGCGCAGTCGGCTACAAATCGAGGCGAATAAAGATAACATCAAATACCAGCGATACAATCCATGCAGTGCTGCTAACGGACAGCCGCATGCTCTCCGAAGTTGTTGTCAAGGCTAAGCGACGCCACAAATACACTCGAAAGAATAATCCTGCCGTTGAACTTATGCGTCGGGTAATAGCCGCAAAGCAACGTACCAACCTTGAGAACCACGACTTCTATCAGTACGACAAGTACCAGAAGGTGACCATGTCAGTAAACAACCTGACTCCGGAGGAGCTCGAAGGCAATATGTTCAAGAAGTCGCCATGGCTTCTCGACCAAGTGGAAGTATGCCAATACAATAATAAACTCATTCTTCCTTTCTCTATTGACGAGACTGTTACACAGCATATTTACCGTAAAGAGCCAAGGGAAGAGAAGGATATCATCAAAGGACAGACCACGAAGGGAATATCGAAGCTGTTGCAAACGGGTCAAGCTATGAACACTGTCGTAAAGGATTTGTTCAAGGATATAGACCTTTATGACGACCAGATAAGCCTCTTGCAGAAGCGATTTCCATCACCAATCGGCTCTACGGCAATATCTTTCTATCACTTCTACATCGACGATACAACGTATGTAAACCAGGATAAGTGCATCCGTTTGCAGTTCATGCCTGCGAACCAGCAGGACTTTGGTTTCCGTGGAGAGCTTTATGTCCTTGCCGACAGTACACTTCATGTGAAGCGATGCGACATGCAGTTGCCTGCAAACACAGGCGTAAACTTCATCGATGCAATGAAGATAGAGCAGGAATACACCAAGCTGCCAAACAACGAATGGGCACTGACGACAGACAATATGATTGTCGAGTTGAAGTTGACTGACCTCTTCTCGCGCGGCATAATCATACGTACGACGAAACTCAGCGACTACTCATTCGACCCTATCGACAAGAAACTGTTCCGCGGAAAGGCAAAGATTGTCTACGATGCAGACTCAAAAATACAGAACGAAGAGTTCTGGAAAGAACACCGAACTGTAGAGTTGACCAAGAGCGAGAGTAATATGAACAACTTCATACACCGAATGTCAAAGACCAAGGGGTTCAAGTGGCTCATGTTCGGAGCACGCGCTTTGATTGAGAACTTTGTGGAAACAGGTTCGGCTAAGACGCCAAGTAAAGTCGATTTAGGTCCTGTAAACACCATAATATCCAAGAACTACGTCGACGGAATACGCCTTCGCGCCTCAGCACGCACAACCGCCAAGCTCAATCCACACTGGTTCCTGGAAGGTTATTACGCCTACGGAACGAAGTCGCATCGCAACTACTATGGCGCGACAGCTACCTATTCTTTCAACAAGCCGGAGTATTATCCGCTCGAATGGCCTACCCGCGCCATCAGCTTTGAGTCGACCCAGGATGTCATGGCATGGTCGGATAAGTTCCTTACTCACAACAAGGATAACGTCTTCATGGCATTCCGGCCTACGAAAGTAGAACAGATGTACTTCTACAACCGCCAGCGGCTCAACTTCAATTGGGAGACAAACAACGGGCTCGGCACGTCTTTCGAAATCAAGACCGAAAGCAACGAGCCAACAGGAATGCTTCACTTCGACCGCATGGACGGCACAACGGTGCCCAAGATACGCATGTCCGAAATAAGCTTCGCTATCGACTACCGCCCCGGCCAGCAGTTCATCAACTCAAAGCAGAACCGCGTTGAAGTCAACTTCGACGCTCCGCAGTTCTACGTCAGCCATACTTTCGGACTCAACCACTTCCTCGGCGGCAATTACAACTATAACCATACCGAGGTTAGTATATACAAGAGACTGTGGCTCGCAAGCTGGGGACACCTTGACACAAGGCTGTATGCAGGAGCCGAATGGAACAAGGTGCCATTCCCGTTGCTTATCATGCCGCGTGTCAACACGTCGTACTTCGAACACCAGGGCTCTTTCAACATGATGGAGAACATGGAGTTCCTCAACGACCGCTACGCACAGTTCAACCTCGCTTGGGATCTTGAGGGAAAGATATTCAACCGTATTCCGCTCATCAAGAAACTCAAATGGCGTGAGTACATAGCCTTCAAAGGATTGTGGGGACACCTCACCGACAAGAACAATCCGCTGCTGAGCGGCAAGGAAAACGACGCTACACTGTTCCGTCTGCCTGCCGACACACACGTCATGAACCACGAGCCGTACTTGGAACTCGTGCTCGGTGTGCACAATATCTTCAAGATGTTCGAAATCGACTACGTCCGCCGCCTCACCTACACGGCCTATCCCGGTTGCAAGAAGGACGGCATTCGTTTCGGCTTCAACCTCGTGTTCTGATACAATATTAATAAGTTAATCAAACATTCCCCCTCTTTCGAGAGAGGATTTGGACAGGTTTCAAATATGAACATAATACTCGCTGATAATCAAGATATAACCCGTGCGGGTCTCATATACCTGCTAGAGAGGATGAAACTAGGCGATGACATACGCATCGCAACAGACAAGATAGAGCTGATGTACCATCTCAAGGAAGACCCGACATCAGTAGTCATTGTCGACTACACCCTCTTCGACCTCAACGATGTAAGCAGTCTTGAGAACCTGAGCATGCGTTTCAAGCAAGCGATGTTCGTACTCTTCAGCGATGATTTAAGTCCCGCGTTCGTTAGCCGATTGTTAGCATCAGTCCCGAAGAGCAGCATCCTGCTCAAGGATTCTCCAATGTTCGAGATTAGGGCATGCATCGAGGAAGCACTAAAGGGGCAACGGTACATCTGCCAACATGCCGCAGGAATGCTCGTAGCGACAGAGACAAAGAAGGACGAGGCGGTGAAACTTACAAAGACAGAGAAGGAAATCCTGAAGGATATAGCCATGGGAATGACAACTAAGGAGATTGCCGCAAAGCGTTTCTCTAGTTTCCACACTGTCAACACACACCGAAAGAACATCTTCCGAAAGCTCGGTGTCAACAATGCACATGAAGCAACGAAGTACGCCCTACGTGCTGGTATCGTCGATGAAGCCGAATATTACATCTGATTAAACATACAAAAATTATTAATATCCGACTTTCTTTTCCTTATATCGATATTTTTGTGTAACTTTGCCGTATCTTTATTAACTGATACATATTATGAAACAGACTATTTTGGTTACTGGTGGAACAGGCTTCATAGGCAGCCACACATCCGTGGAGTTGATAGAAGCCGGATACAAAGTCGTAATTGTTGACGACCTCAGCAATTCGAAGATTGAAGTTCTCGACGGCATTGAGAAGATAACCGGTGTCCGTCCGGCTTTCGAGAAAGTCGACCTCCGCGACAAGGCGGCAACCGAAGAAGTTTTCAAGAAGTATCCTGATATAGAAGGAATAATCCATTTCGCAGCATCAAAGGCTGTTGGCGAAAGCGTCCAGAAGCCATTGTTGTACTATCGCAACAACATTGTCTCGCTCATAAATCTGCTCGAACTCATGCCTATATATAATGTAAAAGGCATCATCTTCTCGTCTTCCTGCACCGTTTACGGTCAGCCGAAACCAGAGAATCTCCCTGTTACAGAGGACGCACCTCACCAAAAGGCGACGTCGCCATACGGCAATACGAAGGAGATAAACGAACAGATTATCTACGACTACATACACAGCGGTGTCAACATAAAGAGCATTATACTGAGATATTTTAACCCGATAGGCGCACACCCGTCGGCTCTTATAGGCGAGCTTCCTAACGGAGTGCCTAACAACCTAATACCGTACGTAACGCAAACGGCAATGGGCATTCGCAAGCAACTCACCATCTTCGGCAACGACTACAATACTCCTGACGGCACATGCATCCGCGACTACATCTATGTTGTAGACTTAGCCAAGGCCCACGTTGCAGCAATGGCACGCGTACTTGACAAGGAAACAGAACCAATAGAATACTTCAACATCGGCACGGGCAAAGGAAACTCAACCCTTGAGATTGTCGAGACTTTCGAGAAGGCTACCGGCGTAAAACTCAACTGGAAGTTCGGACCACGCCGCGAAGGAGACATCGAGAAAATATGGGGCGACTGCACCAAGGCCAACAAGGTTCTTGGCTGGAAAGCAGAGACACCTCTCGACGATGTTCTGCGCTCTGCCTGGAACTGGCAGAAGAAGCTCCGCGAAGATGGAGTAATGTAAAATACAATTGAAAATTTACCTTCCTGCAACAATCAGGATACATATATAATAAGGTATAAAAGAAAAAAGCCCGCTCCATGCGGGGCGGGTTATTTTGTGTTTGTGTTGTTGTTACCTCCCGATGTGAATCGGGAGGTAATCTTTTTTTAGCACAAACACAATATAGAATTAGCCGATTATCGTACCAGTTTACTTTCTTCTAATCTCGAAGTAAACCCGCAACGTAACGGTCGTGAGCAACTTTGACAAGTTCACCGAGGTGGTCGTTGCGAACAGCATGAACGGAAATGGTGCGTGCAGCGATAGCGGCGATGCTAAGCAACACAATATATATAATAACAGCCCAGAAGAAACGGAACCTCCAAAGATAGAAGCCGGTCATGAAAGCAAGTAGCGCTGCCACAAGAATGACATACGACCAGCCCACGATACGTCCTACATGGCGTTGTTCCTCCTCTGCCGCAAGATACTCCTTGTCAGCCTCCAGTACCTCATTGCCATGTATCCGCCATAAGCGCTCCGCCTCGTCAGCCGTCATCCCGCTATGCTTACCTGTTTCCTCACTCATCATTTTCGAAAATCAAATCACAAGAACTTAGCAACCACTGCCGTCAATACCGCATGTCATACCTTTCGAAGGGTCATACTCCTTCAGTCCGACATCCTCCGGCTTGAGCGTTATCGTGCCATCCTCAAGGACAAAGCAAGGTATGCCGACATCACCAACCTTCTTCGAATGGTCAAAGGCAGGACTGCTGTCCCTCAAGTGCAGAAACTCTGCAAGCTTGTGAACATGACTTGCAATGTCTATTACTTCAAACCGTGGATTATCCTTAACCTGCATGTCAACATACTCACAGTACGGACATGTCTTCATTCCATAAATCTTTATCATATCTTTCCTTGTTTTTAATGTATTCGTTTCATGCAAAGGTACGATAAAGAGAACACATCTCCAAATAATAAATTGCTATTTTTTTCATACACTACGTAAGGAGCATTTGCCATACGCTGAAGGTATAAGCGGTTTCGTTGAAATTTTATTTCGAAAGTCTTTAACGGCCTTTCAACAATAAATTATTACCGTTAACTTTGCAAACATAAATTACAATCAAGCAATAATATATGAGCAAAATCACTATCATCGCCAACGCTTTTGTCCTGTTTCTGTTCTCCGTACAGACTGTTTCGGCAAAGCAATGGACACTTCAGGAGTGCATCGACTATGCTTTAAGCCACAACATACGACTTCGTCAGAACGTCATTTCGAAGCAATCGGCACACGAAGATGTCCTACAGTCAAAGGCAGAACTGTTTCCGTCGCTCAGCGCCTCTACATCGCAGAATGTAATCTACAACCCGTTCCCCGAGACCAACCGCCAGCAAGTCGCCAACGGCTACGTAGAGACATCTTCGGACAAGGTCTACTACAACGGCACATACGGCATCAACTTCAACTGGACAGTGTGAAACGGCAATCAGAACCGTCTGAAAATCAAAAGCAACAAGATAGCTGAGCAACAGGCTGAGCTCGACTCTGCCGTCACGGCAAACTCCCTTCAAGAGCAGATCGCACAAATTTATGTCCAGATACTGTACACCAACGAAGCCATCAAGGTGAACCAGCAGAGCCTTGAGTTCAGCAAAGCTAATGAGCAGCGCGCCATTGAGATGGAGAAGGCAGGCTCCATAAGCAAGGCCGATGTGTCCCAACTCACGGCACAGCGTGCCATTCTCCGCAACCGCAAGATAGGCTTCATCTTCCAGAACTACAACCTTCTGCCAAAGACGACAAGCGTCGAGAACGTTGAGTTGCCACTGATGTACAATCCCGACGTAAGCGCACAGGAGCGTTTCGATCGTGCCGTCGCTGCACTGAAGGCTGTAGGCTTGGGCGAACGGTTGTACCATAAGTCCAATCAGATGTCATGCTGTCCGTTACGGGTGGAATAATCGGAGTGTTGCTGGGCGTCGGAGCGTCATACGCTATAAAGGCATTTGCACACTGGCCGATAGCAATTGAGCCGTGGACAATCATCATGAGCTTCGCAGTATGTACGTTCACCGGTGTCTTCTTCGGCTGGTATCCGGCAAAGAAGGCGGCACAGCTCGACCCGATTGAGGCTATACGCTACGAATAAAGTTTTCGCTATTTCGACTTCTTGCGGAACATTTTGTCTATAACGAGTGCGATGGCGCCGTCGCCGGTGACGTTGCACGCCGTTCCGAAGGAGTCCATAGCAATGTAAAGGGCTATCATCAGAGCCTGCATGTCGGAGTTGAATCCGAGTACGGAGGCAAGCGGACCGAGCGCTGCCATTATCGCTCCGCCGGGCACTCCAGGACCTGCCACCATGCAGACGGCAAGCAACAGCATGAAGTTCATGAACAGTGGAAAATCGTGTGGCATTCCGTTCATGAGGCAAACGGTAAGCGCGCAGCAAGTTATCTTCATCATCGAGCCCGGCATGTGGATGGTAGCGCAGAGCGGAATAGTAAATCCGGCTATTTCCTTCCTCACTCCGTTCTTCTCGGTTTGCGCGAGCGTGACTGGTATCGTTGCTGCCGACGACGATGTACCGAGTGCCGTGAAGTAGGCAGGAAGCATCCTGACTAACAGGCGGAACGGATTCTTATGAGTCAATCCACCGGCAATGACGAATTCGTAGATAAGGATGAAGATATGCAGGACAATGATAACCAGGATTATCTGGGCAAAGACAATCAGTATTCTGTATGCCTGTCCGGTATAGGTCATATTCGTAAAGATACCGAAGATGTACAGTGGCAGCAGCGGAATGATGACCTTGGCGATTACCTTCGATATTATATCCTGAAACTCATCGAACAAATTATGGAGCGTTTCGGCATGGGTGTAGATTATTCCGAGTCCCATCATGAACGCCAAAACAAGCGCACTCATCACGTCAATCATAGCCGGTATCTTCACTTCGAAGTAAGGCGTGAGCTCGACGGCTTTCCCGGCAGCAAACCCTTTCGTACTCGCTATCATGTCGGGGAAGAACAACGAGCCGGTGCCGTAGCCCAGCAAACCGGCGAAAACGGTGTCGACATAGGCAAGTACAACCGTGGCAAGCAGCATCTTCCCTGCCCCATCGCCAATATCGGCAATAGCCGGGGTAACAAGACCGACAATGATGAGCGGGACCATAAACCCAAGGAACTGACTGAAAATGCCGTTGAAGGTTATAAACGCGCGTACCAATCCGGCGGAAAAGATGTTGCCGGCAACTATTCCGAGTATGATTGCTATGATTATTAATGGTAGAAGACCGATTTTCTTCATGCGGATTCTGTTTTATCAGCTACAAAGTTACGACTTTTCCATTAAAAATCAAGAAATCAACAGATAAAAGGCAAAAAAGCGCTTGGATTAGTTTGTCCAATCAACAAAAAATCAGTACCTTTGCAGCCGCTGTCACGAGATGGCAGCATAAAATTCAAACCTTATAAAAACATTTTAAAAGATTTATGGCAACAAAAATCAGATTACAGCGCGGTGGACGCAAGGGATACGCAGTGTATCGTATTGTCGTCGCTGACTCGCGCGCGCCACGTGATGGCAGATTTATTGAGAAGCTTGGTACTTACAACCCTAACACCAATCCTTCAACAATAGATTTGAATTTTGACCGTGCTCTGTATTGGGTAGAGACAGGTGCTCAGCCAACCGATACAACACGCAATATCCTCAAGAACGAGGGCGTCTACATGATGAAGCACCTACGTGGTGGTGTCAAGAAGGGCGCATTCGATGAGGAAGCAGCCAAGCAGAAGTTCGATGCCTGGAAGCAGGCTAAGGAGCAGAAGCTCAACGCTGTCGCACAGAAGGAAGCTGACGACCGCAAAGCTTTCGCTCAGAAGAACCTCGAGCAGGAGAAGAAAGTCAACGAGGCTATTGCAAAGAAGATTGCCGATAAGAAGGCAGCTGAGGCTAAGGCAAAGGCTGAGGCTGAAGCAGCAAAGGCTGCTGAGGCAGCTGAGCAGGCTGCTCCGGCTGCTGAGGGCGACGCTCCAGCAGAGGCTTAATAAGGCCGCTTCGTTACAACAGAATAACATCCGTGGTATCAAGGAAATTCATATCCCTGGTATCACGGATGTTTTGTATGTGTGCAAAATTATTTTTACAGTTTTCCAACACCTATCCTTTTAGCTCGCAAAACCTCACCTTTTGCGTCCTCAAAGCTTATCTTTTGCAACCTGATACATAAGCTTTAGCAAGCCAAAACCTATGCTTTTGCGTGGGCTTTGACAATCAATGAGTTACAAGGACAAAGTCTTAGAATTTGCAAAACGAAGAAATTTTACAAAAAATCCTCCTTAAATAAAGTTTACAACGGATTACTCGGATTACACGGAAAGTCTTTGAAAAATCATATAAATACTATTAAAAGAGATATAAAACAAATACGGCTGAATTCGAGATTTTGAATTCAGCCGTATCGTTATAAATGTTCCTTAGAACGACATCATGAAGTTGAAGCGGATGCCCCACTCGTCGACATCAGGCAGATGCTTGTAAGTCAGACGGCGGACGTAGTCGACTCCGAAGAACTTGAAGATGTTGTGAATGCCCACAATAGCCTCCCAATAAGGCTGGTTGGACATTACATGCGACTCCTCAGGAAGCTGGAAGAGCATGTTGTCGCCCTGATTATAGCGCGGGTCGTTCTTTTTTGTCAGGTGTCCCCACATTCCCTTTATGCCGATAAACTCACGCCACTTGAGTTTCTTGATAAGCGGAATGCGGTTGAAGAGCTTTCCGTTCAAGTCCCAAAGCACACTCCAATAAACATAGCGGTCGTTGAGGAACTCCATGTTGCGCATAAGGTTGAACGTCTCATCGTTAACTTCGGTGAAATAGGTAAGGCTTACCGGCGGCATGCAAAGCAACGGGAACGGAACCTTATTCCACTGAGCACGACCAATGGCATGAAGGCTGATGTAGCCCCACGAGCCCAGCCACTGACGCTTGTACAGCTTCACCTCTGTGACGTTAGAGTTATAGTCACCTCCGAGGAAGCCTTTGACGCCCATCGTATGAGTGAGACTGAACTCCGGACTGTCGAGGTTCACCGGGTAACGGCGCTGCTTTGTGTTGATGTACGTCTGGTTTGGGGTAAAGCCAATGGTAGCGCTCAACTCCGAAGTGTGTATTCGTGTTGTCTCACCGCCGTCAGAAAGACGAATGAAGTGAAGGTTGCCGGTAGGGCGGTCATTCTCTAACTTTATCGATGCAGCATAGTTTAGTCCCCAGTCGGTTTCATACTTGAATTCCAACATGTGGCGACTGTAATAGTACATCTGCTTTACTTCCTGAGTACGGAACGACTCAAAGACGTTATCCTTATTGTTGGTAAGGTACTTGTCGGCAGGCGACATAAGGTCGTATTCATCATAGAGAGTCAAAGTACGGACAGGGAACTCAAACGGTGAGTTCTCTTTCTTGTTGAGCGACCATGTCAACTCCGAGCCATAATACCACTTGTGGCTGTCGGTTCCATAGGCTCCAAAGCCTTTCCAGAAGAAATGCGGATTGAGAGCCGCCATCGTTCTGCCACTCAGACGAAGACGATAGCCGTCGACGAAGTTGTGCGATATGATGGTGTTTACAGGTCCCACGTCGAATTTGCTGCGGTGGCCCGGCTTGCTTGTCTCAACAAAGTTCTCGGCAAACATCTTAAGGATAAGCTGTGCCCAGCCGAAGTTCTTACTCTTTGTAAGACGGTAAACGAAGTAGTCCATGTTGCTTTCACCACGTGTCAGCGGCATGGTTCGTGTATCTTCCCAGTATTCATCGCTTCGGATGCGTGCACTGGGCTCCTCTTTATGCGATGCCTTTCCTTTCAGCAATCGTGGAGGATTGTTGTTGGCAAAGGTGTAGTTTCCAATCGTAGTCTTTCTCGTTACGACGAGCTTCGGTATCAAAGCTATAAGCTTCATATCGGCAGTCATCTCGTCACGGTCGAGCACCCATTGTCCTCCCGGCAACTTTGAGAACGACTGTATGACTCGCATATTATCGACGAAGTTGACATCGCTCTTCTTCGGAATGTTCAGTTCGCAGTACTTCACCTGTACATCGCTGTCCTTTGTGATATACAGTTGACCCTTGAAACCGAAGTCCTGCTGGGTTGCCGGATAGAAAAGGACATGATAGCAGCTGTCGCCCTGAAACATGACGGAGTCCTGTATGAAATAATGGTAGAACGAAATTGCAGTCTTGCCGACAGGACTTGGGAACGGGTATTGCAACAGACGGATGTAGTCGTCGTTGATGTTGACGTCCTGGAAGACCTCCTTCAGCATTGTGTTCACCATTTCGCCGGTCTGGAATATCTTGTTGACACCGCTGCTGCGCTGTCCCTCAAGAACATCAAGCTCACGCTTAGGGTCACGGCGATAAATATGTTTGGTGACAGTCTCGTCGACAGTCAACGGCAGTATCAACTTCGTAGAGTCCATTGGTGAAGTCTCAACATGGTCGAGATACCAGGGCTTGCGCTTATGTTTCAATGTGTCGACATTGTCCTGCGACATCGTAATCTTCTGATACTTTTGATACTCATAGTATGGCAGAAGATTGAGGTTTGTCTCTTTCTTATGCGCAATGACACGTTTCATGAGTTCCACTGCCGGGTTGTTCTTACGGTGGTAACGGCGGCGGTGGCCCTTGACCGTAACAACGGCGAGGTCGTTCTGCACAACCTTCAGCCTTATCTCAAAGTAGTTGTCGCCAGGGATGCTGACGGTTTGCTTCTCATAACCGACACTACTTACTGTCATGTGTTTTCCGGGATTCTTAGGCAACGTGAAATTACCGTCGCCATCACAGGCAATATTAATCTTGCGGTCGTCGAGCCTTATGTTGGCATAGGGCACGCCGAAACCGTCATCCTTGTCAACAACCTTTCCTGTAGTCTGCGCGACCGCTGGGATTATTGCCAAGAGTGCAAAAAGCAATGATAGGATTTTTTTCATCTTAAACTAGTCAGAACTTCAGCACACAAACGCTCGTGACGCCGGTTCATGTAAAGGCATAGAGCCGTTATTATTATTATCTCGAATACAAAGTAAGCCCACGGAAGGTCAAGGATGCAAAGCACATATAGAGCTATCGCGCGGGTGTTAAAAGTCAATATGTTCGCTAATGTCATTAAAGGCAGTGACTTGCGGCGGAAGTCCTGCCTCAGTTCAGCCGGTATGTTTTCCGGAGATTTATATTTGTCAAGCAGTGCCTTCTTCATTTCCTGAAAGCGAGGCGTCCACCGTTCCTGCTTTGCTGCATATCCAATGTATGTCTTTAGGAAAGCTTTCCAGAGGAAATTACCTTTCCATGGGGTGGAATCGTATATCTTTTGTTGTTATGCCGATGTGTCGAGCTCGCTGCCTTTCTCACCGTTGACGACGAAGAGGTGTATCTGGCGGTAGTAATCGGCAAGAGAACACTGGCCGCTGTGGCAAACGAAGCCGGAGAATAGACATGCGGCAAAGAGTATGGCGGTGAAAATCCATGTGTTGGTACTACTGGCAACCACCATGTGTTGAAGAGTATTTTCCGCAACTGTCCCCAGTCGACGTCAAATGAGAATATCATTATGACAATCGAGACGAGGCCAAAGAGAAACATAATCCTCTTGAAAATGGTCTCGCCTGATGGTCTTTTCTTATTCCTCTTCAAGCCTTCCCCGCCGGGAGACTTTTGATTAGCTTGGTAAACTTTATCTTCTTTTTCTGTCATTAACGAAATAGTAAATATCTACTTTGCATTTCAAACGCCCTCCTTACGGGGGAAACTTGAAGGGGAATTAATGCTACAATTATAATATGTATTAGTCTATCGGCTCGTCTGCCTCATAACCACCCATCTCGCGGATAGCGTTCTTCAGCATGACATACTGCTCAAAGAGGTTGTTGACAGCCTCTTCGCCCTTGGTGTAGTCGTGCATAGGGCTCTTGAGGAAGAAGCTCAGGAAGCGCTGTATGCCATAGCGACCGGCACGAGCAGCGAGGTCCATGAGCAACGTAAGGTCGAGCAACAGAGGTGCGGCGAGGATAGAGTCGCGGCAGAGGAAGTTAATCTTTATCTGCATTGGATAGCCCATCCAACCGAAGATATCGATGTTGTCCCAACCTTCCTTGTTGTCGTTGCGTGGTGGATAATAGTTGATGCGAACCTTGTGATAGATGTTGCCATAAAGGTCCGGCTGGTCTTCCTTGCGGAGAATTGTCTCCAACGTTGAGAGTTTGGAAACCTCCTTGGTGTGGAAGTTTGCCGGCTCATCGAGTACGAGACCGTCGCGGTTGCCGAGGATGTTTGTTGAGAACCATCCTGCAAGACCGAGGTTGCGAACCTTGAGGATAGGAGCGAAGCCGCTCTTTACGAGTGTCTGGCCTGTCTTGAAGTCCTTACCTGCGATTGGCATCTTGGTCTTCTCAGCGAGTTCCCACATTGCCGGAATATCTACAGTAGTGTTAGGAGCACCCATGATGAAAGGAGCGCCTTCGGTGAGTGCTGCGTATGCGTAGCACATAGACGGTGCGATGTGCTCACGGTCGTCGTCCTTCATTGCCTTTTCGAGGGCTGCGAGGGTGCCATGGTACTGTTCGTTGTACGGAACATAAATCTCTGTCGATGCTGCCCAAATAACTACGATACGGGCGCAGTTGTTCTGCTCCTTGAAGTTGCGTATGTCTTCCTTCAGAGCCTGTACCATATCCCAACGTGTCTTGCAATCCTTGACGTTGTCACCGTCGAGGCGCTTTGCGTAGTTGTGGTCGAAAGCTGCCTTCAAAGGCTTGATAGCCTCGAGCTCGTCGCGAACCGGCTCAATGTCCTTTGCCTTCAGCACTTCAGCATAAACAGCTGCCTGATATGCGTTCTGTGGATAGACATCCCATGTTCCGAATACTATGTCATCGAGTTTTGCAAGCGGAACGATGTCTTTGTAGTGTAGATACTTCTTGTCCTTGCCACTTCCTACACGAATCTTGTCGTACTGTGTCATTGAACCGATTGGCTTTGCGAGACCTTTGCGGGCCATCAGCACACCTGTCATGAAAGTAGTGGCAACGGCACCGCAGCCAACTACCATAATGCCCAGCTTTCCGTCAGCGGGCTTAACGTTTGTTTGTTTCATTGGTTTTATGTGTTTTAGGAAATTTCCCTTCTAAATAAATTAAACGTTTAATGATTCTTTCTTTTCTTTTTTTCGCTTTTCTAAACAGCCTATAACCCTCACGGTTTGTATGTTCTAAACAATGAACATAATGTTCAGTTTAAGAAAACTGATGCGACACTTTGAGTTTTCATCTGCAAAGTTAATTCTTATTTTCTATGTACAATACATTTGTGGTAACATTTAACAGCATTTAAATTAATTAATAGCTACTTTTAACGACCTCCTCTCGCGTCCCATCGTTAACAAGGTCGTTGTTTGCCTGAGCGACTTCCTCGCTAGCTTGGGCTCCTTTCTCCAAAGCATTGACTTCTGGTGCCGAAAGATAGACTAAGGTATCGCCTTTATGAACACGGTCGCCTTCATGGACACAAAGCTTAACGACACGGCTTGCAACCTTAGTTGCCACACGATAGTCGGTAGTTTCGACCTGCCCCTGAATAGTAGGCTCATGTTCAGGAATGAAAAAAACTATAATAATGGTAACAGCAATAATAAAGAGAAGGATTATTGCCGTGAGCAACACATTATTGTGGAAGATTATTTGAAATACTCTTTTCGTTTTCATCACTTTTTCATTTTACGATTGCAAATTTCGCATTTTATACGGGCATATTGGTGTTTTAAACTTCTTTCTGATTGAAAGAAATCGGAAGGCTTGACGTTTTTAGATAATTATCAAGAAGTTTACAACACTGATATTGTAGAATTTTTCCGAAATTTGCAGTCGTAAACAAAACACAGAGGCAATGAAAAACAATCAAATTGAACTCAAAGAGCTGAACCTTGAAGATTTGAACAACAAGGATTCTCTCGTCGATTACTACGATGGTGATGTAGCAATCATCGACAACATCAGTAACCTTACAGATGTTGCGCCCATCTATGCCAAGATGAACTTTATAATATTGTGCACCAAAGGACGTATTCAATTCAACATCAACGACCAACCATTGATGCTAACAGAACAGCAATGCCTGTTGAGTGCGCCTTTCGTCATATTGGACAATTACCTGTTCAGTCCTGACTTCGAGTGCACAATACTCTGCCTAAGCGATGACCTCATACATGCCATGCTTGGCGACCAAGTGAATATTTGGAATCTTTCCGTCCACAACCAACGTACAAACATCATCCAACTCCCAGAGGAAGACCAGCAGCAGTTGGTTTATTATTATGAGCTTATAAAATTCAAGATGGAGCATCAACAGCGTCGCAACAGTACATTTATACTACAAACCATCATTCAGACGATGCTTCTTGACTTGCTCACGCTCATTGAAAGCAAGGATGAGTCAAACGCTCCGACACCAGCATCTCACGGCAAGACTATATTCGACGACTTTCTGAACCTTCTTGCTTCTAAAGAGATTAAGCACCTGCCTGTTGATTCGTATGCATCAGAATTGAACATTACGCCAAAGTACCTTACTATGCTATGCACAAAATATAGCGGACGCCCTGCTTCCGACTGGATAGCCCAGTACACGAAGGAGGATATCCGCTACAATCTGATGCACACTCAACTTTCAATAAAGGAGATTAGCTCTAAGCTAGGATTCCCTAATATATCATTCTTCGGCAGTTATGTTCGCCGGTTGTTCGGGGTTTCGCCTACTCAGCTCAGGAAGAGAGTATGAAGCGGTAGGTGAAGAAATGCGGTTATGGGTGATACTAGGGAGCGACCTACTTCCCTACCTGACCGAGAATGTGACAACTCCCTCACGCCCCATGAACTCTGGTGCATAAGCACATTGGGCTGTACTCGTCCCCGAACGATATTCGCCGGCACGGTCTACGTAGTATTCTGTCTCAACGACATGCTCGCCTTTCGCCATTCGGTCAAAGTAGTAGTTTGTCGTGTAATCGTAAGGTGCGATGTAATAGCCCCAATGATAGCCCGACAATTGAGACACCGGCTCAAGGCAAGCGGCCCGTTTGTCAATGACTTGCACGAAGTCGTAGTCGCGGTCGGCAGTAACGGTAATGCGTATACGAACCTTGTCGCCAACCTTCAGACGGCTTGACGAAGCGTCAATCTTCTTGCCGTTGGCATCGAGCACTTCGCGCTTGACGGTCAATCCACTTGCCAACGCCTTAATGTCAGTCGTCGGCTGGAAGAACTGCGAGTAAACTGCTCCCCAGCTTACGCCATCAGAAGTCTTCACCACCTTCAAACTATTTGATTCTTCACTCTTCACTCTACACTCTTCACTTATGTCTGATTTGACATATCCTAAGCCTGCGGTTCCTTGTGGAAGAGCGATAGCAGTAGAGCCAACGCTTAGCTTGACTGGATCCTTGAATGCCAGTTCAGACAACTGCGAAGTAGCAGTGTCACCGCCAAGGAAAGCATAGATTGCATTGGCAGAGTTGAGCGGAGTATCCCAAGCCTGCGTGCGTTTCTCCTGAAGGAGCCAGCGTTGCAAGTCAGTGATAGTCTTTGTATCTGTTGCGCGAAGCAGACGGTAAGCCTCAATGACAGCTGTCTGGGTCGGTATCTTATAGTCGAACCAACTATACTGCGCTTTGCGGGTATCGAAGTAGCGTCCCATTTCCTCCTTGTAGACAGAATACTCCTGAATACTTTGCAGATACTCATCAGCCACTTTCTTCTTGCCATACATAGCGAGGATGACAGCACTGTTAGCCTTACCATATATAGTGAGGTCGCGCGGCATCTTCTCGATAAGTTCCACAATATAATTAATGTCAGACGTTGTCGCACGCTTTGCCAATGCCGATGTATAGACATAATCGCAAAGGACATCCGAAGGGCATACCTTTATCTTCTTTTGTTCTAATCGTTTCATTTCAGCGACCCGCTTGGCAACCTCCTTGTCAAGATAAGGCCAAGCCTTACGGACGAGTTGAGAAGCATTGATGCTCATGGATGTCGAGCTCGGTACCATTGTCGAAAGACGTGTTAGCGTTTTCACAACTGCGACGGTCATATAGAAACTGGCATCCATCCCAGGCCACCACGAGAACGAACCGTCATAGTTTTGCGAGCCCTTCAGTTGTGAGTAGATAGTCGACAACTGAGCGTTAATGGAATTCTCATCAAAGTAATTGGCAAGTGAGCGCTTCTGCTCTGCCTCATTGTCAGCGTCGGCAACCCAAGGAGTCTCTTCGAGGACAAGCGACTTGAGTTCCTGGTCTTTCTGAAGACTGCTCATAAGTGATGTTTCAGAACCAGGCTCACGACGCCACTGTTCAAAGGTCGACTTAATCTTTGGGTCGGAGTTCATTATCTGACGAGCAATGCTATTAGCGAAATAAGCCGTGACAAGAGAAATGGCGTTCTTATCATTCGGATTAGAAACGTATGGCAAAGCCTGAACCATAAGCCATGTCGGGTTGTTGGTGTATTCGAACTTAACCTTAGCACCACTGACGCCAGCAGGAAGGACACTTTCCAAAGGTATTACCTTCGTCCCCTTGTCAATCTGAGTGAATGGATACGTGTTGGTCACAAATTCCTTGTCGGAGAGTATCGGTAGATAGTGTTGCTCACCATCTGAGAAGTCGTTGCCATCAGCCGTCACACGAGCGATAAATAGTCCCGTGCCTTCTCCTTCATGGAGGGACTTCTTATTAGCCAAAGGCTTTGAAAGGTCAATATTAAACGCCTCAGAGACGGTTGCATTGCTGTCAGCCTCGAAAACCTTTTCCTCTGAGTAGACGACCTTCTCTGTTGACGGGTCAATGAGTTCAAAGCGGGTCTTGCCGCTTACTGGCTTATCAGATGTATTGAATATACGTGTCGTGATTTGCGTCTTATCTCCTTGACGTACGAAGCGAGGAATATTAGGCTGTACCATAACAGTCTTCTTAGCTACAGCCTCAGCATCTATTAGTCCATAATTGACATTCGCATCGTGGGCGAGTCCCATGAACCTCCACGTCGTTACGCTCTCAGGCAAAGTGAACTTGATAGCGACATTACCATTCTTATCCGTTGTGAGTTGCGGGTAGAAGAAAGCAGTTTCGTTAAGATTCTCTCGAAGTTGGGAAGCTTGACCTTCTTTATCGTCTTCGCCTTCCTCGGTAACAACAGCATCTAACATGTCTACACTATCACCAACTCCAACAGCCTTGTCAACCGCCAAAGTTGCAACTTCGGCCTTTGGTTCCATAGGAGCAGCCATCATCATTACGCTGTTATCACGTATCATAAGTTTATAACGGCGAAACGGCGCGTAAGAGCGTAACAACTCATCATAATAAGAATCGTCTATACTGCTAAACTCCAATTCTGAAACTTTAGGAAGAGAAACAGAGCCAAGACTTGAACCTGACAGATTGCCAAACGACATACCATTCCACTGAGCCGATGGCAACATGAGCAAGAACGAAGGAGAGAATGACCACTGGTGCTTCTTTATCTGATCGAGGCTCTTATCGTAGAGCGTTGCCATAAGCTGGGCGTCAGCAGGCTTTCCGTCAGGCGAAAGGATGGAAAGCGTCCACTCTTCCTTCTGTCCAGGAACGAGATTGTTGCGGAATGTCTTCCACATAAGCCGCAGTTTGTTGTCAGGCTCAGGGCGACGAATCTCCGCACGATGAGTGTAAGTATTTCCGTCGCGTACCCACGCAAGTGTCAGAACTATTCCGTCACCATACTCAGGAAGATACTTGAACTCACGGGTAGTAATCGCATTGCTCTGGTCTACGTGTCCCTGCTCAAGAATCTTATCGCCGGAAAGCAATGTATAGAGAACATGCTGATTGTCGTCGCTCGAACCGAACTGGACATAAGCAGGCTTGCCATCACGTGGGAACTGGCTGGCACTCTGCCAGAACCAGTCATGAGTTTCAACGACTGGGTGTTTATCCTTGACGGAGAATACAACGAAATTCTTCATCAGCGTATCACCTTCGCAGACTGCCGTCAGCTTATAAGAGCCCGACGATAGCGTTGGCATGGCTGTGGAACTATTAGCCTTGGCAGTAAGCCATGAGCCATCATCTGTCTTTGAAGAAATCTTCCACCGTACATCACCGGCAATAACCTTGCCTGCCGCATTCACACGCTTGAACGTAACGGACTTCAGTGAGTCACGTTGTATCTTGTCGGGCAGGTCACAAGACAGCGCAGTTGGATGAGTACCAAGGGGAAGGCTCAACTGTCCCTCATGGCTCTCGCCTCCAACGTCGGTCACCTTGGCATCAATGTCGAAGTTATAATAACGGTATATACGCTTTCCTTTGCGCATTGCCAAAATATCCTGCTCCGGCAACGTAAACGGTACTGTCATCTTGAAGGTACCATCATCGGCCGTCGTTGCAGTACCAGTGTACACATTATTATCATTATTGGCATCGTCGTCCCACCAATACCACCACCATGCACGTGTGCGCTTAACGGTGTATTCAACCTTGGCGCCCTGTACAGGCACACCGGCGTATGTCTTTGCCAAACCGCTGACGGTGATGGTATCGCCTGCACGGTAAGCATCCTTGTAGTCATTGACTGTCACCTCGAACGTCGGACGCTTGTACTCCTCCACGTTGAAGGAAACTGTACCAAAGGCACCCGTATTGGCAGTTATGCGGAACTGTCCGGTTAGTCCGGAAGAAGGAAGTGCGAAGTCAGCCGATGCAGATCCATATTTGTCTGTAGTAACGCTCTTAGACTCTAAATTTTTGCCATTGGCATCGAAGAGGTCCAAGTCGAACTTGCGTCCCTCTATCGACTTCATGGTGTATTGCTCGTTATCCTGCGAATAGAGGATGGCATTGACATGCACTATCTGCCCCGGACGATAGATACTTCTATCCGTGAATAGGCGAACGTTCTCATCCGTTTTGCTCTTCTCGCTTGTGTATCCGCCCCATGCATCATCCTCAGGAGCAGCCTTGTCATCGTCAGTGCTTGCCCATATTTCAATACTGTTGTAGTTCTTGGTCTGATAGGTCACTTCTCCGTTATTGTCAGCTGTAAGCGTCTCTACCAGGCTCTTCTTGCCATAACCCTGGCGCTCAGTTATGCGCACCTTAGACTTCGGAAGCGATTGTCCCGTTGTGGCATTGACAACAGCTATGCGCACATTTGACTTTGGAAGTCCCTCGGTGACAACTGCGACGTTGCTAACACGAATAATATCATAACATGATTCGACATTCCCGTCATCAGTAGACAACTCCATAAGCCACACACCGACGTGGAGCGAAGGAATCTCCACAGAGTCCTCGTTGACATCGAAGTCGTGCGCGAAGACAACCGGCTTGGTAACCTTCTTCTCAGTTGACTTTATTTTCTTTGCAAGAACTTTCTTCAAGTCTGTATCATTATATAGCGACGGACTTGCATCACCATTCATGTTCAGCTTCGTCAAGGTAAGGACAACGTTACCAGTATGACGTGCGGAGAAGTTTATAAATCTCTTCTCGTTAGGCAGAAGCCTATCCTCACCGCCATCATAACGTAGCATCGGTTGCGTGAGTTGCTTCTGCCCTTTGGCGACTCTTCCAATGCTCTTCCAGTCGGCATACCGACGAAGTATCTGCTCACCGTATTCATACTTGGCCTTCCTTTCATCGTTGTTGCTATATGGCAGAAGCTCATACCTGCGTATAGCGACCTCGGCAGAAGCTGGTACACCTTCGTACCGGTTAAGCAACGAGTCGAGTTTCTGTATCTCCTCCTTTGTGCCCAAGGATAGGTTCTTGTCAATAAGACTGAGAGCCGACAGACATGCGGCGTCGCTATTGCCGTGGCTATCATAATAGCGGTTCAATGTTGCATAATCGCTTACAGCATAACCGATGACGTGCAGCAAGTCGTTATTAAACAATTTGCTGTCGATTCCTTCTTTCACAAGAGGCTTATAGACAGTAGTCGTCACCTTGGCGAGGGCGTCAGGGTTCTCTAGAGCCTTACTAATATATTCAGCGCCCTTTTCCTTATAACCGTCACCTAACAACCGGTTGGACTTATATATATTCCCTAGAACTGTATACCACACAGCCTTTGCAGCAGGCGAAGTCTCACTATCTGCCAAAGATTCGAGTCGGGCAACTTCACTCTTCAGCGAGTCGGGCGAAACCTCTGTAAGCACAGAGGCACGTTGCAAACTGGCTGCAAGCATCTGCCCGTAGTCATTGCCTCGCTGCGCCTTTGCCACAATGCGGTATAGGGCATCAGCCTCGGTCTTCGGCAGGTCTTTATCCTGCGCCGTCTTCACGTCCTTCCATAGCTGGTCGTAACTCTGTCCGAAGCTCGTCACCGTGAAAAGGAGCATAAACAAAGTCAATAATATCTTATTCATCTTTCCGAGATTTTCCATTCGGTTATCGTTTTTAATCAAGAATATAGTGTTTTATTTTCGTTACTTTGACTGTTTTGGGCTGTGAAAGTTTAACCCGTTACTTCATAAATGCAAAGATACGAAAATTCCAGTTGTCTGCAAACTTTGACATATTATATTATTGAAATCAAAAATAATTTGTATCTTTGCATTGTGAAATAAACATCAAACTAAAATCACACTTCAGCAGACTAATATCAACTATGGAAAATAAGCGTTACGGTCACTTCGACGACCAGCATAGAGAGTATGTCATCACCAACCCTGAGGCCCCGTGGCCTTGGATAAACTACCTTGGCAACGAAGATTTCTTCTCGCTCATAAGCAATACGGCGGGAGGATACAGCTTCTACAAAGATGCAAAGTTCCGCCGCATAACACGCTATCGCTACAACAATGTACCGATGGACAACGACGGCCGCTACTTCTACATAAAGGACGGACAGACAGTGTGGAATCCAGGTTACAAGCCCTGCCGTACACCACTCGACTTCTATGAGTGCCGCCACGGCATGAACTACACACGCATCACAGGCCGTAAGGATGGCGTAGAGGCAAGCGTACTCTTCTTCGTTCCGCTTCACAAATGGTGTGAGGTGCAGAAGATGACCATAACGAACAAGTCGGACGTAGAGAAACACCTGACCATCTTCTCTTTCGAAGAGTGGTGTCTGTGGAACGCTGCCACCGACATGGAGAACTTCCAGCGCAACTTCTCGACAGGCGAAGTAGAAGTAGAGGGCTCAACTATCTACCACAAGACGGAATACCGCGAGCGCCGCAACCACTATGCCTTCTACCACGTCAATCAACCGATAGAGGGTTACGACACCGACCGCGAGACATTCATGGGACTTTATTCCGAGAAGTCAATGCCTGATGCCGTCCGCGATGGTAAGCCTCTCAACAGCTTTGCACACGGCTGGAGTCCTATTGCCAGCCACTGCCTGAAGGTTGACTTGAAGCCGGGAGAGTCGAAGGATATCATCTTCATCCTAGGCTACGTCGAGAACAAGCAGGAGGAGAAGTGGGTGGATAAAGCCTCCCCCGTCTCCTCCGAAGGAGGAAAGACCAACAACGGTTCGGTATGCGGCGGTGATGCCGCTGCCAAAACCTACGGCGAGGACGGTCTCGACCGCGTCATCAACAAGGCAAAGGCACACGCACTTATCAATGAGTTCGACACAACAGAGAAGGTTGACAAGGCGTTCCGTGAACTCGGCGAGTATTGGGACAACCTCCTTAATATATATAATGTAGAGACAGGTAATGACAAACTGGACAGAATGGTGAACATCTGGAACCAGTACCAGTGCATGATTACCTTCTGTATGAGCCGTTCGGCAAGCTTCTTCGAGAGTGGAATAGGACGTGGAATGGGCTTCCGCGACTCCAATCAGGACCTCGTCGGCTTCGTTCATCAGATACCGGAGCGTGCTCGTCAACGCATAATCGACATCGCCTCAACACAATTCCCAGACGGCGGTTGCTACCACCAGTATCAGCCTCTGACAAAGCGTGGCAACAACGACATTGGTGGCGGATTTAACGACGACCCTTGCTGGCTCATCTTCGGCACAGTGGCTTATCTAAAGGAAACGGGCGACTTCTCTATACTCGATGAACAAGTGCCGTTCGACAATCAGCCGGGCTCTGAGAAGACGCTCTTTGAGCACCTGACCATCTCTATGAACCACGTCATCAACAACCTTGGTCCACACAAGTTGCCGCTCATCGGTCGTGCCGACTGGAATGACTGCATGAACCTCAACTGCTTCTCGTGGGACCCTAACGAGAGTTTCCAGACCACGGAGAACAAGACCGAGGGCTCGAAGGCAGAAAGTCTGATGATTGCAGGTCTTTTCGTTTGCACCGGCAAGGACTACGTCGAACTTTGCAAGGAACTTGCTGATAGCAAGCAGGCTTTCAAGAGTTCTACTCTTAAATCATTCGATTTTGCCAAGGAAGCCGACCGCATGCAGAATGCCGTAGACGATATGACGAATGCTGTCGAGACAGCCGGATGGGATGGTAAGTGGTTCCTTCGTGCCTATGACTATTATGGTCATAAGATTGGCTCTGACGAGAACCGTGAGGGCAAGATATTCATCGAGAGCCAGGGATGGTGCACCATGGCTGGCATCGGACTCGACAAGGGACTCTGCGACAAAGCCCTAGACTCTGTCAAGGAGCGTATGGATACGCCGTTCGGCATCGTTCTCCAGAATCCAGCCTACACCCACTACTACGTTGAGTATGGTGAAATATCGAGCTATCCTGAAGGCTATAAGGAAAACGCTGGCATCTTCTGCCACAACAACCCGTGGGTTATCATCGGCGAGACTGTTGCCGGACGGGGCAATGATGCATGGGAACACTACAAGAAGATACTTCCGAGCTACGTCGAGGAGAAATATCAGACCTTGCATAAGGTTGAACCGTACGTAAACTGCCAGATGGTTGCAGGCAAGGACGCGGCACGTCCCGGCGAGGGCAAGAACTCATGGCTGACAGGAACAGCAGCATGGATGTGGTACACAGTCTCTGAGTTCATCCTTGGCATTAAGCCTGACTATCGCGGTCTGCGTATAGACCCGTGCCTGCCGTCAACTGCACGTGAGTACACGGTGCACCGTAAGTTCCGTGGTGGTAAATACACAATACACGTTCTCAACCCTGATGGCCGCGAGAAGGGCGTCAAGTCGATAACTGTTGACGGAAAGCCCGTAAGCGGCAACCTCGTTCCCGCTACCGACGGGAAGCACACAGTAGAAGTAGTAATGTAAGATTATCAACTATAAGCGGCGAGAGACTCTTGCCGCTTTTTTATTTATCAATATGACACCAACAGTAATTATATTAATCATCCTTGCTTCAATCATTATTGTAGCCGTCATACGCCACACCCACGGCAATGACTATATTCCTCCAAAGCCGAAAGTAGCCGACGAGACCATAACGCCGGAACAGGCTAAGCAACTATACTCCGATGGTGAACTGACAACGCGTGCCGGCTATCTCCACTACGACTTGTCGGAGGCTTATGAGGTAAGCGAAAAGGTTCTAGGCACATTTGTCGGATATGTGAAACCAGATGCCCAGCACGACGGCGACATCATCGTCTACGACAACGACGGACAACTGCGTGGTAGGATAAACGGGCAACGTGAATACTACTCTACCCTACTCTCTCGCGGCCGCACCAACTGCTATGGCTTCGTACTTCGTTCCGACGACGGCAACTACCATGGCGAAGTCTGCGTGCGGAAGCTTTAATTCCTAACCAAGCCTTCACCAAGGGAAGGATGTTTAATTACCGAATGCCTTATAATTCAGGAGGGCGAAGTTTGTTGGAAATCTAATGCATACTGCCATTTTGTCAGTTATTTGTCACAGGCATGTTTATTGTCTTATCCTTTGCAGAAAAACAAGAAATAACAAACGGTCTAAGGCCATGCTCCTCCCAAACGGACGTGGGCTGAGACCACACAAAGGAGGAACAAATATATGACATTCGACAAATTTACAATTAAAGCACAAGAGGCTGTACAGAGTGCAGTCAACATAACACAGCGCAACGGTCAGCAGACCATTGAGCCTGTGCACTTGCTTGCCGGCATAATGGACAAAGGCAAGGACGTCACCAACTACGTCTTTCAGAAGCTTGGTGTCAACGCCCAAGTCGTCGAGAATGCTGTCAACAATGAGATTAGCCACCTGCCGAAAGTAAGTGGCGGCGAGCCTTATCTCTCTTCAGACTCCAACAAAGTCTTGCAGAAGACGCTCGACATATCACAGAAACTCGGTGACGAATTCGTATCTATTGAGCCTATGCTTCTCGCATTGCTCGACGTTAAGAGTACTGCTTCACAGATACTTAAGGACGCCGGCTGTACGGAGAAAGAGATGACAATGGCTATCAACGAGCTGCGTCAGGGACAGAAAGTTCAGACGCAGAGCGGCGATGAGAACTATCAGGCACTGTCGAAGTTCGCTACGAACCTGGTTGAACAGGCACGTGCAGGAAAGCTCGACCCGGTCATCGGACGCGACGAAGAGATACGCCGAGTACTTCAGATTCTATCTCGCCGTACCAAGAACAACCCTATTCTGATTGGTGAACCTGGTACTGGTAAGACCGCTATCGTAGAAGGTCTCGCTGAGCGTATCGTCCGTGGCGATGTTCCGGAGAACCTAAAGAACAAGCAACTCTACTCACTCGATATGGGTGCACTGCTTGCAGGCGCCAAGTATAAGGGTGAATTCGAGGAGCGTTTGAAGTCCGTTATCAAAGAGGTGACGAAGTCCAATGGCGAAATCATCCTCTTCATTGATGAGATTCACACCCTTGTTGGTGCTGGTGGAGGCCAGGGTGCAATGGACGCAGCCAACATTTTGAAACCTGCCCTTGCACGTGGCGAGATACGTTGCATCGGTGCAACCACCCTCAACGAGTACCAGAAGTACTTCGAAAAGGATAAAGCTCTTGAGCGTAGGTTCCAGACCGTGATGGTCGATGAGCCTAGTGAGGTCGACGCAATATCGATTCTCCGTGGCTTGAAGGAGCGCTACGAGAACCACCACAAGGTTCGTATCCAAGACGATGCATGTATCGCAGCAGTGAAACTTTCTGAGCGTTACATCTCCGACAGGTTCCTGCCGGACAAGGCTATCGACCTTATGGATGAAGCAGCCGCAAAGCTTCGTATGGAGCGCGACTCCGAACCGGAGGAGCTCGATGAGATTACACGTCACTTGAAGCAACTCGAAATTGAGCGTGAGGCTATCAAGCGTGAGAATGATACCGAGAAGATTGCACAGCTCGACAAGGAAATTGCCGACCTGAAAGACCAGGAGCACTCACTCCGCGCTAAGTGGGAAGGCGAGAAAGCTCTTGTCAATAAGATTCAGGAAGACAAGCAACAGCAAGAGAACTTGAAGCTCGAGGCTGAGCGTGCTGAGCGTGAAGGCAACTACGAACGTGTCGCAGAGATTCGTTACTCTAAGCTGAAGGAACTCGACGACGACATCAAGAAGACTCAGGAGCAGTTGAAGTCTACCCAAGGTGGTGCTGCAATGGTTCGTGAGGAAGTCACCGCTGACGATATTGCCGAGGTGGTGAGCCGTTGGACAGGAATACCTGTGACGAAGATGATGCAAAGCGAAAAGGAGAAACTCCTTCATCTTGAGGATGAGCTCCACAAGCGTGTCATCGGTCAGGACGAGGCTATCACCGCTGTTGCCGACGCTGTTCGCCGCAGCCGTGCAGGACTTCAGGACCCGAACCGTCCTATCGCTTCATTCCTCTTCCTTGGAACAACCGGTACAGGTAAGACAGAGTTGGCTAAGACACTTGCCGACTATCTGTTCAACGACGAGTCTATGATGACGCGTATTGATATGAGTGAATACCAAGAGAAGTTCAGTGTCTCTCGTCTCATTGGAGCGCCTCCAGGGTACGTCGGCTATGACGAGGGTGGTCAGCTCACTGAGGCTGTACGCCGTAAACCATACTCTGTGGTTCTGTTCGATGAGATTGAGAAGGCTCACCCGGATGTTTTCAACATCCTTCTGCAAGTCCTTGACGACGGTCGTCTGACCGATAACAAGGGTCGCACTGTGAACTTCAAGAACACAATCATCATTATGACGTCTAACCTTGGCAGCCAGTACATCCAGGAGCAGTTCGAGACTATCAACGACGAGAACCGTCAGCAAGTCATCGACGACACTAAGGCTCACGTGATGGAGATGCTCAAAAAGACAATCCGTCCTGAGTTCCTGAACCGTATCGACGAGACGATAATGTTCCTGCCGCTTACCAAGAAGCAGATTGGCGGTGTTGTTGAACTCCAGCTCAACCGAGTCAAGAAGATGCTCGAGCCTCAGGGCTTCAACTTACAGTGGACTCCGCAGGCTGTCGGCTTCCTTTCCGATGTCGGTTACGACCCAGAGTTCGGTGCACGTCCTGTCAAGAGGGCAATCCAGAAGTATGTCCTCAACGACCTCTCGAAGTCGTTGCTTGCTGAGAAGGTCAACCGCGACAAGCCAATCATCATCGATTGCTTCGGCGACGGTCTTGTCTTCCGCAACTGATGGAAGCTCATTGACGATTAGAACTTATTAACTTATAAAATCAAGCCGTTAGGTATATTTTTGCCTGACGGCTTTTTTATTGTCTAAACTTTTAGTAACTTTGCGCCATAAATCACTCATGGGGAGCCATCAACAATAGCCAATCATAGTCTATAATAGTCTATCCAAAGTCTATAATAGTCTATTCTGGTCTATCCCCATCTTAAAAAAGCAAAGCAATGAAAAAGATTATCATCCTGCTCTTCGCCATCCTCACGATGACATCAGCAATGGCACAAAGCGACTACACATACCTCGACGCCGTTAAGGCACTCACCGAGACCAACTCACTGAAGACTCTCGGCGAGAAAGGATACGAACTTAAGAAGGAGGCAAAGGGCGCCACCCACGAGCTCTTCTATGTAAAAGGAAAGATGTATCTCGGCGAGGATTACGAATGGCACGGTAAGGACGACGCCAGTTCACTTGTCCGCGTGACATACCTCGACAACGTCATGAAGAGCATCGACATTATCTATACCTCTCTGCAAAGCATAGAGTCGTCGTTCGACGAGCTCCGCTTCAGCAAGCCGCAAGCCATGGGCGAGGACACCGAAGGTACCGACAAGGTGTTCAAGTTCCAGACCGAGCAGCTTAACGTGACTGTCGAAGTCCCTGAAAATCACGAGACTGCGACTTTCCATATTGAGAAGAAATAAGCACCAAACTACCTTGCCGGAATTATTTTGGAGGAAAAACTATGAGCGAAGAGCAAACTAACAACAATGGACCTAAGCTAAGCTACGGAATGAAAATATTCCTTAGCGTTGGCACAATACTGGTAGCCGGTTTCTTTATCTTCTACCTTTCAATTCATGGCAACGACCCGGAGTATCTTCGCACACAGATAGACCCCGACTCAACTCTCGCCGACAAGGAACTCGTAATCAAGCAGGACACAGCCACCAAGGACACCGCAGCCGTCGACTCAGCCAACGTGGAGGAGCAGAAGCAGGCTGCCAAGGTTTTCAACAGTATTCGTGGCAACCACCGCCACAAGGTCGATGCCGACGATGCTGATAATGACGCAGAGACCGAAAGCAGCGATGCCGCTACCGAGGATGGAGCCGATGGCAATGGCACTCCTGAGAAATCGTCGTCTCCAACATCTCCGAAGAGCGAAAGCGCCCCAACCGTTGAGTCGGTTGAATAATAGCCACAAGACTACGAAATAGATAAGCCGGACTCCTTTTTACTATGCAGATTGAACCCATAGCGACATTCCGCTCGCCACTGACGACAAAGTTCGGCATACCAAGGCAGAGCGGACTCGCCAAAGATTTGCAAGGCCGCATTGTCCTCGAGCAGAAATACAACGACCCGAACGCTCTCCGTGGCCTTGACGGTTTCGACTATGTTTGGCTTATATGGGGCTTCTCCGCCAATAAATCACAAAAAGAAACATTCCACCCTACCGTGCGTCCACCACGTCTCGGAGGCAACGAGCGCATCGGAGTCTTTGCATCCCGCTCTCCCTTCCGCCCAAATAATCTTGGTCTGTCGTCGGTCAGAATCATCGCAATAGAGGACAACGAGATTATCGTAAGCGGAGCCGATTTGATGGACGGTACGCCAATCTACGACATCAAACCATACATCCCCTACGCTGACGCTCACCCCGATGCCCGTGGCGGCTTCACCGACGACCGCCGATGGGACAACCTTGAAGTTGAATTCGACCCTAAGGTTCTTTCCAAGATTTCTTCTTCGGAAGCAAAGGAGCTCACCGAAGTCCTTTCCCTCGACCCTCGACCTCATTATCAGAACAACCCCGAGCGTGTCTACGGCATGCCTTTCCATCATCATGATGTCCACTTTAAAGTAGCCGGAAAGGTCCTCACCGTCATCGAAATTGTAGACTTATAGAATTCAAATATATTTGGTTCATCCGACATTTGAAGCGATTGTATCCACAAACTTCGAAGAAGTTTTACTCTCGAGGTTATTGCCGATGTGCATGTCTCACTTCAACTATTAGATAAGCCATAATTCTTTACAGTTTTCCAACAACTAAACTTTGGGCTTCTGAAAGATAAGCTTTTGCTTTGCAAAAGATGAGGTTTCGCAGTCTAAAAGATATGGTTCTGCAAGCCAAAAGATATGGTTTTGCAGAGCCGTTGACAATCAACGGGTTGCAAGGACATAACGAACAAAAGTACTGTTTGAAATATATTGACAGTTATTCGCTTCTTATTTTCCCCACAATCGTCACACTCTTGTCAGCCGCCAGCTGAGCGGGATTGGTACCGGGAGCACCCTCCGGAACGCTGCGACCATGCCTGCGGTACAGCTCAATCCAATATGGCACAATCGTTCCGCTGGCATCGTGGAACGACATCGGAATGGTATGGAAAACCGCCTTCCCCCTCTTGTCAACATAACACTTCTGTACTAGTTCACTGCAATACATCGCGCTGTCGTCAGGCTCAAAGAGGGAATCGTACGGAAGACCAACATACGCCAACGCCTTGTCGACCGACGCCTTGCTGTCAAGTCCTTTGACATTTCCTACAAGGCACACGGCATTGTCGCCGAGGAAGTCATTCACACCTCGCTCAGACACCCCGCGGCCCGTTGTAGCCTCAACGACAAACGGCTTGCCGGAGCGCATGAAGAAGATGGCGACATGGTCTATCGGCGCCTGCCCTGCCGAAACAGTCGACTGGGTGATGGCATTGCCATTCTCATTGACGACAAACAACAAGTCGCCGGTATGCAAACGCATTCCGTCAACCTTACTGCTGCTTCCGCAACTACCAAATAAAAATAGGGAAAATAAAAGGAATAAAGTCGGGATGACTGGACTCGAACCAGCGACCACTGGTCCCCCAGACCAGCATTCTAAACCTACTGAACTACATCCCGGTTTCATTTTGCGAATGCAAAAGTACTAATATCTATTTGAAACGCCAAAATATTAATTCCATTTTTTACTTTTTTGAGTCTATTAAGTCTTTCCCTTTGGCAGTTATCTGTAAATTCATTACTTTTGCACTAACAAGGCTTTGGCACCGCCGGGCTATGAGACGAAAGACAAAGAGAATGAGACATTTCGGCATATTCATCCTTTTCGCTGCACTGCTCCTTTCGGGTTGTGCCAAGGACGATATGATTCTACAGGACACCGAAGACATAACCAATCAGGACGACGACAACACCACTGCCGTGCTCGACGACAACTACACCTACAAGTTGCCTGTTATCTTCCACGTTTTATACACCGACGACAACGACTCCGTTCGCACTCTCGCAACCCGTCTGCCAAATATCCTCAGAAAAGTCAACGAGCTTTACCAAGGCAACATTTACGGATGGCGCGGCGTTTACAGCGAGAATATCAACGTCGACCTGCAACTTGCGAAGACGGACGAAAGCGGGAACGCACTCGCTACGCCGGGTGTGGAGTTCGTGAAATGGAACGGAAGGATGCCTATTGAGGCAGGCTCGTTCATGACTTCGAAGAATTCCAACCTAATCTGGGAGCCCAACGAATACGTCAACGTCATGGTATTCCCATTCGAGCAGAACACTAAGGGTAGCATAATCCTCGGTATCAGCCACATGCCATATACCATCAGCGACAGCACAAAACTTGACGGACTGGAGGAAACGACGCACAACTATCTGTGGAAGGGCAACCTGAACTTTCCTTATTGTGTCTCCATAAACAGCGAGTACCTCTACTGCGAGTCGACACGCTACGACGACCCGGAGCACGGACGCAAGAAGTACGTCTACGATTCGCGTGACATCGTTGCCACACTTGCCCACGAAATCGGGCACTATCTTGGTCTTCATCATGTCTTTACAGAAGAGAAGACGGGCAGCGGAGCCAGCGCGGCATACTCGTCTGTTGACGATTGCTACGATACCGACTACTGTGACGACACACCATCATACAACAAGAAGGAACACAACGACTCGCTGAGCCAAATGCCAAAGGGTACGCCTATGAGCCTGTATGTCAAGCGGCACTCGTGTGACGGTACCGAGTTCGACTCCGACAATATAATGGACTATTCCGTGGGGTACGCCTTCCAGTTCTCCAAAGAGCAGAAAGCACGCATGCGCCACGTCCTTTACTACAGTCCGCTCATACCTGGTCCGAAGCGCAACAATGCCAACAAGACGACTCGCTCAGCCAATGGCGAAATCGTGAACTTACCTATTGTAACATCAGAATAGAAACAATGACCTACAAAATTATAGCTCCAAAACACATAAACGAAACTATCAAACTGCCGGCTTCTAAGAGCATCAGCAACCGCGCCATAATCCTTGGTGCGCTGTCGGGCGGAAAGACGATGCCCGACAACCTCTCCGACTGCGACGACACGGAAGTTATCGTACGCGCGCTGAAGTCGATGCCGGAGACTATCGACATCGGGGCAGCTGGCACGGCGATGCGATTTATGACGGCATACCTGAGCGTTACGGAGGGAACGCATACGCTGACGGGGACGGAACGCATGAAGCACCGTCCTATCCGCATACTCGCCGACGCGCTGAGGACACTCGGAGCTGAGATAGAATATGTCGGGGACGAAGGCTTTCCGCCACTCCGCATCACGGGCCACAAGCTCAGCGGCGGCTATCTTGAGATGGAAGGCGATGTCAGCAGTCAGTATATTTCAGCTTTGCTGTTGATTGCCCCTTCTCTCGAAAACGGACTGACACTGCGGCTTACAGGTGAAATTGTCAGCCGGCCATACATCGACCTCACCATACACGTTATGCACGAGTTCGGCATAAGCGCCGACTGGAGCGACATCGACACCATAACCGTGGCGCATCAGCATTATGGTGATTTCCCATACACGATAGAAAACGACTGGAGCGCTGCTTCCTACTGGTACGAGATGCTGGCTTACCTCGACGACCGGGACTCGTCTGTTGTTCTTCCCGGGCTAAAAGACGGTTCCCGACAGGGCGATTCGGCAGTGCGGTATCTCTTCAGTATGCTTGGCGTAAAGACGGCGTTCAATGCCAACGGCGACGCTGTGCTGACACGGCACCACCGCACGCTGCCACGCATGGACTATAATTTCATAAACCAACCGGACCTTGCGCAGACGCTCGTCGTGACGTGCACGCTGCTCAACATTCCGTTCCACTTCACCGGTCTCGACAGTCTGAAGATAAAGGAGACTGACCGCATCAAGGCTCTGAAGATTGAACTGCGAAAGTTGGGGTATGTCATCTCCGACAACAACGGCAAGGAACTGGAGTGGAAGGGAAGCCGATGCCCGGCTACCCCCTACCCCGTCATCGACACGTATGAGGACCACCGCATGGCAATGGCATTCGCCCCGGCAGCCATTATACTTGGGGAAATCCGCATAAACAACCCGGATGTCGTCACAAAGTCGTACCCCCACTATTGGGAAGACTTGCGCTCGGCTGGGTTTACAATTGAGGAAGTATAGCAATCGACGCTCATGAACATTATCATCATTGCCATAATAGCCCTTGCGGCACTCGCTGTCATCGTCATGGTGGGAACGAAACTGTTCTCGAAAGACGATGGTGAGGATGCCGTGGTCGTACCTGCGGCGGACTGCTCGACATGCGACGGAACGAACGTAAAGTGCGAGCAGGTGTGCCAGATGGAGGCTGCGACGAAACCGGTGGAGTATTTCGACGATGAGGAACTCGATGCGTTTGCTGGCAGACCGTCAGACGGCTACTCCGACGAGGAGGCTGCCCAGTTCGCTGATGTGCTCGAAACACTGCGGCAAAACGAGGTTAGGCCTTGGAACAGGAGCCTTATCCTGCGGGGAATAAACATGCCCGACCAGATAAAGGATGAGTTCATTGCGCTCGCAGAGGAAGGTTAAGGCCGCCCCAAGCTCCTCACAAGGGATGGGATGTCTTGAAATGACGTATGGATAAACTACAATGTATGGTCTGAATGGACAGCATATAATTGATTAGATTTATACCGCAAAGGCAATAAAACCGAAGGAAAAGAGTTTAATATAGTGTGACGCCACGTAAATATGGATACATAAAGCTATTGCTTGCAGCCGTCGCTGTGCTGACGGTTGTGGCTTGTTCGACCCAGAAGAATACTTCGGGGTCGCGCTTTTGGCATGCCTTCAACGCTAAGTACAACACCTATTTCAATGGTGCTCAGGCTTATATAGACGGCTCTCTCGAAAAGGAGAACGGCAATAAGGATAACTTCACAGAGATGATTCCACTCTACACGGTATCCAACAAGGACAGCCGTGAACTCGGAAAGGCAAATTTCGACCGCGCAATTGAGAAGGCTGAGAAGGCAATAGCTCGTCACAGCATTAAGAAACGTCCCGAATGGACCAAGAACCGCAAAAAGACGGAACGCGACATAGCATGGCTTAGCCGTAAGGAATACAATCCGTTCCTTTGGAAGGCATGGATGCTAATGGGACGCTCGCAGTTCTATGAAGGCTCATTCGACGAGGCAGCAGCTACTTTTTCCTATATGAGCCGCCTCTATCAGACGCAGCCAGCCATCTACGGAAAGGCCCGCGCGTGGCTCGCCAAGTGCTACATCGAAGAGGACTGGCTCTACGATGCCGAGGATGTCATTCGCAATATGCAGCGCGATTCCATTGACTGGCGTGCCCGCAAGGAGTGGGACTATACCATGGCCGACTACTATATCCACACCAAGGACTACGGAAAGGCTATCCCATACTTGCGTAAGGTAATCAAGCACGAGATGCGCCGAAAGCAGAAAGCTCGCGAGTGGTATCTCATGGGGCAGTTGCAGGCAGCGCTCGGAAACAAGACTGAGGCTTACAAAGCTTTCAAACGCGTCATAAGGCAGAATCCTCCTTACGAGTTGGAGTTCAACGCCCGTATCTCCATGACGGAGGTTATGGCTGGCGGAAGGTCGAAGCAGATGATTAGCCGGTTGAAGCGTATGGCTGCCTCCGATAACAATAAGGACTACCTCGACCAGGTTTATTACGCAATGGGAAACATATACCTTGCTGATAAAGATACCTTGAAGGCTATCAACGCTTATGAGCAAGGCAACCATAAGGCTACGCGCAGCGGCATAGAAAAGGGTGTACTGCTGCTTCACCTTGGCGATTTGTACTGGGCCAAGGAAAAGTTCAGCGATGCCAAACGGTGCTATGGTGAGGCCATAGGACTGCTCGACCGCGACCGTCCCGACTACGAACAGTTGTCGAATCGCTCAAAGGTTCTCGACGAGCTTGTACCATATACCAATGCTGTTCAGCTTCAGGATTCTCTTCAATATTTGGCTAAGTGCCCTGAAGCGGAGCGCAATGCCGCCATCGACCGTGTCATTGACGCCCTCAAGAAGAAGGAAAAGGAGGAACGCAATGCGCAGGCTGAGCAGGATGCTGCCAACCAGCAGGCTGAGAACGGCGGAACAGCAAACACGCAGGCAACGAACATTCAGAACCGCAACAGGACCAATACTACGCAAAACAACCAGCAGAACGCTACATGGTACTTCTATAATCCTATCACGGTAAGCCAGGGTAAAGCTACCTTCCAGCGTCTGTGGGGTAAGCGTGAGAATGTCGACAACTGGCAGCGCGTGAACAAGACTGTCGTCGGAAACATCGGACAAGGTGACAACGGCGAAGAGCTGACCGACGAACAGCGTGATTCGATATTCCAGGCGGAACAGGCGCAGGACTCACTGGAGCAGAAGACGGACAGCGCACAGAACGACCCGCACAAGCGGGAGTACTATCTTGCGCAGATTCCGTTTACCCAGGAGCAACTGGAAGCCAGCAACAAGACGCTCGAAGACGGTCTCCACCACAGCGGTGTGATATTCAAGGACAAGCTCGACAACCTCAATCTGGCTGAGAAGAACCTACGCCGCCTTGCCGACAACTACAGCGACTACGACAAGATGGATGATGTTTTCTATCATCTCTACTTGCTTTACATGAGGAAAGGACAGCCTGATATTGCCGAGAACTATATCGACAGTCTGAAGGACAGGTATCCGGAGAGTCAGTGGACGGTATTGCTCACCGACCCGAACTTCGTGGAGAACTCAAAATTCGGCGTACAGATGGAGGACTCACTGTATGCTGCAACATACGATGCGTTCAAGGCTGACCGTTACGGTGAGGTCGAAAGCAATGCCAAGATTTCTGAGACACGCTTCCCGATGGGTGCCAACCGCGACAAGTTCCTCTTCATCGGTGGCCTCAGCAAGCTGAACAGCGGTGACCCCGACGGCTGTTTGAAGGACATGAAGACCGTCGTGGAGAAGTTCCCACAAAGCCGGATAAGCGAGATGGCGGGCATGATTGTCAACGGAGTGCAGGCAGGACGAAGACTGCGAGGCGCTAAATTCGACCTCGGAGACGTTTGGAGCCGGCGTACAGACGTACTCAACGACAGCGATTCGATAAGGAATGTGAAGTTCTCTAAGGAGCGTAATATCGACTTCAAGGTAATGCTGGTGTACAATCCGGACTCGCTGAACGAGAACAAGCTGTTGTTCGAAATGGCAAAGTTCAACTTCACCCACTTCGTAGTCCGTAACTTCGACATCGAAATCGTACAGGACGGCTCGCTGCACCGTATGCAGCTGAGTGGATTCCGCAGCTACGACGAGGCTTATCAGTATGCCCATGAGTTGGCATCAACGAAGAGCGTGCTGCAACAGATGAACAAGTCGACGAGGATTATCGTGATAAGCGACAAGAACTTGCAGATGATAGGATTGCAGTTCAGCTACAACGACTACGATAATTTCTATCAGAAGAACTTCGCTCCGATACAGGTAACGAAACGCTATCTGCTCTCAGAGCCTGCTGAAGTCGCAACGCCACGCGAGCGTGACTTGCAAGACGAAATCGAAAGCAAGGCTCCTACGCAGGAGGATATCAACGCGGCACAGAATGGCGGAGAACCTGCTGACAACGGATTTACAATCCCTGCCGAAGAGCCTGCTGATACGACGCAGACAACAACTCCACCTGCCGACAACGCGATAACGCTTCCGGAGGAGAATGTTGCTCCTGCACAGCCAAGTGATACGACTAACATTGCACCTGACAATACTGTTGTCACGCCGCCGGAGCCAACGCAACCAGCTGAGCAAGTTCAGCCGACAGAGCCTGACGACAATACGATAGTACTGCCGGAGGATAACGGCAACGCTCCGGTGCAGGACGACAACACGTTCACTGTGCCCGAAGAGAATGTCACTCCGCCAACTAACAGCAACACACCGCAGCCTACTGAGGACAACAACGGTACGACTATAACTGTTGATGAGCCGCCTGTGACACAGCCGGCACAGCCTACCACACCTCAGACAGAGGCACCGGCACAGACTGAAAAGCCTGCCGAAAAGCCAGCTGAGACACCTGCTCCAACAAAGCAGAGTCAACAGCAGCAACAGCAGAACCAGCCTACGGCACCACAGCAACAACAGCAGCCGCAGACTCAACAGCCTCGTCAACAGCAGAACGATGAGCCGACTATCATCTTCGACGATGATTTGGACGTCCCGCAGAACAACAATCAGCAGCAGCCGAACGACGATAACCTTGAGGATGAGTATTATGACTTGGACGGCTTCTAATGCTTCCGCGTGGCTAGAGGGGTGTTGTCTGCCACGCTGCAACTATCAATAAGGAGGATTAACAATGAGCAACGGATTATTACTTTGGGTAGATGATGAAATAGAACTTCTTAAGGCGCATATCATTTTCCTTGAGAAGAAAGGGTATCAGGTTATCACCGTAAGCAACGGACCTGACGCCATAGAGCAGTGTCATCAGCATACTTTCGACCTGGTGTTGCTCGATGAGCAGATGCCGGGCCTCTCCGGACTTGAGACTCTACAACAGATAAAGGAGGTTCAGCCTGCTACGCCGGTCGTGATGGTCACGAAGAGCGAGGAGGAGAACATCATGGACCAGGCTATTGGCTCGAAAATTGCCGATTACCTCATAAAGCCTGTGAACCCTAATCAGATTCTCCTTACGCTGAAAAAGAACATCCACCGCCGGGAGATAGTAACAGAGGTGACACAGTCGGGCTACCAACAGGAGTACCAACAGATTGCAATGCAGATAAACGATTGTCGGACATTCGACGATTGGAAGAATATCTACAAGAAACTGGTACGCTGGGAGCTTGAATTATCTAGCGCGGACAGCAACATGACGGACATGCTGAAGATGCAGAAGGAGGATGCCAACAACGGTTTCGGTAAGTTCATTGCGAAGAATTATCTGCGTTGGATAGAGAAGAAGACCGACGACCGTCCACTCATCTCACCGGAGATATTCAAGACTAAGGTGTTCCCGGCAATCGATGAGGGCGACAAGGTATTCCTGATAGTTATCGATAACTTCCGCTATGACCAATGGCGCGTGTTGTCTCAGGAAATCGGTGACATGTTCGACATTGATGAAGACTTGTACATGGCGATACTTCCGACGGCAACGCAGTATGCCCGCAATGCTATATTCAGTGGACTGATGCCACTGCAAATATCGAAGATGTTCCCTGATTTGTGGGTCGACGAGGACGAGGAAGAAGGCAAAAACCTCAACGAGGCACCGCTGATAAAGACGCAGATAGAGCGCTACCGCCGTCACGACAAGTTCTCTTATCACAAGATTAACGATTCTGTCGGTGCCGACCACTTGCTGAAGGACTTCTCAAACCTGAAGCAGAACGACCTCAACGTTGTCGTGATAAACTTCATCGACATGCTTTCGCACGCAAGGACGGAAATGAAGATGGTTCGCGAACTTGCCAACAACGAGAGTGCATACCGCAGTATAACGCTCAGTTGGTTCCGTCACTCGGTTCTGTCGGAGATGTTCCGTATGCTCGCGCAGACCGATTACAAGATTATAATCACAACTGACCACGGCTCAATACGTGCCACTAAGCCACTGAAAATTATCGGTGACCGTAACACGAATACAAATCTGAGATATAAGTTGGGAAAGAACCTCAGCTTCAATTCTAAGGAAGTGTTCGCCATTCATGAGCCGACAAAGGCGCAATTGCCATCACCGAACTTGTCCACAAGCTATGTGTTCGCAATGGGAGACTCGTTCTTCGCATACCCGAACAACTACAACTACTATGTCAGCTACTACAAGGACACTTTCCAACACGGTGGTATTTCGATGGAAGAGATGATTATCCCGCTCATAACAATGAAGGCAAGAAAGAGATAATCGGCTATATTAATAATGTAGAATAGACCTAAGAAAATATGGAAATAAAGATACAAGACCTCGAACATATACACGAGGCTGCAAAGGAGTTTATAAAGGCAATGGGCAAAGACACTATCTTTGCCTTCTACGGAGAAATGGGCGCAGGCAAGACGACGTTTATCAAGGCTATCTGCGAGGAACTTGGAGTGAAGGACGTGATAACTTCGCCAACGTTTGCCATTGTCAACGAGTACACCGACGGGCACGGAAACCCAATCTATCACTTCGACTTTTACCGCATAAAGAAGCTCGACGAGGTGTTCGATATGGGCTTTGAGGACTACATCGACAGCGGTAACATCTGCCTGATGGAATGGCCTGAGCTTATCGAGGATATTCTGCCGGAAGAGGCTCGCAAGGTTACGATAGCCGTAGACGAAGACGGTTCGCGTACCGTAAAACTGTAAGAACGATACTTATAGATACAAAAAATCCCCATCAAGCTTACCTTCAAATCGGGTAATCAAGCCTGGTGGGGATTCTGTTTCCTAGCTTAGAGCAGAGCCTTGAACTTCTCGTCGAGCAATGACTTTGGTGCAGCGCCTACCTGAGTGTCAACAACCTTTCCGTCCTTGAAGAACAGAATGGCAGGAATGCCTTGTATGCCGAACTGTGAAGCAAGGTCCATATTCTCTTCGACATTGCACTTTCCTACGGTAATCTTACCATCGTAGTCTTTTGCCAACTCTGAAATTACAGGACCTACCATGCGGCACGGACCGCACCATGTAGCCCAAAAATCAACGACTAATGGCTGTGTGCCATTCTTATAACTCTCGAAATTCTGTTCTGTGATTTCAACTTCCATTTCGTTTACTTCCTTATTTATTGATTAATAACTTATTTCTATTTTGCAAACACCGTGCCAATGATGAAGCTATTCATCAGGCAAGCGTTCACTGTTACAAATTTATCTTGTATTCCAATGCGTCATTTGACTTAATGAATGACAGTAGTTTGTTGTTGACATCGACAGTCTTGTCAGGGCAACGGAGCGTCACGGCGTCACCGGCATTGTAGAGTTTGAAGAATACAGTAGTGTCACCGGGATTTTCCTTTATAAGTTCTGACAGGTCGTTCACTGCCATTGTGTCGAGCTTTGTCGTATCTACCTGAATCGTAAGGTTCTCAATTCCATTCTGCTTAACGTCGTAAAGCTGTTGGACATTTTGTATATTGATGCTGTAATAATTAGAGTTGCGGAAACGTGGAGCGCACTTCGCCCTAACGAAAACCGTGTAGCCCTCCTTCAGCATACCGTTCCATTTAGTCCATTCATCATCGAAAATGCCAAGCTCGCCAGAAGTTTCGAAGTCCTCGAACGTTACAAGTCCGAACGGCTTATTCGTCTTCGAAGAGAACCTTTCGGTAACATGGGTCACCATCCCGCCGAATGTCAGCTCGTCACGCTTTGCCAGTTCGGCTTTGTCGGCGTCACGTCCTATCTCCCCGCAATGCGTGTTACACATATTCTCAAGCACCACTCGATACTCGTCAAGAGGATGTGCCGAGAGGTAGATGCCTATCAGGTCGCGTTCCTTATTCAGCTTCTCAATCGTCGGCCACTTGTCTGCCTTAGGAACGGCAGGGCGCTTTATCTCGATGGCATCAGCTCCGAAGAGAGATGTCTGCTGGTTCTTCAGCTCGCGCTGGTATTCCTGTCCGTAGTGGAGAAGCGTATCAAGGAATGTCTGACCTTTGCTGTTGGTGCCAAAATACTGCTCGCGTTGAAGTCCGAGGCTGTCGAAGCCGCCACTATATGCAAGACTTTCAAAGGCTTTGCGGTTCACTTTACCGTAATCAACACGCTCAGCAAAGTCGAAGATATCTTTATAAAGACCATTCTTCTCTCGCTCATCAACAATTGCTTCAGCCGCCGCCATACCCATTCCGGATATGGCAGACATACCGAATCGGATTTCTCCTTTCTTGTTGACAGCAAACTTACTGCGGCTCTCATTTACATCAGGGCCAAGCGTTGCGATACCCATCGACTTGCATTCCTCCATCAGTTTCGAGATTTCAGTTTTCTGATCGAAACGCCGTGTCATAAGGGCTGCCATGTATTCGGCTGGATAGTGAGCCTTCAGATATGCAGTCTGATAAGCTACCCAAGAGTAACATGTAGCATGAGACTTGTTGAACGCGTAACTTGCGAACTTCTCCCAGTCGCTCCAAATCTTCTCAAGCACTTTCGGGTCGTGCCCGTTTTCGGTTCCTTGCTTAATGAACTTAGGCTTCATCGCATCAACAATGGCCTTCTTTTTCTTACCCATTGCCTTACGAAGGGCATCACTTTCACCACGGGTAAAGTTAGCAAGCTGGCGACTAAGAAGCATCACCTGCTCCTGATAGACCGTAATTCCATAGGTGTCCTTTAGATATTTCTCCATACAGGGAATATCGTAGGTGATGGGTTCCCTGCCATTCTTGCGGGCAATGAACGAGGGAATGTAGTCCATAGGTCCCGGACGGTAGAGGGCGTTCATAGCTATGAGGTCCTCAAAGACAGTCGGCTTCAGCTCACGGAGGTACTTCTGCATTCCCGCGGACTCAAACTGGAACGTGCCAATTGTACGTCCTTCCTGGTATAACTTGTATGTCAGTTTGTCATCGATAGGTATCTTGTCGAGGTCAACGACATGCCCCGTGGTCTCTTTGATAACCTTCACGGCTTCTTTAAGCTCCGACAGCGTCTTAAGACCTAAGAAGTCCATCTTGATAAGACCAGTTGACTCGATTACGTGACCGTCATACTGTGTTACGTTACACTTCATTCCGGGGAAATCGGGGTCGTCGGCTGTGCTCACAGGAACCCAGTCGCTAATCGGGTCACGGCAGATAATGAATCCGCAAGCGTGGATACCTGTGCCGCGAATGGTGCCCTCCAGCATTTTGGCATACTTAATAGTATTACTCAAACGAGGGTCGCTGCTTGCCTCAGCATCCCGCAATGCGGGCGTACACTTTATCGCATTAGGAAGGTTCATCTTCATTCCGTCAGGCAAACGGTCGGGGATTGCCTTGCATAAAGAGTTAGAAATATCAAGCGGAAGACCTTCTACACGAGCCACATCCTTTATGGAGTTCTTCGTCGCCATTGTCGAATAAGTGATGATATGGGCACAGTTGTCCCAGCCATACTTATCCATCACCCAACGAAGAACTTTGCCACGGCCATCGTCATCGAAGTCTGTATCAATATCAGGGAGGTTCACACGGTCCGGATTAAGGAAACGCTCGAACAGCAAGTCATACTTCAGAGGGTCTATCTTGGTAATTCCAAGACAATAAGCGACAACAGAACCGGCCGCAGAACCACGTCCCGGTCCTACCATTACTCCAAGTTCGTTGCGCGCGGCATTGATGAAGTCCTGCACAATGAGGAAGTATCCGGGGAAGCCCATTGTCTTCATGACATGCAATTCGAAGTTGATGTGCTCGCGGACGTTATCCGGCAACGGGTCACCATAGCGTTCTTTGGCTCCCTGGTAAGCCAAATGGCTAAGGTATTCGGCCTCGAACTTTATTCGATATACCTTGTCCCAGCCTCCAAGAGCCTCTATCTTCTTCATCCCTACTTCAGCAGGAAGAGTGTTTTCACCGTTCTCATCCGAAGAGAATTCTTTGAGTAAGTCTTCCTTAGAGTACTTTTTTCGTATATCATCCTCTGTTCCGAACGATTCAGGAATTGGGAAGAACGGCATGATTGGACCATGGTCAATACTGTAGAACTCTACCTTATTCAACACCTCCAGTGTGTTGGAAAGAGCCTCAGGCACATCAGAGAAAATCTCATTCATTTCCTCCTGTGTCTTAAACCATTCCTGCTTGGAGTAGCGCATACGGTTAGGGTCATTCAAGTCCTTACCCGTCGAGAGACAGAGAAGGTGGTCGTGAGCCTCAGCAGTTTCCTTATCCTCGAAGTGGCAGTCGTTCGTACACACGAGTTTTATGCCATATTCCTTAGCGAACTTTATGAGAACAGCATTTGCCTTCTGCTGTAGTAGGAATGTTTCGCGGTTCGCAACGACATTAGGGTCTTTCACTTCGTGACGCTGAAGCTCAAGGTAGTAATCATCGCCAAACACTCTGTGATACCACTCACAAGCCTCACGAGCCCCTTCGATGTTGTCAGCAATAATCTTAGATGGCACTTCGCCCGCTATACAAGCCGAGCACACGATAAGTCCCTCATGGTATTTCTCAAGCTCATAGCGGTCGGTACGAGGCTTGTAATAATAGCCGTCGACCCACGCATGACTAACAAGCTTAATCAGATTCTTATATCCTTTCTGGTTCTTAGCCAAGACTATGAGGTGGTAGCCGCTATTATCGCCATGCTCTTTAACCTTGTCTGTCAACCTGTGATGTGCAACATACATCTCACAACCATAAATAGGCTTGAACGGTTCAAGCCCCTCCTTCTTGCGATTCTTGTTGACTTTGTTGCAATAATCGGCAAATTCCTTGATACCGAACATGACACCGTGGTCGGTAATTGCCATGCCCTTCATACCGTCTTTTATAGCTTTGTCGACAAGATACTCTACCTTTGATTGTCCATCAAGAATAGAATAATGTGTGTGTACATGCAGATGTACGAAATCTTCCATGAGATATTGAGTTTTTGGTTTGCTAAGTTACTGCAAAAAACCGATACTGCCAAAAGAATAGAACAAAAAAATTTGCCTGCCCAATAAAATATTATTACCTTTGCATTTTGAACATTTGTATACCAAAAATATAAAGAGACCATACCGACATGGTAAACAAGATAAAGAAACTTAAGAAGATAAGATTCCACAGCGAAGGGCGCGACACACTGTTCTATGGCGCAATACTGATTATACTTGTAGCTCTTTTGCTATGGTTCGGCTTCGAAACTAAAATACCATTCATCATCTTCCTTATCGTCTTCGGAACAGTATACGGACTTGTTGTGAATTTTTATCGCTGCCCGATAAGGTACTTTCCGTCCGAAGATACTGACAAGATAGTTGTTGCTCCAGCAGATGGCAAAGTCGTTGTGATAGAAGAAGTTGACGAGAATGAATACTTCCACGACCGCCGTTTGATGATTTCCATCTTCATGAGTCCACTCAACGTCCACGCCAACTGGTTCCCTGTCGATGGCAAAGTGAAGTTTGTAAAACACCAGAACGGTAATTACCATAAGGCATGGCTTCCGAAAGCGAGTGAAGAAAACGAACGCGCCGATACCATGCTGACTACTGACGACGGTACAGACATACTCTGCCGCCAGATAGCCGGTGCAATGGCACGCCGCATTGTGACATACGCAAAAGAAGGAGAGGAATGCTTCATCGACGAGCATCTTGGCTTTATAAAACTCGGCAGCCGTGTTGACGTATTCCTGCCAATAGGTTCTGAGGTTTGCGTTAAGATGGGACAAGCCACTACCGGTGACCAAACTGTAATAGCGAAACTAAAATGATAAAGCGTCATATACCAAATTCCATTACATGCTGCAACCTCATCTCGGGTTGCATAGCAACCTTCTTTGCCTTCAGCGGCGACATGACATGGGCGCTGACGTGGATAATCATCGGCGCAGTGTTCGACTTCTTCGACGGAATGAGTGCACGTCTGCTTGGAGTAAGTTCCCCCATTGGCAAGGAACTCGACTCCCTTGCCGACGACGTAACATTCGGTGTTGCGCCTTCAACAATGGTTTTTGCTGAGCTGAGCGTAATGAACTATCCGTCGTCGCTGGAGTCTCTACGTGGCATTATTCCTTTCGTCGCATTTATTATGGCAGCATTTTCAGCATTACGGTTGGCAAAGTTCAACCTCGACGAAAGGCAAAAATTAGGCTTTATCGGTCTTCCTACGCCTGCCAACGCCCTGTTCTGGGGCTCACTTCTTATCGGTGTAGCACCTCATTTTGAAACTTCCTCATGGGCAATGCCCCTCGTTGTAATCGGTATATTCGTAAGTTGCTGGCTCCTTGTGAGTGAATTGCCAATGTTCGCATTGAAGTTCAAGCACTGGGGATGGCAGGGCAACGAGTTGAGATACTGCTTCATCATCTTCTCTGCGATAATCCTCGTGGCAGCGATAATTGCCCACGGATGGATAGGAGTATTAGAAGCATTCGCTCCAATCATAGCCATCTATACTGTCATTTGCATCGTTCTTTACGCAAAAAACAGTAATTCCAAAAGCGAATAACATTATTTTCCAGCAACAAATCATACCCTTTAGCGATATGCAATAAGGACGGCTTTTCTCCGTTATAAATTATATGAATAGGCAAAAAGCTATATACCATAATATAAAGACTATCGTTAAAGCTGGCTTTATACTGTCAGTTCTCGCATTACTTGTCGTTTCTTGCGGTGCCGACAGGAACATAAAGAAGGGTGACAAGTACCTTTCCCTTGGCGAATACTACGATGCAGCCGAGCAATACAAGCAGGCATACAGGCGCACACCTCCCAAAATGCGTGACAGCCGTGGCAAGATAAGCCAGAAGTTGGCGTATTGCTACAACCGTATAAACTCTTCCGCAAAAGCCATTGCAGCCTACCGCAATATCATTCGATATCATCAGGACGATGGAGAGACCCACAAAGAGCTTGCCGACAACCTCATGAAGCAAGGCCAATACCGCGAGGCAAGCAAGGAATACCGTACCGCCATTGACTCAATGAAAGACAGTCTGCAAGCCGTGAAAGGTCTGCAAGCTTCCGAAATGGCTCCACAAGAGAAGAAAGACGGCTCACAATACATCGTCAAGAAGATGGATATCTTCAACTCACGACGCTCCGACTACTCCCCGATGCTCTTCGGTGACCAATTCGACCAACTCTATTTCACATCTACTCGCAATGAAGCCCAAGGCGACGAACTAAGCGGCATAACCGGTCAAAAGCCCGGTGACATCTTCTACAGTGAGAAAGACGACAAGGGGAAATGGGGTCGTCCGCAGACAATAGAGTCCGGATTGAACACAGAATATGACGAAGGCACACCTGCTTTCAGCCCTGACGGCCGCGAGATGTATATCACCCAATGCCTCACCGACCCATCATACCCCCGCTATGCACAAATAGCCGTCAGCAATCGCTCTGATGCTGCATGGGGAAAGGCAACCGCGTTGCAGATAAGCCGTGACACACTGTCGAGCTATGCACATCCGGCAATATCACCGGACGGCAACTGGCTTTACTTCGTCAGTGACATGCCGGGTGGCAAAGGAGGCCTCGACATCTGGCGCGTTCGCCTTATCGGCGGCACGACGGGCGGTGTTGAGAACCTCGGCGAGCCAATAAACACACCCGGAGACGAAGAGTTTCCTACTTTCAGACCTAACGGAGACCTCTACTTTTCGAGCAATGGTCACGGCGGATTGGGCGGTCTTGACATCTTCATCGCAAAGGTTGGAGCCGACCATAAATACCACTTGGAACACCCCGGATATCCTCTGAACTCACAAGGCGACGACTTCGGATGCACTTTCGAAGGCCCTCACAACCGTGGTTTCTTCTCTAGCAACCGCAACGATGCCCGCGGCTGGGACCACATCTACAGTTTTGAGTTGCCAGAAGTCGTACAAACCATCAAAGGATGGGTCTACGAAATGGAAGGCTACGAGCTTCCGGCAGCCCAGGTTTACATGGTTGGTGACGACGGAACGAACCTTAAGCTCAGCGTCAAAGGCGACGGAAGCTTCGAGCAGGTCATAAAGCCTAACGTCAACTACGTCATGCTTGCAACCTGCAAAGGCTACCTCAACCATAAGGAAGAGTTCCGTGCCGACTCCGTAAGCGAGAGCAAGGAATACACACTTCAGTTCCCACTGGCAAGTATCCGCGTGCCTGTCATGATTGACAACATCTTCTACGACTTCGACAAAGCCACACTGCGCCCAGAGTCGAAGAAAGCTCTTGACGAACTCGTGAAGCTCTTGCAGGAGAACCCGAACGTCACAATAGAACTCAGCGCACACTGTGATTACAAGGGTTCAGCCGAATACAACAAGAAGCTTTCACAACAGCGAGCCAACAGTGTCGTTGCTTATCTCGTGGAGCACGGCATCGCCAAGGACCGACTGACACCTGTCGGCTACGGCAAGGAGAAGCCAAAGACAATCCGCAAGAAGCTCACAGAGATATATCCGTGGCTCAAGGAGGGCGACGTTCTTACCGAAGACTTCATCAAGAAACTCGACAAGGACAAGCAGGAGATATGCAACCAGCTCAACCGACGTACCGAATTCATTGTCCTCCGCACAACTTACGGTATGTTTGACGACAAGGGCAACCTCAAGAATCCTCCAAAGCCGAAGCCACAAGAAGATAATGCAGGAGGCGGCAACGGCGACGATACGTTCGACTTTACAATAGAATAGCAATGCAACTTCCACACGATTTCGAAGAATACACAAAGGACTTGATGGGCAAAAAGTTGTATGCCACACTATTGCAAGGACTCAATGACACGCCAACGATAAGCATTCGCATCAATCCCTTTAAGGACGGGCTGAACCGGATAGCAAGTCGCAAGGACGACGGGATAATAAAAGTCAACGAGTTGACGTCCGTTCCTTGGTGCAGCGACGGCTTTTACCTTGCCCGTAAACCAGAGTTCATCTTCGACCCGTTGCTTCATGCCGGCACATACTATGTGCAGGAAGCCTCGTCAATGTTCCTCGACTATGTCCTCAGGCAAGTTGTCAAAGAACCGATAGCAATGCTCGACCTTAGTGCTGCGCCCGGAGGAAAGACGACTTGTGCGATGGGAGCATTGCCAAAGGGCAGTATTCTTTGCTCCAACGAACCTGTAAAGAAGCGCGCGAGCATTCTCCGTGAGAACGTGGAGAAGTACGGACACCCCGACATTATCGTAACCAACAACTACGCCAAGGACTATGCCAAGGCACGAATGGCATTCGACGTCATCCTCACCGACGTCCCCTGCTCCGGCGAGGGCATGTTCCGCAAGAACGCATTCGCCATCGAAGACTGGAGCACTGCTAAGGTTTCCGAGTGTCAACGGCTGCAACGCTCCATCGTCGAGGACATCTGGCAATGCCTCAAACCGGGCGGTATTCTCGTCTACTCCACATGTACTTTCAATGCCATGGAGGACGAGGAGAATGTTGAATGGATTGCAAAGGAACTTGGCGCGAAGCCAATTCAGATAAAGAATATTGCCCCCGAATGGAATATAACAGGAGCGCTGAAAGGCGACTTCCCCGTTTATCGGTTCATACCGGGCGTGAGTCGGGGCGAGGGTCTGTTTATGGCAGTACTTCAAAAAGATGGCGAACATACTGCGGAAGCAAATCCGCGTGAGTCTCGTCAGTTCAAGGACATAAGCAAAAAGCTGCACGTTCTGACCCACGGGGTTAACCCTCCGGAAAAGAAAGGCAAGAAAATCATACCTGACGAGTCGCTTAGCCTGACCATAAACCAAGAAGAAAACAACTACCCACGGATAGAAGTCGACCACAATACGGCCATAAAATACCTGCGGCGTGAGGCTATAACGCTACCGCCCGACACACCAAGAGGCATCGTGACGATATGCTTCGGCGGACTTGGACTCGGTTTTGCCAACAATCTCAGCAACCGTGCCAACAACCTCTTTCCGCAGGAATGGAGAATAAAGACAACACATTAGCATTATGAAACAATACTTACAACTTCTCAACCGCATACTGACGGAGGGCGTGAAGAAGGGCGACCGCACCGGAACAGGTACACTGAGCGTTTTCGGTAATCAAATGCGGTTCAACCTCGAAGACGGCTTTCCGCTTCTGACAACAAAGAAACTGCATCTGAAATCAATAATATACGAACTGCTATGGTTCCTCCGCGGCGACACGAACATCAAGTACCTCAAAGAGCATGGAGTGAGTATCTGGGACGAATGGGCAGATGCCGACGGCAATCTCGGCCCAATCTACGGGAAGCAATGGCGTGCATGGAAGGACTATTGCGGTGGCACAATCGACCAGATTAGCAATGCCGTCGACCTCATAAAGAACCATCCGGAATCGCGCCGTATCGTCGTGAACGCATGGAACGTTGCAGATTTGCCTGAGATGGCACTGTCGCCATGTCACTGTCTGTTTCAGTTCTACGTTGCAAACGGCAAGCTGTCGTTGCAGCTATACCAACGCTCCGCCGACACTTTCCTTGGTGTTCCGTTCAATATTGCAAGCTATTCGCTGCTGCTTCTGATGATGGCGCAGGTGACGGGACTGAAACCAGGCGAGTTCATACACACGACCGGCGACACGCACCTTTACCTCAACCATCTTGAGCAGGCAAAACTGCAACTCAGCCGTGAGCCTCGTCCACTCCCGAAGATGCACATCAATCCTGATGTCAAGAGCATTTTCGACTTCAAGTATGAGGATTTCGAACTGACCGACTACCACCCTTGGCCGCACATTACAGGCGCAGTAAGCGTTTAATCGGGTGAAACAGAAACGTTGAACATTGAAAATTGCAAAAGGAATGACTCTTAACATCATAGCTGCCGTTGCAGCAAACAACGCTATCGGGTACGAGAACAAACTGCTATACCACATCAAGGCAGACATGCAACGTTTCCGCCAGCTCACCACGCGACATACCGTCATCATGGGGCGCAAAACCTTCGAGTCGCTGCCAGGTGGTGCCCTACCCGACCGCCGCAACATTGTTCTGAGCAAAACGACAAAGTCACTGCCCGGCTGCGATGTATTCCCATCACTCGAGGATGCCCTGAGCCACTGCAAGGACGACGAGGAGGTCTTCGTCATTGGCGGCGAAAGCCTTTACCGTGAGGCATTGCCGAAAGCCGACAAACTGTATATGACGGAGATTGAGTCGACTCCTGACAATGCCGACGCTTATTTTCCCGACTATTCCGAAGGCTGGAAAGCAGTCCACTCGGAAGAACATGAGACACTGAAGACCCACCGCCGCTACCGCTTTGCCGACTATGTAAGAGTCCAATAACAAGGAACAGTACAGACAATAACAAATAAATGCAAACAGCCGCTTTCCATTTTGGGAAGCGGCTGTTTGCATTTATACATTAATTAAATTGACTTTCTGACCTATTTATCACTGATAACATCATCAGGAACAGGCAGTGGACGGTCGATAACCGCATTGAACGAGATAATCGTCTCACTACGGCTCAGACCCAGCGGCTGCAACTTGTCGTGAATGATATTCAGCAAGTCATGGTTGTTTATTGCGTATATCTTTATAAAGAGGTCGTAACCACCGGTCGTATAGTGGCATTCCACTACTTCCGGTATCTTCTTAAGAGCTGCTACAACATCATCGAAATCCTCTGGATTCTTTAGGTACAGGCCAACATAAGCGCATGTTTCATACCCGATTTTCTCAGGGTCTATAACGAATTGTGAGCCTTTTAGAATACCCAGGTTGGTAAGTTTCTGAATGCGCTGGTGAATGGCAGCGCCACTAACATTGCACGCCCTGGCAACTTCCAGGAATGGTATTCTTGCATCTTCTGATATCAGATGAAGAATCTTCTTGTCTAATTTGTCTAAACTTCTATGTGCCATTTTGATTTTAAATAGTTGCTGCAAAATTACAATAAATATTTTAATTTTGCAAGGAAAAAGCAAGAAATTATTTTAATTTGATAGTTTCGGAGAAATTTTCTATTGTTAATTTCTCTTCTGGGAAGTAGCTGAGTAATGAATTTTCAAAACATTTGCTTCCCTCAGTGCTTGCTTTATATCCGTAATAACGCCCATTTTAGTATTACGGTCAGCCTTTATCGAGACTTCCATATTGTTCCTGTCAGCCTCGTCCATAGACTTATATTCGCGCGTCATAAGACTCTTCAGTTCCGGAACTGACACCAGTTTGTCGTTTACCTGTATAGCTGACGGAGAATCATCAGTAGCCTTTTCGGGCTTTCCCACATATATATAATTAGTGGCAGAGCGCTTTGTGAGCCGTGTCAGCTCAGTTCCAGCAGGCACCTGATACTTCACCATGACGTTAGCCTTCCTCATGTGAGTTACAATCATGAAGAAAAACAAAACTGAAAAAATAAGGTCAGGAAGCGAACTCGTGTTCAACCCCGGCACCTTATGGCTGCGATGGCGGAACATACTCATTGTTTGCCCCCTTCCTCGACGTAGGTTTCAGAAATCCTCTGCGGCACCGCCTTGGCAATGGAAGCCTTCTGCTCCTCGGTAAGTTCTTCATAAGGCTCGCCGTAAGCCTGCACCGACTTCTTGTTGCGGAGGTCATTGTAGGCAGCTACTATCTGATTCTGGACATGGAAATAGGCGTCGTACGAAGCATCACGCTCCGTGCGCAACTGTATCACATGGTCTTTTCCGCCACGCTCAACGACACTCTCGACACTGTCCTTGACGTCGCTCACATTCATTGGCTTATCGCCACAGAAGAGCCGTCCCTGTCCGTCGATGCGCAGGTTCAATGTCTTGTCGCTCGAAACATTCGTCGGCGCGCTTGCTTCCTTTTTGTCCAACGGCGGCAACTCACGTGTTATGCCCTTGTCGGCATCCATCGATGTCGTCACGAGGAAAAAGATAAGAAGCATGAACGATATATCTGCCGTTGACGTAGTGTTAAGTCCCGGCACCTCATGCTGTCTGCTTCTGCCAAACATTGAACTTCCAAACATACGCTTATCTGTCCTTTCTGAAATAGCGTGTGGAGCCGAAGATGACGGCAAATATCGCCAATACAATCATTCCAATTGACGTAGCGACAAACATATCGGTAACTTTCAGTGCTACAACGTCCGTGAACTGATGCCCGTTAATCATCATCGACTGTGTAGAGCCGGCTATAAAGGTGATGACAAGCATTATGAACGTAACTCCAAACGTAATCCACGATATCTTGGCAGCCGGCACTCCGTTTATGACATTATCACCCTTGTCTTTCTTCCGCAGCCCGACGACAACGGCGATGACGCCTATTGCCACAGCCACAAACAGCAAGACCATCATCAGGATGAGCAGTGCGTCGGTGAGAAGGGGGGCATTGAACTGCGGCTCCTCTATCGACTGGACATTGAAGCCCACAAGATAGAACAGCGCGAAGATGACAGCCGACAACCCAACGATGGCATACAGCACCGCATGGGATATCTTCTCCGTAGACCAACGCTTTGAAATCTTACTCTTTGTCATTGTCAACCGTGCCTTCCGTTATCTTGTATTTGGCTATGGAATCAAGCAAAGTAATGGCGCTTTCCTCCATTTGAGCAGTGATATGCTCTATCTTCGACAATATATAATTGTAGAAAATCTGAAGTACAAGGGCAACGATGATACCGAAGATGGTAGTTATCAGCGCAACCTTCATACCCGCAGCCACGATTGTCGGGCTTATATCGCCGGCAGCCTGTATCTGGTCGAAAGCCATCACCATACCGATGACAGTGCCAAGGAAACCGAGCGATGGTGCCATTGCGATGAACAGCGTAATCCACGAGCATCCTTTCTCAAGATTAGCCGACTGCACCGAGCCGTAGCTGACTATCGAACGCTCTATGTCGTCGAGTGTTTCATGGATGCGGGCAAGTCCCTGATAGCATATCGAAGCCACCGGACCGCGAGTGTTGCGGCATAGTTCCTTTGCCCCTTCTATATCCTTGTCGGCTATCTTTCCATCGAGAGAAGCCATGAATTTCTTTGCATTAATCTCAGAAAGACTGAGGTATATGATACGCTCTATGCAGAATGCAAGTCCGATAACCAGTGCCAGGGCTACGAGCGACATAAATCCGGCGTTACCCTCGATGAACTTTGTCTTCAACGACTTGTAGACACCAACGTCTTCCTGTTGTCCGGCACTTGCGGCAGGCTTGTCCTCATCGGTAGCGCCATCAGCCTCAGCGTCCTGCAACATATCGTCGGTCATAGTGTCAGCAGCCTGGTCGTCGCCGGCAGCCTCAGCCTTCTTGTCAGCTTCCTCCTCTTCTTTTGATGCCTCCTCGTCGGCTTTCTGCGTTGCAGCATCAACGGGAGCGCCCTTCGGCTGCTGCATCTGAACCATCTTGACAGGCTCCTTGGGCTGTGCCGTTACCACCGGTGTGACCTGTAAAAGTGCCACTATCATGACGGCAACAGCCAATCTATACTTTTTCATTGTAAATGATATTACTTTCAAAATCGTGTGCAAAGTTACAAAAAAATGGCATATACCATTCTTTTCTAAACCTTTTTAATACTTATTCCACTATTTAACAATATCAGAATACTACAACCTGACGGTTCTGTCCATCAACATACAGTCGAGGATAGTCATTGCAGCCATAGCCTCAACAACGGGCACGGCGCGAGGCAAAACACACGGGTCATGGCGCCCGCGTGCCTTAAGTGTGGTAGCGTTGCCGTCGATATCGACTGTCGGCTGTTCACGAAGGAGTGTTGCAACGGGCTTAAAGGCGACACGGAAATATATATCCTGACCATTGCTGATACCGCCCTGAATGCCGCCACTGTGGTTCGTAGCAGTGGTAATGGCGTGTTTCCCGTTTCCGTCTGCACTGTCTCCGTCATCAGCTGGGACGAAAATATCATTCTGCTGAGAGCCCCGCCAACCGCTTCCGGCAAAGCCTTCGCCGTACTCGAAGCCTTTAACGGCGTTTATTCCGAGCATGGCAGCACCGAGCATGGCATGCAACTTGCCGAACTCAGGCTCTCCGAGCCCTACGGGACAACCCTTTATGACACACGCAATGACACCGCCTATGGTATCGCCCTCTGCCTTCACGCTGGCGATGAGTTTCTCCATCTCAGCCGCCTTAGCTTCATCCGGGCAGCGGACGGCATTGGTTTCAATCTTGCTGAAGTCGTATTTGTGGTAGTCGCCGTCCAAAGCTATGTCGCCGACCTGTGCCGTGCAGGCGTTTATCTGAATGCCATACTTGCGCAAAACCAGTTTGGCAAGGGCTCCGCCGACAACGCGTGATATCGTGATACGTGCCGAGGAACGTCCTCCGCCACGATGGTCACGAATGCCATACTTGCTGAAATAAGTGAAGTCGGCATGCGACGGACGGAACACATTACGCATGTTGTCATAGTCCTGGCTGTGTTGGTTGGTGTTGCGGACGATGAATCCGATTGGCGCTCCTGTCGACTTCCCTTCGAAGATGCCGCTGAGCAGTTCCACCTTATCAGCCTCCTTGCGGTCGGTAGTAATCTTGCTCTGGCCCGGGCGACGACGGTTGAGCTCGCTTTGTATGAACTCTTCGTCGATGTCAACACCCGCCGGCATACCGTCGACGACTCCGCCAACAGCCGGCCCGTGGCTTTCGCCGAACGTCGTCAGCCTGAATAATTCTCCAAATGTATTGCGCATATATTCTCTTCTTCTGTTATTTCGATTATTTGCAACCGCCGCAGCAATTGCCGCTGCCGCAGTTTCCACATCCGCCACCACAATGGCTGCCGCACTTGTGGTTATGCATCAGTTTCTTAAAACCTTCAATCTCTTCGTCAGGAGCTATGCGGTTCTCTATCATGTGACCAACAAACTTCAAGTCCTTGCCTGCCAACGGATGGTTGAGGTCTATCGTAACATCGTTTTCGCCAATAGCCTTGACGCGTCCCATGAACGACATTCCCTGCTCATTCTGCAAGGGAAGTGTAGCCCCGACATACACATGCTCGTCGTCGAACTTGCCGTCAACGCGGAATGACTCTTTCGTTACGCTGACGACCATGTCGTCGTTGTATTCGCCGAAAGCGTCAGCTGCGGGTACGACAAATTCGAAACCGGTGTCGGATTCTACCTCTGAGAGCAGCTTTTCCAGTCCGCCTATTATCATTCCGAGTCCAGTATAGAACTGCAAAGGTTTGCCTTCGGCTGTCTCCTGTATTGCAGTCTGCGTCTCGTCGTTGTTGTCCGACATCTTGAATGTTGCCTCAATGTATCTGTGTGAGTCTTGCTCCATGTGTGATTTTCTGTGGAATTATATTAATATTGTAAACTTTCAGCTTACAAAGGTACAATATATCTTCCGAATAAAAAAAGCCTGACGGCAATTGTTTGTACTTATTAATAATGTAGACAAATAACAACTGAGTTATAAAATACTAAAAAATCGAATACAAACATGCTTAATTTAGTTTGCATTTGCAAATGAATGCCCGTTCTTACGTTCCAAGCAAAACTCATCAATAAGGTATATGTCACTACGGCAATGCATATCCGCTATTCCTTTGTCTATCATTTGAAAAGTCTGAGAATGATAGAATTCATCCATGGCTTCGCCCAATGGTATATTTAGTTTGTTGGATATAGTCAATAAGGTCATTAGCGATATAATCGCTACCAAATGTGTGTAGCGGCTCATACCCTTTTATAATATAACCGTCGAGGATGCCAGACTTCTTTAATCTGTCATACACCTCGGTTTGGTTCATTCCAAGCTTCGATGCCAATAGTCCAATGCAGTAGACTGCAAAATCAAGTTGATTGAAATTCATAGGACCTCTATTTTGTGGACAAAGATAAATAATTATTTTTCAAAGAAACAAATGCAAATATGAAAAAATGGACTTTATCTACTTTTCATCACGAATCTATCAAAAGCCGATAGATTATGTATTGGAAAGTCACTGATAACCAACTTGATAGCGAAAGGTCAGCTTTCAAGTTGATTTTTAATTTATTTTTGTTTGATTTTTAATTTATTTTTCATCCATTTTTAATTTATTTTTCAAGCAAAAATAAATTAAAAAACAAGACAGGAGTTGAGCTTTCACGTTGCAAAACATATGCTAAGACCTCCAAAGACTCACCCCAACCCTCCCGAACGGGAGGTCTTTTGAAAACCAAGAGGGCTATTAAGGAAATCGGCGCAAGGAGGCATTAGGTAACTAACATTCTCCCCTTGGGGGAGGCTTGGAGAGGTTTTAGAAGGGGCTTGAAGAGGAATAAAAAACTCCCTATTTATTTTGTATTGTCTTTGGTTTGCACTACCTTTGCAGCAAAGGAGAAGGTTATGAAAGAAATAGGATGGGGATTCATCGGTTGCGGAGAAGTGACAGAGAAGAAATCGGGGCCCGCCTTCAACGAGATTGAAGGTTCGCACGTCGTCGCGGTTATGAGCCGCCACGAGCAAAAGGCGCGTATGTACGCCGAAAAGCACCACATTCCACACTGGTACACTGACGCCCAGGCTCTCATCGACGACCCGGAGGTAAACGCCGTATACATCGCCACGCCACCGGTAGCCCATGCCACATACGCCATTATGGCTATGCGTGCCGGCAAACCCGTGTACGTCGAGAAGCCACTTGCCGTCAGCTATGAGGACTGTGTACGCATAAACCGCATCAGCGAGCAGACCGGCGTGCCGTGCCTTGTTGCTTATTACCGTAGGTATCTGCCTTATTTCAAGAGGGTTAAGGAGATTATCAACAATGGCACTATCGGTAAGATACTCACCGTACAACTGCGTTTCTCATGTCCGCCGCGCGACCTCGACTACCGCCGCGGTAGCGAACTGCCATGGCGTTTGCAGGCTAACATCTCCGGCGGAGGCTACTTCTACGACCTTGCCCCTCACCAGATAGACTTGCTTCAGGATATTTTCGGAATCATAACGCGTGCCCACGGCTACTGCGCAAACCGTGGAGGACTCTACGAGGTGGAAGATACCGTTAGCGCCGTATTCCAGTTTGAGTCGGGGCTAAACGGTAGCGGCAACTGGTGCTTCGTAGGTCATGAGAGTGCGAAGGAAGACCGCATAGAAGTTATTGGCGACAAGGGAATGCTGTGTTTCTCGGTTTTCAACTATGAGCCTATACACTTGCACCTCAGCGATGGTGTACACGAGATACACGTCGACAATCCTCCATACGTCCAACTGCCTATCATCAAAAGTGTGGTCGAGACGCTGCAAGGTACGGGCAGCTGTACGACGACGAGCATAAGCGCTACGCCAACGAACTGGGTAATGGATAGAATATTAGGTAAGATATAAAATAAGAGGCCCGAGTTTGAAAAAGATAATAGTATTGACGGCAATCCTGCTAGCGCCACTTAACAGTTTCGCGTCAGATGTTCTGTTGCGCAGACCGATGATAAATGCAACAGCCGCTGATACAATAATAACTAAAACCATCTACTACGATTTCCTTTCCATCGACTCGATAGCCATGAACGGCATTGAGAAGGAAGAAGAACGGAAGGTCGAGGACGGAAGTACCCGGTTCCGTCCGGTCCACGCCGACGTCGTCAGTTTCTTCGAACGGTTCAGCCAAATAGATACCAATTATATCGAGCCGCAGCACTACAACTATGCTGCAATGATACAGAACACCAACACGTATGAGGTGTATCGGATATCGAACAAAAAGGGATACAGCGTGACTTTCGCACCTGAATGGAGCTACAAGATTGGTCCTTACTTCGGATGGCGGTGGATATTCCTCGGCTATACGCTTGACATCAATCACATTGACTTGAATGGCGACGACAAGCAAAGACAGGAGTTCGACGTCAGCCTTTACACCAATCTGTTCGGTATCGACCTGTATTACAGAAAGTCGGGCGACGACTACAAGATTAAACGGTCACATCTCGGAGATGGAGTCGACACAAAGCCTCTGAAAGGAGAGCCTTTCCACGGCTTTCGCTCCAGTGTAAAGGGATTCAATATCTATTATATCCTGAACCACCACAAATTCTCCTATCCTGCCGCCTTCAGCCAAAGCACGGTGCAAAGACGCAGTGCGGGTTCGCCATTGTTAGGCTTTGCCTACACTGTTCATAAGATTTCCATCGACTGGACACAGTTGCAGAAAATCATAGACGAAAAGATTCCGGACCAGGATTTCGTCTCACCGGTTCTGCCTGAACGTCAGAGCTTCAACATGAAATACGCTGACGTTTCACTGTCGGCGGGCTATGGCTACAACTGGGTGTTCGCAAAGAACTGTCTTCTGTCAATTTCGATGTCGGCTGCGCTTGCATATAAGTACTCGAAAGGTGGCGACGACGAGACGCTGACGATGAAGCCGAAGTTCTCGTTCCATAATTTCGGCTTCGACGGTATTGGCCGTTTCGGACTTGTCTGGAACAATACCAAGTGGTATGCCGGCGTAAACTCTACGCTCAACATGTTCAATTACAACAAGTCGGAGGTTTCTTTAAATACCGTCTTTGGCAACCTCAACTTCTACTTTGGGTTGAATTTCGGGAGGAAAAAAGAATAGAGACCTCCCCGACCCCTTCCGAAGGAGGGGAGAAAATTAAATGATTTGTGGATGTATACTAAGTATCCGACAAATCAATGGGTACAATCATCATGACTGCCCGATTGTCTGACAAGGCAAATATACGCTGCCTTTAACTTCAAGAACAAATCAACCACAAGACAATTATACAGCTTCCCTCCTTCGGAGGGGTAAGGGGGAGGCCCCGATTTCAGAACGGCAATCCCACTGCGAAGTGGAAAGTGAAGTCGCGGGAAAGGTCCGGATGGAATATGGAATAGTGCTCGTGGCTGTTGTCATAGACCGGATTGATAGCCTTCATACCAGCATCGAAGCGCAGGATGAAGTAGTCGAAGTTGAGACGAATGCCCAATCCGTAAGCCACGGCAATCTGTTTGTAGAACTCATTCCACTTGAATTGACCTCCAGGTTGCTCCGCATAGTTGCGCAATGTCCATATATTACCGGCATCAACGAATGCCGCTCCGTAGAACTTCCAGAAGAGATGGGTACGGTATTCGGCGTTCATGTCGAGCTTCATGTCACCCGTCTGGTTGATGAAGTCGATGCGTCCATCCTTGCCACGGAACTTTCCAGGACCCAACTCACGAACACTCCAACCACGAACAGAGTTGGCACCGCCTGAGAAATACCGCTTCTCAAACGGCAGAACGGTGCTGTTGCCATAAGGCCAAGCTATTCCGAAGTCGGCATGAAGGACGAACTGATTGTTCTTATCGATATTGAACATGTGCGTATAGTCGAAGTCGAACTTCACATATTCTGCGTATGCGATATTGAAAAGCGTATAATGACCCTGGTCGTCACGCTTGAAGCCGAACGGACCGGAGAGCCCGCGCAGAAGGTTTCCTGCCGTTTCGATGTTCGTACGGAGAGCCGTATTATTATAATTGTATAGCAGTCCGAAGCCAATCTTCATTATAAACAGGTCCTCATAGTTGTAACGCAGGATGGCGTTGCGGTTCGACACGCTGTCGATATAGTCGTGACGGAACGTCTGACTTATCCACGGCATGTAGACATAGTTGAGGTCGAGAACATCAAGATTGTAATGGATGTGGTTGCGGTGGTTGTTCCAACGGTACTTCCAGGCTGCTGAGAAGACGCGGCGGTGGAACTCCGGACGGTTTTGCAAGTCCCATGACAACGACAACTCTGACGTTGCCGTACTCTTGTAACGCAACTCGTTTGACACGAACGGTGCGACAAAGCGTGGGAACTGCAAGCTGGTAGCGACGCTGTATTCCTCATAGTCGTGACCCTCATAGCCTTCGAGATTCGATATAGCCTCAAAAGCGGCACGCAGCTGAATACTGAACAGTTCGCTTCCGCGGAAGAGGTTGCGGTTCTGATAAGTGAGAGAGGCAGCTGCTCCGAGGTCTCCGGCGGTGTTGGTTCCTTCCGGTTGGAAGGAGATTGTATTCGGTTTGTTGGTCGAAACCTGCACGCGGCAGTCGAGCAACGATGTGTCCGGATGTTCTATGAAGTCGATGTTAGTGTATCGTACAGCGCCAAGGCGCGCGAAATTGCTGTACGTCCGATTAAGGTCGGAGGCACTGAAGTAAGAGCCTTCGGTAATAGCCGTACTGTTGTCGAGTACTGACTTGCGGATATGAAGACCGGTACTGTCGCCGGGGACATAGTCGACACGGGCTATCTTGAAGCGCGGATGAAGTGTCTCCGGTGTGTCCGACGACGTGCGAAACTTAAGTAGATGAAGCGTGACATCGACTTCCTTCGAGCCGCGGACGCTGTCGGCTGTAAACTGTATGAAATCTTTGTGGAAACGGTAGTAGCCTGAGTCGTTGAGGATTGTTGTAATGCGGTCGCGCTCGTTGTCAAGTGACGTGACCGTAAACTGGCGTGGAGTGAATGCCGAAGAGATACTCGGGCGCAGGACTTTGGCTATTACACTGTCCTGAATGTCATAGCAGAAGTGCTTGATGTAGAAGGGCTCGCCGGGCGAAAGGGTGTAGACGGCATTCAGTTTCTTTCCTTTTACCTTTGCGTCGAACTTCACTCCAGCGTTCATATAGCCCATGTTTTGCATGGCTGCACGCAGGTCTTCGCATGACAATCGAGCCTGTGTCGAATCGAAGAGAACGGGCTCCTCGCCGATGCGCTGCAAGGTCCGGTTTATCCATTTGGTAGTATCCTTTCCCGACATGGCGTATGCTCCGAGCGGTATCTTGAACAAAGAGAACCAGCGGGAGTTGCCTTTCTGACGAATGTAAGGTGCAAGTTTGGCAGCATCGAAGCCCGGACGGTCCGACTTTATCTCTACCTTGTCAAGCATATACTTGCCGTCGGGGACGAACTTATTGGCTGAACACGAGGACATTATCGCAGTAACACAAACTGCGACGAAAAGCAACAGCAAAGGTATCCTGCGTGTTCTAAACATCAATATTCGCTAATTTTCGGCAAAGTTACAAAAAATCCTATGACCACTTAGTGTCGGACGGATACTTTTTTGTATTTTTGCAATATGATTTCCAAGAACAAGACAAAACTCATTCGCTCACTGGAGACGAAGAAAGGCAGAGAGAAAGCGGGCTTATTTGTTGCCGAAGGACCGAAAGTCGTGGGCGACTTGAAAGCTGCCGGATTTCAGCTCAGGGAGCTGGTCACCGACGATGACGTGCGACACGTGAGTTTCCTGCAACATCCGCAGGGCATTCTTGGAGTCTTCGAAATCCCAGAATACAAGGTTGACAGGAGCGTTCCCGATGCCGGTAGCCTTTCTTTGGCATTGGACGACGTGCAGGACCCGGGCAATCTTGGTACTATAATAAGGATTGCCGACTGGTTCGGGATTGAGGATATATACTGCTCGCTGCACACTGTCGACTGCTGGAGCCCCAAGGTTGTGCAAGCTACGATGGGGAGCATCGCGAGGGTTCGGGTGCACTATCAGCCACTCGTAGAACTTATAAAACAACTTCCCGAGAGTTTCCCTGTGTACGGAACGGTTCTTGACGGTACTAACATATATGATGAAAAGCTGTCGGAGAATGGTCTAATCGTAATGGGCAACGAAGGCAACGGTATTTCGGAGGAGATAAAGTCGCTGATAAACAGGCGACTGCTGATACCCAACTATCCCGCAGGAAGGAAGACCGGCGACTCGCTGAACGTTGCCGTGGCGACAGCAGTGGTATGTGCTGAATTCAGACGGAGGAAATATGGAACAAATATATAAGTATAGAAGTTTTTCGGCAAGTATAGCTTCAGGTTACAAGCTGTTCCGTTCAAACATAAGAACGATACTGGCAAAGTCGTGGATAGAGGCTCTTGCGATGGGCATTACTTTCGGACTCCTACTAGTAGGGTGCTATAAGGCTTCGGCATTGGGTATATGCCTTGCAGCCGTAGCTTTTGTTGTGGCCCTCGTTTTTTGGATTGAAAGGCTCTTCGTCCTTATAGACGGTGGTACGCTGAAAGACAAACTGTGGCGTGCAGCCGTGACTACTGTGGTCGGAGTGCTGTTCCTTGCATTGCCTTTGATAGGTGCTCCACTCATTAATGTCATGATGGAGATTATGCTTGAGGAGCATCCCAAACCGCTGAAAGCGCTTGCAACGGGCTTCAAGCATTGGGGGTATCTGTTCCTGATGCTGCTCATGAGCGGTATGATTATGGCTATCCTGATTGCCGTAATTTGTATTCCGTTGAACATAAGCATATACGGACTCATTGTTGACCATATCGGAACGGTTGCAGGAGACCCATCTGGATTGCCGTATACATTCCCAATTATATTGTTCTTCGTAGGTACGCTGACCATGTTCGTCATGGTTTTTGTACAGATTTGGCAAACTTACGCCATTGCATATTCACACGGAGCAATCCTGACAAGAGACAATAGAAAATGATAAAGAAGCAGAAAATATTATTCATCGACCGCGATGGAACGCTGATAGAGGAACCAGAAGACGAGCAGATTGATTCTTTCGATAAGCTGAAATTCGTAAAAGGGGTCTTCCGCAACCTTGGTTTCATTCGCAAGAAACTTGACTTCAAATTCGTAATGGTCAGCAATCAGGATGGACTTGGCACCAAAAGCTTTCCTGAGGATACGTTCTGGCCGGTGCACAACTTCATTCTCCAGACTCTTGAGGGTGAGGGCATAACCTTTGATGACCAACTTATTGACAGGCATTTTCCCGAAGACAACTCGCCAATGCGCAAGCCGGGGACGGGTATGCTGGAAGCTGAATATATTCACAACGACAAGTATGACCTCGCTGGCAGCTATGTGATTGGCGACCGCGACAGTGATGCTGAGTTGGCAAAGAACATCGGGTGTAAGGCTCTTATTCTCGGACGCGACGGCATGACGTGGGATAAAATTGCAGAAATCCTTTTCGCCGGGGAACGCATCGCCGAGGTTAAGCGCACGACAAAGGAAACCGATATCTACGTCCGACTGAATATCGACGGCAGCGGGAAGTGCGATATATCTACAGGCATTGGTTTCTTCGACCACATGCTGGAACAAATCGGCAAGCACGGGATGATGGATTTGACCATTCACACTAAGGGAGACCTTTACGTCGATGAACATCATACAATCGAAGACACTGCCATTGCGCTCGGCGAATGCATTAAGAAGGCACTCGGCGATAAGCGTGGCATAGAACGCTATGGTTTCTGCCTGCCTATGGACGATTGCCTCTGTCAGGTCGCTTTGGACTTTGGTGGCAGACCGTGGCTTGTCTGGGATGCTAAGTTCCATCGTGAAAAGATTGGTGAAATGCCTACGGAGATGTTCCTTCACTTCTTCAAGAGTCTCAGCGACGCTGCCATGATGAACCTCAACATCAAGGCTGAGGGCACCAACGAGCACCACAAGATTGAAGGCATCTTCAAGGCTTTGGCACGTGCTTTAAAGATGGCTGTGCGACGGGACATCTATCATTTTGAGCTTCCATCTACAAAAGGAATGCTGTAACAAGGACAGTAAGCCATGCTTCGGCTATTTGATTATATTAGCAAGAAATGATTTTTAAGAAGTAATGCCTACTGTTTTTATTTTCTTTGGGTTTCGATTTATGTTCTATAGTAATGACCATGAGCCCGTACACATTCACATTTTGAAAGGTGGTCATGAAGCTAAGTACAATTCAGACCCCATAAAACAGGTATATAATCACGGATTTAAGAAGCATGACATTTTAATGGTAGAAGCTGTAATAGAGGAGAACAAAGATATAATAGTAAACCGTTGGAAAGACTACTTTAAGGAAAAATAAGGAGTAAAGATGATATACGTGGTGAAAGTTTGGATTGAAAACGGCTGCCTCTGGGCTGAGACCGACAAGGGAACAATAGCCAAATACGAGCTATCGAGGTTCGAAGGGCTTCGGCATGCAACAGAAAAGCAACTTCAAAGTTTTGTAATCCAAGATAAGAAGAATATCTCCTGGCCTGAACTTGATGAGGAAATAAACCTTGAGGGAATGTTCTACGACAATGGTTTTTGCCAATTGACACCAACAGAGGACTCCGTTTGCTTCAGACCAATTCCCGAAACATGTGACTATGTGGCAGAAAACAGCAATAGGTAGTGCATTTAATCACTTAAATTTTGTACCTTTGCACGGTTAAAACAGAGAAGTTCGATTTTTAAAACGAAAACACATATAAATAAAAGAAATGAGCATACAAACAGAAAAGATTAAGGAGCTCATCGCCAAACGCGAGCAAGCACGCTTGGGCGGCGGTGAGAAAGCCATTGACAAACAACACGGACGTGGCAAGTACACTGCACGCGAGCGCATCGAAATGCTTGTCGACAAGGACAGCTTCGAGGAGTATGACATGTTCAAACTCCACCGTTGCCACAACTTCGGAATGGAAAAGAAGCAGTTCCTAGGCGACGGTGTCGTTGCCGGCTCAGCCACTATCGACGGTCGTCTCGTGTATGTCTACGCACAGGACTTCACCGTTAACGGCGGTTCTCTTTCCGAAACGATGGCACAAAAGATTTGCAAGGTCATGGATATGGCAATGCGCAACGGCGCACCGGTCATCTGCATGAACGACTCAGGTGGCGCACGAATTCAGGAAGGCATATCTGCACTCGCTGGATACGGTGAGATTTTCGAGCGCAACATTCTCGCCTCGGGTGTCATCCCACAGATTTCAGCTATCATGGGACCGTGTGCCGGTGGCGCAGTCTACTCACCTGCCCTCACCGACTTTATCATTATGACTGAGGGAACGAGCTATATGTTCCTCACAGGACCAAAGGTTGTGAAGACAGTGACTGGCGAAGAGATTGATGCTGAGCATCTCGGAGGTGCTTCTGTGCATGCTTCGAAGAGCGGTGTGACAAGCTTCACGGCTAAGACGGAGGAAGAATGCATGCAGATGATTAAGACATTGCTGAGCTATATACCATCAAACAACATGGAAGAGGCTCCCCGTGTGGAATGCAATGACCCTATCAACCGCATGGACGATACGCTGAACGAGATTATTCCGGATGATCCTAACCAGGCATACGATATGTACAAGGTCATTACGGCTATCACCGACAACGGCGATTTCTTCGAGGTTCAGCCTAAGTTCGCAAAGAACATTATCACCGGCTTTGCCCACTTCAACGGTCAGAGTGTTGGTATCGTTGCCAACCAGCCTGCCGCTTACGCCGGAGTTCTCGACGTTAACGCAAGCCGTAAGGGTGCTCGCTTCGTTCGTTTCTGCGATGCCTTCAACATTCCAATTGTATCCCTCGTCGACGTTCCAGGCTTCCTTCCGGGCACAGGACAGGAGTACAACGCCGTAATCCTGCACGGAGCGCAGCTGCTTTATGCTTACGGAGAGGCTACTGTACCAAAGATTACAATCACGTTGCGTAAGAGCTATGGTGGCTCACACATCGTTATGGGTTGCAAGCAACTGCGCGCTGACCTCAACTTTGCATGGCCTTCATCGGAGATTGCTGTCATGGGAGCATCCGGAGCTGTTGCAATCCTCTGCGGAAAAGAGGCTAAGAAGATTAAAGCAGAGGGCGGCGACGTCAAGGAATTCCTCGCAGAGAAAGAGGACGAGTACACTAAGACATTCGCAAATCCGTACCAGGCTGCACAGTTCGGTTACATCGACGATGTCATTGAGCCACGTAACACCCGCTTCCGCATCTGCCGCGGACTTGCACAACTTGCCCACAAGAAGCAGAGTCTGCCTGCAAAGAAGCATGGTTGCATGCCAATGTAATGCAAGTTTACGAGACATTAAGTTTATAAGTTTATGAGTTATGTGAGGCATCGCTACTCAAAAGCTCAAGAACTAAAAAACTCAAAGACTATGGATAAGAATATATTCGCAGCTATTGCGATGGCTCTTTACGAGTTCGAGGGCAACAATGTCCACGACCGCGAGCCTGGAATAATCACGATAAAACCAAAAGAAACGCTTTGGAACGCCAAGTTCCTCAGCATGACTCCCAAACCATAAAGAAAATGAAGGAATTCAAATATACAATCGACGGAAAGGAATACAAAGTCGAAATCGGCGAGATAAGCGAGGACAACGTTGCTGACGTGAAGGTCAACGGCGACGAGTTCAAGGTTCAGATGGAAAAACCAGCTGAGCCGGAAAAGAAGAAAGTCGTTCTCGGAAAGCCATCAGCACAAGCCGCTTCGGACGATGAACCGGCAACACCAGCAGGCAATGTCAACGCTGCCAACGCCGTTAAGGCACCTCTGCCAGGCACTATCACCTCTATAGAAGTAAGCGTCGGACAGGAGGTAAAGGCCGGCGACACTGTCGTTGTGCTCGAAGCAATGAAGATGGCAAACAATATTGAGGCAGAGAAGGATGGCAAAGTCACTGCCATCTGCGTCAAGAACGGTCAGAGCGTCATGGAAGACGACCCACTGGTGGTTATCGAATAATCTTCCACATATATATAATAGTAAAAGGAGCAGTTCCAAACGGAATTGCTCCTTTTTTATTTTCAAACCCTAATCGTGAGTCTTTATGACTCTTGAAACAATCCCCTCCCAGGCGGAAGGGGATTGGATAAAGTTCGTTTATTATTAGTTCAGCCACTTAACGTAGCAGAAGTCCTGACGGTGAGGCAGCTCCTTGTTCCAAGGATACATACGAACTGCATACTGATAAGGTCCGGCCTCAATAGGCTCAAACTCTACCTTGAAAGTATAGTTGTTGCCATCCACCTTGACCATCTTGAACGGATAAACGTGGTGAATCTTCCTGTCGGTGTCAGGATTTGTATCGAGTGTGACAAGCTCCAGACCTATAGCATCCTGCAATCCCTGCTCGTCGATAACGTATGTGACCTCAGCCTTCTGACCGGTTGCAAGGTTATCGAGTGCAGAATCGTCCTTGCTGACGACGCGGATGTTGTCCCAACGCTCAGCAACGGTCTCCTTCCACAATGCAATTTCCTTCGCAAGGCGGAAGTTATTAGCCTGAATCTTCTTCGAACGCTTGGCTTCCTTATTGTAGAACTTGCTGTAATAGTCGTCGAGCTGACGCTTCATCGTGTAGTGAGGAGCAATCTTGGCGATTGAATTCTTAATTACGCGAATCCAACCCTCCGAGTATGTCTTGCCACGAGTTGTGCGATAGTACAGCGGAATGATATCGTTCTCAAGCAGACTGTATATGGTTGCAGCGTCGAGCTGGTCCTGATAAGCCTGATTCTGATAGGTACGCTCCTGCGGCAGAGCCCATCCGGCACCCTCACGGTAACCTTCAACCCACCATCCGTCGAGCACTGAGAGGTTCACAACACCGTTCATCTCAGCCTTTTCACCAGATGTACCACTTGCTTCGAGCGGGCGTGTCGGAGTGTTCATCCAAATATCGACACCCGAAACGAGGCGGCGGGCAAGACGCATGTCATAGTCTTCGAGGAAGATAATCTTACCGAGGAACTGCGGCATACGGCTAATCTCGAATATCCTCTTGATAAGTCCCTGTCCAGCACCGTCTGCCGGGTGTGCCTTACCTGAGAAGAAGAACAATACTGGATGCTCAGGGTCGTTGACAATCTTCTCCAAACGATCGAGGTCGGTGAAGAGAAGGTGAGCGCGCTTGTATGTTGCAAAACGACGGCAGAAACCAATCATCAATGCATTCGGGTTGATTTTCTCAAGGATACTGACAACCTTTGCAGGGTCACCCTGGTTGCGGAGCCACTGCTTAGAGAACTTATCGCGAATGTACTTGACAAGTTTCTTCTTCAAAGCCATACGTGTATCCCATATCTCCTTGTCCGGAACATCGTATATTGCATGCCAAATCTTCTCGTTGCTCTGGTCTGACATGAACGTCGGATCAAAGTACTTGTCGTACATGTGACGCCATTCAGTAGCACACCATGTCGGGAAGTGAACACCGTTGGTGACATATCCGACGTGATTCTCCTCAGGATAATAGCCCTTCCACAGAGGAGCGAACATCTTCTGGCTAACCCATCCGTGCAGTTTACTTACACCGTTGACTTCCTGGCAAGTATTGCAAGCGAACGTACTCATGCAGAACTTCTCGCCGTGATCGTCCGGATTGGTGCGGCCCATGCCTATGAACTCATCCCAGGAGATACCGAGCTTTGCAGGATAACCACCCATATACTTGCCGAAGAGCTGCTCATCGAAGTAGTCGTGACCAGCCGGAACCGGAGTGTGAACGGTATACAGCGAGCTTGCGCGTACTACTTCCATAGCCTGATTGAATGTCAGACCGTCCTCATCGATATAGTCACAGAGACGCTGGAGGTTGCAAAGAGCAGCGTGACCCTCGTTGCAGTGATAAATATCTTTCTTTATTCCGAGTTTCTTCAGTGTGAGAATACCACCGATACCAAGCAGAATCTCCTGCTTGAGGCGGTTCTCCCAGTCACCACCGTACAGAGAGTGGGTGATTGGCTTATCGAACTCAGAGTTCATATCGTTATCGGTGTCGAGCAGATAGAGCTTCACACGACCGACGTTTACACGCCAAACGAGAGCGTGAACCTGATAGTTCTGGTATGGAACATCAACGACGAGCTGGTTGCCGTCCTTGTCGAGCTCCTTAACGATAGGCAGAGAGTTGAAGTTCTGAGCCTCATACTTAGCTATCTGCTGACCGTCCATCGACAGGCTCTGCTTGAAATAGCCGAAGCGATACAAGAAACCGACACCGCAGAGGTCGACGTTAGAGTCGGAAGCCTCCTTCAGATAGTCGCCGGCAAGCATACCGAGACCGCCTGAATAAATCTTCAGTACCTGGTTGATACCGTACTCCATTGAGAAGTAAGCTACCGAAGGACGAGTCTTGTCAGGCTCTACAGACATGTATTCCTTGAACTTCTTGTAGACATCGTTCACCTTTTTCATGATGGCCTTGTCCTTGACAATGGCCTCTTTGCGGTCGTAGCTCAGACGCTCCAACAGCAATACTGGATTATGCCCTACCTCTTCATAAAGTTTTTCGTCAAGGCTTTTGAACATGTTGCGGGCCTCATAGTTCCAAGCCCACCACATATTGTGCGCCAATTCGTCAAGACATGCCAGCTGCGGCGGCACGCTCGATTTCACATTCACCTCTTTCCACTGAGGATCATTTGCATAATCTGACTTAATCTTCATAGTTTTATTTGTTAGTTAGTTATATTAATTATCACTTTTTCTCCACACGTGCGGCGGCCTTCCGAAGTGCAATATCGTAAGCCTGCTCGTAGTAGCGGAAGAACTTCGACCATAATGCCTTCTTCGACAGTTTTGATGCGTTCGAGCGACACTTATTCTCCTCCTTCTTGTCCATTGCAGCATAGCGGAGGACCACATCACGGATAGTATCGGCAACTTCGTTATAGTTGCTGTCCGTACGGTGGACTACCTCAACGCCGTCTTCTATGGTACTGTGACCGCCTTTCTCCTTGTTTGCCCATGCTCCGAAGCCTGCAAGGTCGGTGGTAACACACGGAACTTTGAAGGCGACAGCCTCCAGCGGAGTGTATCCCCACGGCTCGTAGTAGCTCGGATATATGCATAAGTCGTTGCCGAGGATAACATCATAGTATGGTTTGTTCAATATTCCGTCGTCGCCGATGAGGTAACTCGGAACGAAGATGACCTTAACACGGTCGTTCTTTGCATTCGCCATGCCAAGCCAACGCATCATACCGAGCACGCGGTCGTCGTTTTCATTATACAGTTCGTGGGTAATCACCGGATTTGGCAATGGTACATCGTAAATCATTCCGGACTCAAGACGCTCCTGAAGGTCCTTGCGAGGGCACTTCACCCATCCCGGAACCTCGATGAATGCTACAACATTGCGCTTCAGCTTATCTGACTGGCGCAGGCGGTTCATTGAGTCGATGAACACGTCAATGCCCTTGTTGCGGAACTCATACCTTCCACTTGTCGAGATGATAAGCGTATCGTCGTTGTACTCTGTGCCAGTCAGTGCGTTGGCAACGTTGAGCAATGCCTTACGGGCGGCACGGCGTTTGGTGTTGAAAGCTGCACCCTTAGGTACGAAGTCGTCCTCAAAGCCGTTTGGCAAAACAACGTCAACAGGCTTGTCGAGCAATTCCTTGCACTCGCGCGCCGTGATGTCGCTCACCGTCGTGAAGCAGTCGATGTACTTCGCCGTCTGTTTCTCAACGCTGTGCTTACTCTCCATGTTCAGCTCGCGCGCCATTTGGTCGCCGTTGTAAGCCTCCAAATAGTCGTAGAGGGGCTTGTTGTTGCCTGCAATACTACGCCCGATGCCGGTGGCATGGGTGGTAAAGATAGTACCAATCTGTGGCAACACCTTCTGAATATACAGCGCTGCAATTGCCGTCTGCCACTCGTTGACATGGAATACGACCTTTTTTCCGCTCGGAATGTTTGCACGATAGAAACTCTCGACGACCTTTCCTGCTGCATAAGAGAACATCAGGCTTTCGTCATAGTCACCGTAAGCTTGAAGGCTATCAACCTGATAGTCTTCCCAAAGCTTGCCGTAAATCTCATTCTTACGGGCGAAGAACGCTGAGAAATCAACCAATATAGCTATCGGACCACCGGGAACCGTCCACCGTCCCGTCTTCAAGCGCAGCCCTTCCTTGAACGCTTGCTTCTGCCATTCAGGGAAGAGTGTGTCGTCGGCTTTGAAAAAGGGACATGGCTTATCATGCCAACAGTCGGGTCCTATGAAAAACACATGGTCGGGAATTCTGTCCTGAAGGGTCTTCGCTCTTGTGGAAAGAACTGCATAAATGCCTCCGACCTTGTTACAAACCTCCCAACTTGTTTCGAAAACGTAGTCGGGAAACCATTTCTTTTTTTCCATATAATACCTATATATGCGGTGCAAAGTTAATATAAAAATAATGAAATAACGACATAAACTGGTTAAAAAACAACTGAATATCCGATTTATTTGACACAAAATAGTAACTTTGCTGAAAAATTCAGCATCTATGGAAAAGGTTACAATACTAATTTTGGCGTTCTTATTCGCATTCGGCATCAATGCCAACGCTGAAGGTTCTGTTACTGAGACGGAAACGACGACTGCCAAGAACGACACTGCCATCTTCAGGGGAAGGCTCGAAAACGACGAGTATCAGGTATATATCGTAATGGATTTCTACAATAAGAATGTCGTTTGTCCACGTCAGGAGATATTCGGAGAGAACCCGGGCTACTTCGGCTCAAAGCGCGACAACCGCAAATGGATTATCGAGGATGCCGCACCGAAGGACAACACCGCTCGCCTTGTTATCATAAACGACTACGGCAGTGAGGATTTGGACGCACGTCTGACGCGCAACCACGATGGCTCATATACCCTCGAGCGTCTCGAAGGCAGCACAATGAAAATCGCTGTCAACGGCAAATGGGTCAAAATTCCTAAGAAACTGGACTTCAAAAAGGTCAGATAGAAGTCTCAGAAAAGCATTTCCCAGGCAACAACGCCTTAACGGCATAATTGCCAAACGTGCTTTTCTTTGTAGTAGAAACTACCCTATTGCATTGCAGCCGGGCAACTTTGTGCTTGGAAAATAAATTATTTTTGATGGAAAAATAAATTAAAAATGGAAGAAAAATAAATTAAAAATCAACCGAAAATAATTTATTTTTCATCCCAAAACCTATCCTTCTGAATTTCAATACTTTATGTTCAATATTTCAAAAGGATAAGTTTCAGGTTTTGATAAAACGTTTCTTTGCCTTGTTCCTTTGCTATTTGCAAGTCCAAGTTACTTAAATTGAATCGGCTGCACGACGCATTCGGTCCGCTACGTCGTAAAGAGCACCTTTGAGCTGCTGGGCCTCTTCCGGTGTAAAACCGCCCTTACCACCGTTTCCATCGATACCATCTAATTTATGATATAGCCATGAAGAAGACTTGTGGAAATACCTCCATGCCATTTCGCGCCATGATATCAGCATTATAATGTCACTTAGTTTCTTCTTCATATCAGTAATCTTTGATGGTGCTACCGTTAGAACTTCTTCCATAATTTTATTCCTTTCTTAATTGTGTTCAGACCAAACAATCGAAGATTATACATTAATAAGGCTGCCTTAGCATTGAGTCGAACAACTCTTGAGCATACCAAAGGAGTTGAGGATAGCTATCAGGGAAAGACTTATTGTAATTTCTTATAGCTTCAAGCAATTCGTACTCGCTATTTGTAACTTCTGGTTTAAAGGTCTCTCCACACATAACAATTACATTATAGGTTCGACACGGCAAAGATAATACAAATTTTCGTATTGCACAAATAAACAATATTATCTTTTGCTATCATGCTAACTGTAAGCCAACTATTTATTATACTGTTATAAATGATATAATACAAAAAGGGTTGAAGATACATTCGCATATCCTCAACCCTTCATTCTGCGGAAAGAACGGGATTCGAACCCGTGAAACGCTTTAGACGTTTACACGCTTTCCAGGCGTGCCTCTTCAACCACTCGAGCATCTTTCCATGGCTGAACTGAAAACCGCTGTTACGATTTCGAAGTGCAAAAGTAGTGCATTTATTGCACAATCGTGGATTTGCAGGCGGTTTTTAAAGTTATTTAGCACTGAATTTCAATATACAAGCGCTAGCCGGGCATACTCCAACATCAAGATAAAGATTGACTATTGGGGCTTAAAGACCATTCAAATTGAATATCCTCATGGCATTGGCGGTCGTTGTCCGCGCCACTTCATCATAGCTGACGCCATAGACTTCGGACAGTTTTTTTGCGACTTCAACTACAAATGAGCTTTCGTTTCGCTGCCCGCGATGCGGCACCGGAGCCATATATGGGCTGTCGGTCTCAAGAACTATGCGGCTCAACGGTACTGCCTTAGGAAGGTCTTCACGAAGATGCGAGCTCTTGAAGGTGAGCACTCCGCCTATGCCAAGGCAGAAATTGCTGTATTCAAGATAGCGTTCCGCTTCCTTTGGATTACCCGTGAAGCAATGGAAAACACCACCGGGGAGCTCCTTCATGTATGGTTTCATGATGTGCAGAAGCTCGTTCTGAGCCTTGCGACAGTGTATCATCAGCGGCAGTTGCAGTTCCATCGACCACTGCATCTGACGTTCAAAGGCGTCGAGCTGCTGCTTTTCGAAGTCTCGCGACCAATAGAAATCGAGTCCGACTTCACCAACAGCTATGTAGGGCGTGTCCGATTTAAGCTCAGCATACATGCTGTCGAGGATATTGACGTAGTCATCATTTACCTCCTCTGGCTGCAATCCCATCATAGGATACAGGTAACCGGGATACTGTTTGCAAAGACGCGGCACACTGACGATGCTATCTGCGTTGATGGCGGGAATGAATATCTTCACCACCCCGGCATCCCTGGCACGCTGAATGACTTCCGCTGTGCCATCCTTGAACTCTTCGCCGTCGAGATGAGCGTGTGTATCAATGACACCCACACCCTCTCCCACTCCCGAACGGGAGGGGGATAAAGTCAATGATAAACTCTCCTCTTCACTCATTATATCAATATTAACAAATCAAAATACACCCTACGAAAACAACAAAGTGTCCAACACCCTTCCGAACGGGAGAGGGAATGGGGGTGGGTGCTTTTACTTTTTCCTATGCATCATTCTGTTTGCATACTCTTCCAGCTCACGCTTGCGCTCCTCAGGGACGTTGACAGAAGCGAGATACTTACGGCTCTGCTCGAAATAATGGTTGATTTTCTGCTCGGCGAGCTTGTCTATGCCAATCTCGTTGTACAGCCTCGTTACCGCATCAATCTTCTCCTTAGGCTCCGGATTATCAAGAGTGACCCAATGCATGAGTTCCTTTCGCTGACTGTCGTTTGCAAGGTTGAAGGCATTTATCAACATGTAAGTCTTCTTGTTCGACATAATATCGCCGCCGATAGCCTTTCCGAAGACCTTCGAATCGCCGTAAACATCAAGGTAGTCGTCCTGAAGTTGGAACGCCAGACCTACCTGCTCGCCGAACTTATAGAGGTTGTCGGCATCAGCAGCAGGGGCATCCGCCAGTATCGCACCCATCTTCATCGCGCATGCAAGCAGTACGCTCGTCTTCAGGCGTATCATTTCGATGTACTCATCTTCGGTCACATCGGTGCGCGTTTCAAACTCCATGTCGTACTGTTGACCCTCGCCTATCTCCAGTGCAGTCTCCGTAAACAAGTCCATGACGGGCTTCAGCTTGTCCACCGGGCATTGCAGCATTCGCTGGTAAGCAAGAACGAGCATCGAGTCGCCAGAGAGTATCGCCACATTGGGGTTCCACTTCTCGTGCACAGTCTGATGGCCGCGGCGCAAGGGAGCGTTGTCCATGAGGTCGTCGTGCAGCAATGTGTAGTTGTGATATGTCTCAAGGGCACATGCCGACGAAAGAATCGTCTCCGGATTGTCCTTGAAAAGGTTGTACGACAGCAGCATTAGCATCGGACGTATGCGTTTTCCACCTATTGACAATACGTATTTAATAGGCTCATAGAGACTTTCCGGTTTGCGGTTATACACAAGCCTGTCAAGGTAGTCGTTGATTTTGGTTAGAATATCATTTGCCGATAAGGGTTTCGATAAGGTATCCATAATATATTGTAAATCTAATATAAATTACTCTTCTTATACCGAATAAATAAGGTTACTAAACATCCTACACTGCGGTGGAAGCTTGGAGGGGTTCTGTCAGGTTATAACTTGAACAGGAACGGCAGCTCAACGTATGTCTTGCAGGGCACATCGTTCTCAATTCCGGGTTTCCATTTACCCATTGTTTTGAGCAGTCGCATGACCTCGGCAGACAGTGTCGGGTCAGCTTTTCCAACGATATGCAACTCCGAGACGGTTCCGTCGGGATTGACATTGAAGCCTGCCATGACGTTGCCTTCTATCTTCCGCGAGCGTGCCTCTGCCGGATATTGCAGGTTCTTGTCAACCCACATGGCAAAATCAGCCCATCCTCCGGGTGGCACAGGCGTGTCGCTGACGGTGCGCTCACCCTCGTTGAGCTGTTCCAACGGTATCGGATCGGCAGGCGGATCTATCTTTACCTCAGGCTTTTTGTTCTCGTCGACAGGTCTATCGTCGTCGGGTGTCTCATACTGGGGCACATCGCTAATCGTCACTTTATCGAGAGTAGGATTCGGCGGAACACTTGCCGGCGTCTTCTTTGGTATCTCATCGAAGTCAACCTTTTTCGGAATCTTCACCGCACGTTCCTTTTCCACCTTGTCGGCAGCAGGCGCCTGATCGACGTTCTTTACCAGTTCGTTGAGCAGGTCATCATCGTCGGCTTCCTTGTCCGGCTTCCCGAAGTTGAGTTCCATCGCCGTGAAGGCTATCGAGAGCGCAACAATGAGTCCCAAGAGAAATCCGGTTGGTCTCTTGTTGTCTATATTTGCATTCTTTGATTTCTTAATCTCCACTTCTCACACTAAACATCCGATTTTTCCGTTATTATATGCAAAGGGTTGCGGATGCACTCGTTTTGGTTGGGCAAAAGTAATACAGAATTTTGAAAAAATGAGTATCTTTGCCGAAAATTTTAAGTACATTAAATGAAAAAAGTTGTTTTTACCCTCCTGTTAACCATTTTTGCCGTTGTGGCAGAAGCGCAGGAGAGCCAGACAGAATATAATTTCCTTCGACTGCCAATAAGCGCTCACGCCGCGGCGCTGGGTGGCGACAACATCACCATCATCGAAGACGACCCTACACTGGGCTTTTCAAACCCGGCGTTGGCAGCCTCCGTCAGCGACAAGACTATCGGTGTGAACTACATGAACTACATGAGTGGCGCCAATATGGGCAGTGCCTCGTTCAACAAAGTTATCAACGACAAGATGACTTGGGCTGTCGGCGCTATCTACATTAACTACGGTTCGATGAAGGAAGTTGACGAAAACAATGTCGAAACGGGCACATTCTCTGCCAACGACGTAGCCGTCGGAGGTACGTTTACCTATCTTCTGGCAAAGAATTTGGTAGGTGGTATAACGGCAAAGTTCATCTATTCATCGCTTGGCTCTTACAATTCGCTTGCCATGGGTGTCGATTTGGGACTCAACTGGTATGAGCCTGAGCACGACTGGTCGGTTTCCTTAGTTGCAAAGAACCTCGGTGGTCAGTTGAAGGCTTACGATGAGGAATACGAGAAGATGCCTATCGACCTGCAATTCGGTGTCAGCAAACAGCTTGGAGCATCCCCTGTACGCGTCTCAGCTACCCTCGTCGACCTCACTCACTATGGTTACCGCTTCATCAATCACCTTGATTTGGGTGCCGACGTATTGCTTTCCGACCAGTTCTGGATAGGTGTTGGCTACAATTTCCGGCGTTCCGACGAGATGAAAATACAGTCTAACGACAACGAAGAGAGCAGTCACATGGCAGGATTCAGCATTGGCGCGGGTCTCAACCTTGAGCGTTTCCACCTCAACTTGGCTTACGGCAAATACCACGTAAGCAGCAACAGCCTCATCGTCAACCTTGCTTACAGTCTGTAAGTCTTATTAACGAAAAAGCCCCGACATGTTTATGTCAGGGCTGAATTTCTAACTTCATACCGGAGAAAATCAAACGAATTGAACCGTACTAAGGTCGTTGGCAAACGAATGAATTGCACTGTTCATTTTGCTGACTGTCTTTTTTGATGGTCTACGACGCCCGGTTACATAGTGACTGAGCTGTTGCTGATTGATGCCTGTTATACGGCTCAGACCGGCAAGAGTACAAAAAAAATCTCACTAATCAGAAGGATATACGACAAAAGAAGTTCGCTCTTTGCAAATACGGACTTTTTAAAGTGGACTCTTCGTTGTACTTCATAATGGTCAGGAGTATCGATTGTAAAGAAAATGATATTATTTTTAATATCAAACAAGCATCGTTCAGATTGGTTTTATTTTAATATCTTTTAAAGATTCTCAGACGGCTGAAGGCCTGATGGGCAACCCAACCGACGAAGTTGACAGCTATCATTTCCACGATAAATACAAAGAGGAGATGGCCGCGGTATATTCCGAAGTGGTCGAGGATGGTGTTCAGATACAGGATTGTGCACGACTGCGAAATGTAAACCTCCATAGAGACGTTGCCCATACCAACTGCAAAGGGACACTTCACAATCCTTACGAACACGGAATCTGTACGGTCGTCAACGCTGACATACCAAAAGACAATAAACAACATGTAAGGCCAGAAGAAGCTGGCGGCCGTCAGACGATGCGGAAGGAAGCCATAGTAGGCGAAACACATGCCAACAAGCAATGCCAACAGAGCCAGACTGACCGCGTCGATGAAGATTGATGACTTTCCGTTGATACGTCCCGCAATCTTTCTACCCGTTTCCGACTTGTAGAAACGACAGAGGATAATTCCGAAGAAGCAGTCGGCGAGTCGGATAATTGGGTTGGCATACAGGAAGTTATTTATATTCTCCTCCGGCGTAAGAACCATTATCACGACATAAACACAGAGCACGACGACCACGATAGCCGTCAGACGTCCTCGCCCCGACTTCATTGCGACATTGTACATGCCATGGAAGCACAAGTAGAAGAACAGTATATCACACAGGAACCATGTAACTCCGTTGATTGAAAGGAAATAATAGTCGGACGGTATCCACGACTGGACGAGGAACAAGTTGGTAAAGAATTTATCCCAAGGAACGTAGTGGTCGGCGTGATAATAAGCCAAAGTCATCAGCAAGAGCAAAGTCACATGCAGCGGCAAGAACTTCGACAGCTGATGGGTAAACAACCGGCGCGTGCTGAAGGAGTCATTCTCGATACTGCTGCCATACACGTACGAAAGAATGAAACCGCTCAGAATGAAGAAGAAACTCACTCCGCACTCACCGCCGAACTCGAAGTTCACGCTACTGCCAACGATGTGGTTGACAATGATAAGGATGCAGAAGAAGAACCGAAGTCCTTGCAGTGAGTTTATCCGTTTTACCGACTTTGATGTTTGCATGTATTAATAACGTTAAAATCAAATCTTTATTGCAAATTCATTGTGCGCTGACGATTTTTTCGTAACTTTGTTGTCCGTAATCAAAAACTAAATATGGACAAGAAGAAAATTATCATTGCCATTGACGGATTCTCAAGTTGTGGCAAGAGTACGATGGCAAAGGACCTCGCACGGGAGATAGGATACATATATGTTGACACAGGGGCCATGTACCGTACGGTGACCCTCTACGCCCTCCGCAACGGACTCTTCAATGCTGACGGGAGCGTGGACACGCCCGCATTGGAAGCCGCCATGTCCGCCATTCACGTTACATTCAAGTTCAATGGGTCAACTGGACGCCCCGATGCCTACCTCAACGGTGAGTATGTCGAGGATAAAATCCGCGGCATGGAGGTATCTTCACACGTCAGCCGCATCGCCGCCATACCGTTCGTTCGTACGGCAATGGTAGCCCAACAGCAGGAGATGGGACGCCAGAAGGGTATCGTCATGGACGGAAGGGACATAGGAACGACGGTCTTCCCCAATGCTGAACTGAAGATATTCGTGACCGCATCGCCCGAGGTTCGTGCACAGCGCCGTTTCGACGAGCTCAAAGGCAAAGGCGACAATCCTGTTTTTGAGGACATACTGAAGAACGTCAAGGAGCGCGACTACATGGATTCACATCGAGAGGTGTCACCGTTGCGCAAAGCAGACGATGCCATTGAGCTCGACAACAGCAATATGACGATTCCGGAGCAGAAGCAATGGCTGCTCGAACAATACAATAAGGCGTGCAAGGAAAGCAATTAACGGGATTGCCGATTAGGTTTCTTGTATGTCAATATATTTCAAATCAGAATTCAACGAAATACATACTCGTAACCGATTGATTGTCAACGCCCTCGCAAAAGGACAACTTTGAGGTTCCCAAAGGTCAGCTTTGAGGTTGCAAAAGATGAGCTTTCGCATTGCAAAAGATAAGCTTTGGGAACGCAAAAGCTTAGCCCCTGGAATGCTGTAAATATTTTTCTCTGAAAAGAACATAAAAGGAATGGAAAAGAAACGGATAATACTTACGTTCATAATTGCCGTCGCTACCGTCATGACGGTGGCTGCACAAGACTTCGACAAGTACTTCACTGACGCTACGTTGAGGACAGACTACATCTTCTCAGGCAACGTGAAGCAACAGAATATCGCCGTCGACGAACTATGCCGGAGCCCACGGTGGTACGGCAAACGCAAGCGGCTGGCTGAGCTTCCGGTAGAGGGCAACGGACAGATAACGGTTCGCGACCACAAGACGCACAAGGTCATATACCGCAACTCGTTCTCCACGCTCTTCCAGGAGTGGCTATCGTACGATGAGGCAAAGACACAGACGAAGTCGTTCGAGAACGTTTTCCTCGTTCCGTTTCCTAAGGACACTGCCGACATAACTGTCGACTTGCGCAACAACCGCCGCGAGGTGGTGGCATCGCTGACGCACACCGTGGTGCCTACGGATATCCTTATCCGCCGCATCGGGGAACGCAACGTAACGCCGTATGTCACTCTGCAACAGGCTCGTGACACCACGCGGTGCATCCACATTGCCTACATTGCCGAGGGATATACGAAGGACGAGATGCCACAGTTCCTTGCCGACTGCGACACGGCTATGGAAGCTCTCTTCGCCCACGAGCCTTTCAGCACCATGCGCGACAGGTTCAACATCATCGCCGTTGAGGCTCCCTCAGTCGACAGCGGTACTTCGGAGCCTTCAAAAGGTATATGGAAGAATACGGCTCTTGGCTCCCACTTCGACACTTTCTACAGCGACCGCTATCTGACGACACTCCATCTGAAGACGCTTCACGACTGGCTGGCAGGCACTCCGTATGAGCATATCATCGTACTTGTTAACACTGACAAGTACGGAGGTGGCGGAATACTGAACTCTTACAATCTTTCGATGACTCACCACCGTGCTTTCAAGCCGGTTGTAGTGCACGAGTTCGGACATTCTTTCGCCGGTCTGGGCGACGAATATGCCTACGATGTTGAGCAGATTCCAATGTATCCGCACGATGTCGAGCCATGGGAGCCGAACCTGACAACGCTCGTCGACTTCCACGGAAAGTGGGAGAATATGATAAAAGATGGCACTAAGCTTCCAACTCCTGAGCCTAAGGATTTGGACAAGCCTAATGCCAATATGAAGAAATGGAAGGTCGGCGCTTACGAACCGGCAGGCTACTCGATGCACGGGGTGTACCGCGGTTTCCCGGACTGCCGCATGAGGACGAACGAAAATCCCGTTTTCTGTCCTGTTTGCAAGCGCGCCATCACTAAATTGATAGAGTTCTACACTGAATAATATTGACTAAATGCCCTCCGACGGAACGCTGTCTGACTGTTGTTCGTCGGACGGCTCGCTGGGAACGAGTTCGTTCATAAAGTCATTGAGCTCATTGGTGACGAAGTCCTGAATGGCTTTGCCAACAGGGTCGATGACATCGTTCTGGAGAGTTGTGCCTATCTTGTTGGATATGCTCTGCTTGACACTCTGCTCAGCCTTCGAATAGTAGGCATCGGTTGCCTTGCGGAGGTCATCCTTGTCGATAGTGAAGACGTGACCGAAAGCTCCCACAGAGACTGTATGCTCTTTGCCCGCGAAGCGTACTTTGCCGACGGAGTAGACTATATGGTTGTCGACGCGGATGAGATTGTCGACCGCTGCCTTCACGACTTCTTTCGACCAGGAGTCGCTAATCTGACGGAAGGCTTTGTCGATGGCATCATCCTCACTGGCTGTTGAGTCCTTGCCGTTCATCTCCTCGCTGACTGTTGAAGATACAACGTTTGTTAAAGCCGATTTATGGGCATCCTGGCTGGGGCATGTAATCAAGGCTATTCCGGCAATGGCGAGCAGGATAATGAGGAATATGAGCCACCCTTTCACACCGTTTCCGTGACGTTTCGGCTCACGGAAGGATGGGCGTGGTGGCACGGGACGTCCCTGCTGGAAGTTTTCTTTTCCATTTGCCTGCTCTGAAGCGAAACCGCCTGAGGCGTTGTTCGCCCCTATTGGCTCCTCCACGGGTGTCGCTTCCGCGGTCGACGCGTTGTCGGTTGGCTTCGCTTCGTCGACTGGTTGCGACGCCGGAGTGTTTATGTAAGGGCGCAACTCTTCGATTTGCCACGCCGGAGTCCACACCGTTGAGCCGACAGCCATGACCAACGACTCTGCTCTCAAGCCTCTGGCTTTGAGCTCCTGTGCACTGTAAGGACCGAGTTTTCCGCTATTTGTACTGATGTAATATTCCATTTTCTTCTTTGTTTAAGACTCCCTTTTGACGGAAATCGGCGGCGAATGTAAACAGAAAAATCGAACAAACCAAGATTTTATTCAATTTTTTGCACAAAGATTATGCTATTGCGCATTTTTAACCATATCTGTTTTAAAATATTTTAAATACTTTATACGACATGCGTTTATTTACACATTTTGCACTATCTTTGCGTTGAATTCAGAATTTAGGATAGTTTTAACATATATGTTTGAAAATTTAAGTGACCGTCTTGAGCGATCCTTTAAGATTCTTAAAGGTGAAGGCAAGATTACCGAGATAAATGTTGCAGAGACCTTAAAGGACGTTCGCCGTGCGCTTCTCGACGCCGATGTCAACTACAAGGTAGCAAAGAATTTCACAGATACAGTCAAGAAGAAGGCTCTCGGCATGAACGTGCTGACGGCTGTGAAGCCCGGACAGCTCATGGTGAAGCTTGTTCACGACGAACTTGCTGAGCTTATGGGTGGCGAGGCTGTAAGCCTGAAGCTGGAGCAGCACCCCTCAATCATCCTGATGAGCGGTCTGCAAGGTTCGGGTAAGACGACGTTCTCAGGCAAACTCGCCAACATGCTGAAGAAAAAGCAGAACAAAAAGCCGCTTCTCGTTGCCTGTGACGTTTACCGTCCGGCTGCTATCGACCAGTTGAAGGTTGTCGGTGAGTCAATAGATGTCCCCGTCTACTCTGAGCCCGACAACAAGAACGTCAACGAAATAGCTGATAACGCTATTCATGAGGCAAAGGCCAAGGGCTACGACGTTGTCATCATCGATACCGCCGGTCGTCTGGCTGTTGACGAGCAAATGATGGACGAGATTGAATCGCTCAAGAATCACGTTCACCCGGATGCGACGCTGTTCGTCGTCGATGCTATGACGGGTCAGGATGCTGTAAATACGGCAAAGGAATTCAACGACAGGCTTGACTTCGACGGTGTCGTTCTGACAAAGCTCGACGGTGATACTCGAGGCGGTGCGGCGCTTTCCATTCGTACGGTTGTCACCAAGCCGATTATGTTTATCGGTACCGGCGAGAAGATGGAGGCTATCGATGTCTTCCATCCAGTTCGTATGGCCGACCGTATTCTCGGTATGGGTGATGTCGTTTCTCTTGTCGAGCGTGCGCAGGAGCAGTTCGATGAGGAGGAAGCACGCAAGCTGCAAAAGAAGATTCAGAAAAATAAGTTCGACTTCAACGACTTCTATAATCAGATACAACAGATTAAGAAGATGGGTAACCTGAAGGATTTGGCGAGCATGATACCAGGTGTCGGCAAGGCTATCCGTGATGTCGACATTGACGATAATGCGTTCAAGGGTATCGAGGCAATTATCCAGAGCATGACGCCTAAGGAGCGCACGAACCCGGAGATACTGAACACGAGTCGCCGACAGCGCATCGCCAAAGGTTCGGGAACGAGCTATCAGGAGGTGAACCGCCTCATAAAGCAGTTCGACCAGACCCGCAAGATGATGAAGATGGTCACCGGCGGTGGCATGAAGGGTATGATGTCGCGTATGAAAGGCATGAAGGGCATGCCGCAAATGCCCCATTAAAGCATTATTATCATCGCTTATAATCGCCTGTCAACGCATATAATAATAGCTTATCATCGCCCATCACGGCTTATCATCGCTTAAAACACAACTACAAAATATGACTCTAATTGACGGAAAAGCAACGGCTGCCGCAATAAAGCAGCAGATTGCCGAGGAAGTGAAAGAAATAATTGCCAAAGGCGGAAAGCAACCGCACCTGGCAGCTGTGCTCGTCGGACACGACGGCGGAAGCGAGACTTACGTGAAGAACAAGGTCATCGCATGCGAGCAATGCGGCTTTAAGTCGACTTTAATCCGCTACGAGGACAATGTCACGGAGGAGGAACTGCTGGCTTGTGTCGACAAGTTGAACCACGACGATGACGTCGATGGTTTCATCGTTCAGTTGCCTTTGCCGAAGCATATCGACGAACAGAAGATTATAATGGCCATCGACTACCGCAAGGATGTCGACGGTTTCCACCCAATAAACGTAGGACGCATGGCTATCGGACTGCCTTGCTTCATTTCGGCGACGCCGCTTGGCATCATGACTCTCCTACAACATTATAATATAGAGACAAGTGGCAAGAAGTGTGTCATCATCGGCCGCAGCAATATTGTTGGCAAACCGATGGCGCAACTTATGCTGCAAAAGCACCTCGGCGATGCTACCGTCACCGTATGCCACTCGCATACGAAGGATATAAAGGCTGAATGCCTGAATGCCGACATAATAATCGCAGCCATAGGAAAGCCTAACTTCGTAACTGCTGATATGGTGAAGGAAGGCGCCGTTATAATAGATGTGGGCACAACGCGTGTTCCTGACCCGACAAAGAAGAAGGGCTTCCACCTCAACGGCGATGTAAAGTTCAACGAAGTGGCACCGAAGTGCAGCTACATAACACCGGTTCCGGGCGGCGTTGGTCCTATGACCATCTGCTCGCTGATGAAGAACACGCTCGCAGCCGCCAAGAAAGAATATTACAAATAGAATAGTTTAACTAACGAACTTCCGACTCCCCTCCTTCGGAGGGGGCGGGGGGAGGTCCCTATGACGGCAGAAGATTGGTATAAAAAGGGTAATGAATACAGGCGGCAAAGCGATTGGCAGCATGCCATAAACTGCTACCTTGAAGCCATCGAACTCGATCCGGCTTCACCTGCTGTCGAAGCAAAGAAGATGCTTGAGGATATCCTCAACTTCTATAACAAGGATGCTTACAACCCATAAGGGATTGTTCGATTTCCTTAAAAGATAATTCCGTACCTTTCAATGTTTCTCTTCGGAGAGCTGGGAGGTCTAAATACAAAGACGTATGAGCAAAATTAAAGGAGCCATCGTGGTGAATACCGACCGCTGCAAGGGATGCCAGCTGTGCATCGTTGCATGCCCTCAGGACGTCATTGCTCTGGCTCAGAAGAAGGTAAACGCCCACGGATACCCGTATGTGGAACCGGCGAACGCTGAGAAATGCGTCGGATGCGCTTCGTGCGCTATAGTTTGTCCGGACGGATGCATCACCGTTTACCGTAAAAAAGTGGAGGAATGACAGTATGGCAGAACAAGAAGTAACATTGATGAAGGGTAACGAAGCTATCGCGCACGCTGTCATTCGCTGCGGAGCCGATGCGTTCTTCGGCTACCCCATTACCCCACAAAGTGAGATTATTGAGACTCTTTCGCTGCTGAAGCCTTGGGAAACGACCGGCATGGTTGTCTTGCAGGCTGAATCGGAGGTGGCTGCTATCAACATGGTATACGGTGGAGCAGGTGCGGGAAAGCGCGTGCTCACTACGTCATCGTCGCCTGGCGTCGCCCTCATGCAGGAAGGAATAAGCTATATGGCTGGCTCGGAGATTCCGGGAGTCATTGTCAACGTTCAGCGCGGAGGTCCTGGACTGGGTACAATTCAACCTTCACAGAGCGACTATTTCCAGGCTACACGAGGTGGTGGCAACGGCGACTACAACGTCATAGTTCTTGCTCCTAACTCTGTTCAGGAAATGGCCGACTTCGTGGATTTGGCCTTTGAGCTTGCTTTCAAGTACCGCAACCCGGCAATGATACTCTCTGATGGTGTCATCGGACAGATGATGGAGAAGGTCGTACTGCCTCCTATCAAGCCGCGCCGCACAGAGGAGCAAATCCGCAAGGAGTGCCCGTGGGCTACTATAGGCCGTACGATGGACCGCGAGCCTAACATTCTGACTTCGCTTGAGCTTAAGCCTGAGGTCATGGAGGCACGCAACATCCATATGCAGGAGAAGTATCGTCTTTGCCAGGAGACTGAGGTTCGCTATGAAACTCAGCAGTGCGAGGATGCTGACTACATTATAGTAAGTTTCGGAAGTGCAGCACGCATCGGTGAGAAAGCCGTAGAGCTGGCTCGCGAACAGGGTATCAAGGCTGGTCTATTCCGTCCTATCACGCTGTGGCCGTACCCGAGCAAGCAACTCGTTGAGGTTGCGAAAGGCAAGAAGGGTATTCTCGTAAGCGAGATAAACGCAGGCCAGATGATCGAGGACGTCAAGCTCGCCATCAACGGAGCTCTGCCTGTCGAGCACTTCGGACGTCTCGGCGGCATTGTCCCGGAGCCTGAGGAAATCGTCGAAGCCCTTAAAGAAAAACTTATCAAGTAATAGCCCCTAGTCTATTATAGTCTATCAAGTCTATACTAGTCTATCAAGGTCTATCACTGTCTATAAAAAAAGGAAAGAACAATGGCAAACGATATAATATCACCAGAGAACCTGGTATATGAAAAGCCAAAGCTGATGAACGACACTCCGATGCACTACTGTCCTGGTTGTTCGCACGGAGTTGTTCACAAGCTTGTAGCTGAAATAATCGAAGAAATGGGCATGAGCGAGAAAACCGTTGGCGTATGCCCGGTCGGCTGTGCCGTATTTGCTTACCGCTATCTTGACATCGACTGGCAGGAAGCTGCACACGGACGTGCACCAGCAGTAGCAACGGCAATAAAGCGGTTGTGGCCTGACCGTCTCGTTTTCACTTATCAGGGCGACGGCGACCTAGCCTGCATCGGTACGTGTGAGACCATTCACGCTCTGAACCGTGGCGAGAACATACCTATTATATTCATAAACAATGCCATATATGGTATGACCGGAGGCCAGATGGCTCCTACAACGCTTATCGGACAGAAGACAAGTACATGCCCGTACGGCCGCGACCCGAAGATACACGGTTACCCACTGAATATCACGGAGCTTGCAAGCCACCTCGACGGTACATGTTACGTGACACGACAGAGCGTCGACACGGTTGCGTCAATTCGCAAGGCGAAGAAGGCCATACGTAAGGCATTCGACGCAAGCATGCAGGGACTCGGTTCTTCTCTCGTCGAAATAGTATCAACTTGCAATAGTGGATGGAAGCTTTCACCAGTGAAAGCAAACGAGTGGATGCGTGAGAATATGTTCAAGAAGTATGTCAAAGGCGACCTTAAGGACACTACTGGCATCAAGTAAAAAAACGGAACAAAAATGAAAACAGAAATAATAATAAGCGGCTTCGGAGGACAAGGCGTCCTGTCAATGGGGAAAATACTCGCTTACTCTGGTCTGATGGAGGACAAAGAGGTGACTTGGATGCCTGCTTACGGTCCTGAGCAGCGTGGCGGAACTGCCAACGTGACGGTCATTATCAGCGACGAACGCATTTCATCGCCTATCCTCAGTAAGTACGACGTGGCTATTGTGCTCAACCAACCGTCCCTCGACAAGTTCCAGCCAAAGGTAAAGCCAGGTGGTATGCTTATCTACGACGGATACGGCATCATGAACCCGCCGACGCGAAAGGACATCAAGGTGTACCGCATCGACGCCATGGACAAAGCCGCAGAGATGAAAAACTCAAAGGTCTTCAATATGATTGTCCTCGGAGGATTACTGAAAGTATGTCCGGTTGTATCAACCGACGGCCTCAACAAGGCTCTCTACAAGAGTCTGCCGGAGCGCCATCACAACATGATACCGCTTAACATGCAGGCAGTTAGCGAAGGAATGAAAATCATTGAAGAGCAGAAATAACATGAAACCTGATTTTTTATAACTCTCTAATTATTGTAGGAGCCGACTGCGGGATGCAGTTGGCTCTTTTTTTATGCAATAAAATAAGAAATATTCAAAACATGCTTCGCTACACGTAAATATCTTTATGTTAATAAGTAATAGCTTTTCACTGGTGAAAATACACCCAATCTACCATAAATATGGCATATTTTCCACTTTTTAGGGCTGCTAATTCGTTTTTTTAGGAAAAATATTTGGCAGTTACAAAGATTTTTTATTACTTTGCACTCGAAATTGAAGAGTGGATAAAAAGAAGGAGATAATATCGTTTAATATATACATTTTAATTAAGAGAGACATGAAAAAGTTAGTTTTAATGTTAGCAGCTGCTGCAATGGCAGTTTCTGCATCTGCTCAGGTTTTCGAGTCTGCTCCTGGTCAGGAGTACGGTCTCCGTCAGAGCAAGTTCACTGACAACTGGTATGTTGGTGTGAACGGCGGTGTTGCAACAAAGTTGACTGGTCACAGGTGGCTGAGCGACCTCGATCCGAACTTCGGCATCCGCGTCGGTAAGAACATCACTCCAGTATTCGGTATCGCTGCTGAGAGCAACGCATACTTCTCAAACAAGCCTTGGAATTCTACAAAGCTCGCTGTTCGCGCTCTTAACACTTCTTTGTTAGGAACATTCAACCTCAGCAACCTCTTCGGTGGTTACAAGGGTGATCCTCGCTTCTTCGAGGTAACAGCTCTCTATGGCTTCGGTTGGGGTCACGTATTCAAGCATGCTAATGCAGGCCGTGCTACAAACCGCATGACTTCAAAGGCAGGTGTTGACTTCCAGTTCAACCTTGGCAAGAACAAGGAGTGGCAGATCTATGTTGAGCCATCTGTAACATGGGCATTCATCGGCAAGGCTGGTAACACTCACGTATCTGATACATATGCAGTAGGTTACAAGGCTACTCGCGAGGCTGATCAGCCAGTATACAACCTTAACAATGCAGGTCTGCAGCTGAACGCTGGTGTCATCTACAAGTTCAAGAACCACGACGGTCGTCATAACTTCTCACTTGTTCGTTTCCGCGACCAGGCAGAGATTGACGGTCTGAACGACCAGATCAACAACCTCAAGGCTGAGCTCGCTAAGAAGCCGAAGGAAGTCGTTAAGGAAGTTGTTAAGGAGACTCCTGCTAAGGAAGTCAACGTTTCTGACCTCGTATTCGTAACATTCGCTCAGGGCAAGTCTTCTCTGACAAAGGATGCTAAGGCTGCTCTTGACAACATCGCAAAGGGCAAGCACGTTACCATCACTGGTACTGCATCTCCTGAGGGTTCTAAGGAACTCAACCAGCGTCTGTCTGAGGCTCGTGCTAACACAGTTGCTGAGTACCTCAAGAGCAAGGGCGTAAATGTTGATAAGGCAGAAGGTAAGGGTGTTCAGGGCAACACTTCTAACCGCCTCGCAGTTGTTTACGTAAAGTAATCGAATAAAAAGATTATAATACATAATCACTATAGGAAGTCCCCGATACCGTAAGGCATCGGGGATTTTTGTTTATACCTCACTCTTCTATTACTAACTATACAATAACCAATATTGATAATTGCAATATCTTTTAACTAATAAGACAATTATCACTTGCTTAAAAACGAACAAAAGTTTTAAATCAATATCTTTTCGAAGCGTTTTTTGATACAATTCGAATTTTCTAATAAAGTATAGTAACAATTTGTTTGTTTTTCGATAAAAAGTCATTAACTTTGCAGTCACATTCAAGATAACCATCTGCAAAGACAGATTTAATAAGGTTTTATAAAGAAATAGACACGTGGAAACAAGCCGGAAAGCTTGCATTTCCTAAGATAAATATTTGCGAACATGAAACATCAGTTGAGAAGCGCCGTCTGTACCAACGGCAGGAAAATGGCAGGAGCTCGTGCCCTTTGGGTCGCAGCAGGTATGAAACAGGGTCAGTTTGGAAAGCCTATCATCGCTATAGTTAACTCTTTCACGCAGTTTGTGCCAGGTCATACACACTTGCATGAGATAGGACAGATTGTGAAAAAGGAAATTGAGAAGACGGGATGCTATGCTGCTGAGTTCAATACCATTGCCATTGACGACGGTATTGCCATGGGGCACGACGGCATGCTGTACTCTCTTCCTAGCCGTGACATCATCGCCGACTCTGTTGAGTATATGGTAAACGCCCACAAGGCTGACGCAATGATTTGCATATCCAACTGCGACAAGGTCACGCCGGGTATGCTCATGGCAGCTATGCGACTCAACATCCCAACAATATTCTGTTCCGGCGGTCCTATGGAAGCTGGACATTGGCACGGCGAGAACGCCGACTTAATAACGGCAATGATAGCTGGTGCAGACAACGATGTTTCCAATGACGAACTTCAAAAGATTGAAGCATGTGCCTGTCCGGGCTGCGGCTGTTGCTCAGGTATGTTCACTGCCAACTCAATGAACTCCCTCACGGAGGCTATCGGTCTTGCGCTGCCAGGCAACGGTACCATCCTTGCAACCCACAAAGACCGCATTGAGCTCTTCCGTGCTGCTGCAAGGCAAATCGTCAAGAATGCCCTTGCCTACTACGAGGACGGCGATGAGAGCGTACTACCTCGCAATATAGCAACCCGCGATGCATTCCTCAACGCCATGACGCTGGACATTGCCATGGGCGGCTCTACCAATACCGTTCTCCATCTGCTTGCTGTTGCACAAGAAGGGGAAGTCGATTTCAAGATGTCGGACATCGATAAGCTGAGCCGACACGTGCCTTGCCTTTGCAAACTGGCGCCAAACACGCAGAAATACTCTGTACAAGAGTGCAACCGAGCAGGCGGAATACTTGGCATTCTGAATGAGCTTGACAAGGGAGGATTAATCCGTGAGAACGTAAAACGCGTCGACGGAATGACTCTCGGTGAAGCTATCAAGAAATACGATATAACCAAGGAGGCACCTGAGGGTAAGCCTTTTGAACCCGTTGAGGACTGGAGTGAATTCGGAAAGCAGATATACTACGCTGCACCTGCCAACAACTTCTCGACCGTCATGGGAAGTCAGGCAACACTTTGGCCATCTTTGGACACCGACCGCGGCAACGGTTGCATCCGCGACATAGACCACGCATATACCAAGGATGGAGGTCTTGCAGTACTATTCGGAAACATTGCCCAGGACGGCTGCGTCGTCAAGACAGCCGGAGTTGCACCGGAGCTGTGGCATTTCAAAGGTCCTGCCGTTGTATTCGACTCACAGGAAGATGCATGCGACGGCATTCTCGGTGGCAAGGTTAAATCAGGCGATTGCGTTGTAATAACCCACGAAGGTCCTAAAGGTGGTCCTGGCATGCAGGAAATGCTTTATCCTACATCTTATATAAAGAGCCGTCACCTTGGAAAAGAATGTGCCCTCATCACTGACGGACGCTTCTCAGGCGGAACTTCGGGGCTGTCCATCGGTCACATCTCACCAGAAGCAGCCAACGGCGGCAACATCGGAAAGATTAAGGACGGTGACATTATCGTCATAGACATACCTAGTCGTAGCATCAACGTCAAGCTTTCCGACGAAGAACTTGCTGCTCGTCCACAACAGCCATTGCGACGCAAACGCGTTGTCAGCAAGGCCCTGCGCGCCTACGCACAAAGTGTTTCGAGTGCAGATAAGGGTGGTGTGAGGATTATCGATTAACCATGGAAGTTTCTGAGAATGCCTAATTTATCCTTCTTAAGCGTAAAGGATGTTTAGGAACAATGATAAACACCATAACAGAAAACTGTAATGACAGAAAAACTAAATATGAAGAGCGACAAAGAAAATCAACAACCCATCCATTCGGAAGGGCTTGGAGAGGCTTCAGAGATTGGAGAGGCTCCTATCAAAATCGGCAAAGGAAGCGGTACCGAATCGCCAATAGAAGTGCCATGGAACGGCATCCGCATTGGCGAAGAGTGCACCGGAGCCGAGATTATGATGCGTGCGCTCTATCAGGAGAATATCAAGACCATCTTCGGATACCCCGGCGGAGCCATCATGCCTGTATTCGATGCACTCTATACATATACTAAGAAGAAGGACCCTTGGTTCGATTTCATTCTTGTTCGCCACGAACAAGCTGCCGCACATGCTGCCGAAGGCTATGCACGCGTCAGCGGAAACGTCGGCGTAGCTATAGTTACCAGTGGTCCTGGAGCTACAAACACGCTCACCGGAGTTGCTGATGCGATGATGGACTCGACACCTCTCGTTGTTGTGGCGGGGCAGGTTGGCACTGCAGCACTGGGCACGGACGCCTTTCAGGAGGTAGACCTTGTAGGCGTATCGCAGCCTATTTCGAAGTGGAGCTATCAAATTCGCCGTCCTGAGGATGTAGCGTGGGCAGTGAGCCGGGCATTCTATATCGCACGTAGTGGTCGTCCGGGACCTGTCGTCCTCGACTTTACACGTAGCGCTCAGGTAGGCAAATGCAAATGGGAACCTAGTAAAGTCGACTATGTTCGCTCGTATATCCCCTACCCCAAACTTAACGAAGATGCTGTCAAACGTGCTGCCGACCTTATCAATAATGCAAAGAAGCCACTGGCACTCGTTGGCCAAGGCGTTGAGCTCGCAGGTGCACAAGAAGAGCTTCGTGCGTTCCTTGAGAAAGGAAACATACCCGCCGGACGTACATTACTCGGTCTTTCAGCACTGCCATCCGACCATCCTTTGAACATCGGGATGCTTGGTATGCACGGCAATTACGCCCCAAATGTCAAGGAGCAGGAATGCGATGTACTTATCGCCATTGGCATGCGGTTCTCTGATAGGGTAACTGGCAGATTAGACACATACGCCAAACAGGCAAAGGTTATACACCTCGACATTGATCCAACGGAAATCGACAAGAACGTAAAGACCGACGTTGCCGTCCTCGCAGACTGCAAAGAGAGCCTTCCCGCAATAACAAAGCTTCTTGTAAATCACGACCATTCCGATTGGATATCATCATTCAAGCCACTATATAAGAAAGAGTTTGACCAGGTGATAAACCCAAGCATACACCCGAAAGAAGGTCCGCTGCTCATGGGCGAAGTCGTCAACGCAGTCGCTGAAGCAACCAATGGTGAGGCAATTCTCGTCAACGATGTCGGTGAAAACCAGATGTTCTCAGCCCGTTACTTCAAATACAAACACAGCCGGAGCATCGTTACTAGTGGCGGAGCTGGCACAATGGGCTTCGCATTGCCAGCTGCTATCGGCGCAACGTTCGGTGCTCCCGACAGGACAGTTTGTATGTTCTCAGGCGACGGAGGCTTCCAGATGAGCATTCAGGAACTCGGCACCATCATGGAACAGCAGGCTCCGGTGAAGATGATAATCCTCAACAACAACTATCTGGGCAACGTCCGCCAGTGGCAAGACTTAATGTACAACCACCGCCACTCGTTCACACGCATGCTGAACCCTAGTTATACGGACATTGCCAACGGCTATCACATTCCGTACGACGTCGTTGTCGACCGTAAGGACTTGAAGGACAAGATACAGAAGATGCTCAACACCGACGGTCCTTACATCCTTGAAGCAGCCGTTAAGGAAGATGAGAACATCCAGCCGATGACACCTCCGGGCAAGAGCATCGACGAAATGCAGCTCCATCTGGATATTTAGGTTGGATGACAGGATGATAAGATGATAGGATGATTTATGATAAGATGATGGAATGATAGGATAATTTAAAGTCAAGAAAAGAAATCAGATGGATAAAACGAATAACGAAATACCAACCAACAACCACGAAGGACTGACGCTGTACACGTTACTCGTCTACTCCGAGAACATCGCCGGCGTGCTCAATCAGGTCACGGCAGTGTTTACGCGACGCCAGGTCAATATCGAAAGCCTCAACGTCAGCGCTTCCAGTATGAGTGGAATACACAAGTACACCATAACGTGCTGGAGCTATGAGGAGCAGATTATCAAGATTACCAAGGCTATTGAGAAGAAGATTGATGTAGTAAAAGCCGATTATTACACAGACAACGAGCTTTTCATCCACGAAGAGGGATTGTTCAAGATATCGACTCCACAGCTTCTTGATAACCCTGAAATAAGCCGCAGCATACGTCACCACGATGCCCGTATGATGGAGGTGAACCCGACATACACTACCGTTCTGCTTGCAGGACTTACCGATGAGGTAACCCATTTGTACATGGAGTTCAAGCGCTTCGGCTGCCTTCTGCAATACACTCGCAGTGGACGCATCGCCGTAACACGTAGTTTTGACGACCCCGTGGTAAAGTTCCTTGAAGAACACGAGAAATAAACAACTTATTACAGAGGCCTTGTAATAGAGTTACAGAAACCTTGTAATAGAATTACAGAGGCCATGTAACGGCATTATAAATGCTGTGTAACGAAAACAACTTATACGAGAAGAAATGGAGAAAGAGAAACTTTTACCGAAGATAGGACGCTACCCATTCACCGCGGAACCGTTCCACTGCGACTTCAGCAACCAATTGTTCCTCGGTCACCTCGGCAACGCCATGCTCAACGCAGCCGATTTCCACAGCAACGACCGCAGTTACGGCATGAACTATCTGAACACAATAAACAAGACATGGGTTCTGAGCCGTCTCGCTATCGAAGTCAACGACATGCCGAGAGCCTACGACAAACTCTTCATTGAGACGTGGGTAGACGGTGCAATGCGCTACTTCACGAGCCGAAACTTCAAGGTCGTGGGCGAAGATGGCAACGTATTCGGATACGGACGCAGCATTTGGGCTATGATAGATACTGTCAGCCGGCAACCGGTGGATATCCTTGCCATCCACGACGGACTCATAGCCGAATACATCGACAAAGATTATCCATGTCCAATCCGCAAGGCATCGCGCGTGCCAATTATCCCGGAAGATACTACCTTCGCCCGTTCCATCGACACATATTATAATGATGTAGACGTCAACGGACACATCAACTCAGTTAAATACATTGAGCATGTACTCGACTTGTGGCCTCTCGAGTGGTATAAGGAATTCCGTCTGAAACGCTTCGAGATAGCTTACGTAGCCGAAAGTCACCAGGGCGACAAGTTGAATTTGCGCACTCAGGAAACCGAAGGCAACGAAAAAGAACGAAACTTCAACATTTTGATAACAAAGGAGGGTAAAGAAAACAAAAAAGAAGTCGAAGTCGTAAGATGCAACGTTAATTTTGTAAAAGATTGAAAGATTTCTTTGTGGTTTCGTAATAAATCCGTAACTTTGCACCAACAATATAAAAAGAAATAGTTTTAACACAAGCAATCACATATCGGTTGCATAAAAACAGTTAGTATTATGGCACAAATGAATTTCGGTGGCGTGGTAGAGACCGTCGTCACCAAGGAAGAGTTCTCATTGGAAAAAGCACGTGAAGTTCTGAAAAATGAGACCATTGCAGTCATTGGTTATGGAATTCAGGGACCTGGTCAGGCCGGTAACCTGCGCGATAATGGGTTCAACGTAATAGTAGGTCAGCGTCAAGGCAAGACCTTCGAGAAGGCAAAGGCCGACGGTTGGGTACCAGGCAAGACTCTGTTCTCAATCGAAGAGGCAGTGCAGAAGGGAACTATCGTCTGTATGCTGCTGTCCGATGCAGGTCAGATAGCAGTCTGGCCAAAGATTAAGCAGTACCTCACACCGGGCAAGACACTGTACTACAGCCATGGCTTCGCTATCAACTGGCAGGACCGCACTGGCGTTGTGCCACCAAAGGACATCGATGTCATCATGGTTGCGCCTAAGGGTTCAGGTACCTCTCTGCGTACAATGTTCCTTGAGGGTCGCGGTCTGAACTGCTCATACGCTGTTTACCAGGATGCATCAGGTCATGCTGAGGAGAAGACAATCGCATTTGGTATCGGTATCGGTGCAGGTTATCTGTTCAAGACAACATTCCACAAGGAGGCAACATCAGACCTTACCGGCGAGCGTGGCTCACTGATGGGCGCCATCGAGGGTTTGCTGGAAGCTCAGTACGATGTACTGCGCGAGCACGGACACTCTCCTTCTGAAGCATTCAACGAGACCGTTGAGGAACTCACACAGAGCCTTGGCCCGTTGTTCGCAGAGAAGGGAATGGACTGGATGTACGCAAACTGCTCAACAACAGCACAGCGCGGTGCGCTGGATTGGCGTCCTCGTTTCAAGGCTGCCATCAAACCTGTTATGGAATGGCTGTACCTCAGCGTATCAACAGGTATCGAGGCTCAGATTTCTATCGACAAGAACTCACAGCCTGACTACCGTGAGAAACTGAATGCAGAGCTGAAGGCAATGCACGACATGGAGATGTGGCGCGCTGCTGAGACGGTTCGTAAGCTTCGTCCGGAAAACAATTAATTTTTTCTCGTACATAATGTTGGAAGAGGAGTGCTTCAGCGATGAAGTGGTCCTCTTTTTTATTTGGCTACGCCTTCATTATGTAACTGCCGTCAACAAGGATTTTCTCTTCCTTGACAAGGTATTCCAACGCCTCGTCAAGAAGGCTACACCGCAACTTCACCTTATACAAGTCGGTTATAAAGTGGCGCTGCCCGTCGTCAAGGAAGTCGAGGATTGTCTTCTGCGCCTCAGCAAACTCCCGTCTGCTCTCGCGATTGTTACGATGACTAAGGCACACGTCACACTGCCCGCAGTCCTTTGTCTTGGTCTCGCCAAAGTACCGAAGCAACTGCCGGCTACGACAAACATCGTCGTTGTTCATATATTTTATAATCGCATCTATACGCTTTACGAACTGTTCCTTTCTGTTTTTGTAGACCTCATCGGACAACACTACCTCACTGCCATCTACCCTATCAACCGCGTAAAGTATTCGTGGAATGTTCTTACGGGGAATAAAACTCAGTATATTCTTCTTGCTCAGCGACTTCAACGCCATGTAAACATCGTTGTTGCTAAGCCCACTGTCCATTGCCAGATATCCCTCATCGATAAACGCATAGTCGACGAACAGTCCACCATAGTTGCGCAGTAAAGACGTTATCACTGCATCCTCGTTCTTCGGAAGGTTGTCAAGCTTGTAGAGCTCGTTTCTCCCAAGCAGGAACTTTACACGTGCCTGACTGTCCGGCTCAATCTCATAGTCGATGTAACCGGCACGCTGGAGTATCATCAAAGCCGCATTAACCTGAGTCGGAAAGAAATGATATACAGCGCAGAAACGCCCTATATCGAAGTCAAATGATGCTCCTGCACCACTGTAAACGCCAACTTGGAAGAAATAGGCAATATGGTTATAGACGTCGCGGATATACTCCTGCGGCGGATATGTTTCATTGATGCGCTTCTTCAGTTTGGAAATGTCCGACCTGTTACACAACAAAACGGCATAACTCTTCTTGCCATCGCGACCCGCACGCCCAGCTTCCTGGAAATAAGCCTCTATGGACGAAGGTACGTCGATATGTATTACGAGGCGCACATCGGGCTTGTCAATACCCATACCGAAGGCATTCGTGGCCACCATCACGCGTGTCTTGTCGTGCTGCCAGTCGTCCTGTCGCTGGTCCTTCACGGCCGGTTCCAGTCCCGCATGATACCACGTCGCCGATATGTTGTTCTTTGTGAGCAATTCGGCAATCTCCTTCGTGCGTCTTCGACTGCGTACATACACTATCGACGGACCCGGAACGGAATTCAAGATGTGTACAAGCTCATTGTAGCGGTCTTCCGTCTTGCGAACGACATAGGCAAGGTTCTTGCGCTCAAAGCTCATCCGGAAGACATTCTCCTGCTTGAAATGCAGCTGTCGCTGAATATCTCCGACGACTTCAGGGGTAGCCGTTGCCGTAAGGGCAAGCACCGGTGCATCCGGCACAAGTTTCCTTACCAATGATATATTAAGGTATGACGGGCGGAAATCGTAGCCCCACTGGCTTATGCAATGTGCCTCATCTACAGTGATGAAACTGACGCGCATGTGGCGGAGTTTAGCCTGGAAAAGCTCAGATGACAGTCTCTCAGGGGAGACATACAGCAGTTTCACGCCACCGAAGATACAGTTTTCGAGTATCTGTACAATGTTGTCGCGGCTTATTCCAGAATAAATAGCGGCTGCCTGTATGCCTTTCTTGCGAAGATGGTCGACCTGGTCCTTCATCAAAGATATAAGCGGTGTGATGACTATGCACACTCCTTTCTGGGCAATGGCAGGCACCTGGAACGTAATCGACTTGCCACCACCTGTTGGCATAAGTCCAAGTGTGTCCTTTCCGCTGCCTATGCTCTCGATAATCTCGCGCTGTATGCCACGAAAGTCGGGGTATCCCCAATATTTCTGAAGTATCTCCCTGTACTTGTCCACCTATATAAGATTGAAAGATTTAAAGAATGAAAGAATGAAATATTAATCGTTGCGATGCCTGACCATCCTTTCATTATTTCATTCTTTCAATATTTCAATTGTCCAGCTGCTCTGTAGGACGGATGTCCTCAATCTGCAACTGTACGGCACCACGCTTGAAAATATTCTCCTCAATGGTATAGGCAATGTCGAAACTGTGCTTCGACTTGATGTAGCGGGCTGCCGCGCTCTGTCCGAAGGCAATGCCGTTCATGACGTTGTTAGACTTTGAGTCGACCAGTTCAAGCTTAATATGCTCCTGCTCGCGACCAACTACCTTACTCGTACCGAAGTCATATACGTTCTTTGTACAGAACATTGGCTTCTCGTTTCCGGGACCGAATGGTGAGAATTTCTTCAAGTCGTTGTGGAACTTCTTTGTTATATCCTTGAAGTCAATGATACCGTCGATGTGGAGAATTGCCTCCGTCTGTTCCGGCTGAATATGCTCATCGACATACTTCTGGAACCTGTCGCGGAAATTCTTGACGTCGTCCCACTTCAGCGTAAGCCCCGCCGCGTAGGTGTGACCACCAAAGTTCATAAGCAAATCGCGGCAACTCTTGATTGCGGAATATATGTCGAAGCCTGCCACACTGCGTGCGGAGCCCGTAGCAAGGTTTCCGTCGCGTGTCAGGACAACTGTCGGACGGAAGTAGATTTCGGTCAGACGGGACGCTACAATGCCAATAACGCCCTTCTTCCAGTGCTCGTCATAGAGTACGATACTGCTCTGATGCTTCTGGCTCTCCAAGCGCTCAACAATCTGGTTAGCCTCCTCCGTCATCTGACGGTCAACATCCTTGCGCTTGTCGTTGTACTTGTCGATATGGCGCGCTTTCTTCAGAGCGACGCCAAGGTCACGCTCTACAAGCAAATCGACGCTCTCCTTGCCGTTCTCCATGCGTCCGCTGGCGTTGATACGTGGTCCTATCTTGAAGATAATGTCACTCATCGAGAGCTCACGACCATTCAATCCGCAGATGTCGATGATAGCTTTCAGTCCTATGCTTGGGTTCTGGTTGAGCTGACGGAGCCCATGGAAAGCCAGAATACGGTTCTCGTCGACAACAGGAACGAGGTCGGCGGCAATGCTGACAGCACAGAAGTCGAGCAGCGGAATAAGTCGTGAGAATGATATTCCGTTGTTCTTGGCGAATGCCTGCATGAACTTGAAGCCGACACCGCAGCCGCACAGTTCCTTGAAAGGATAGGTATCGTCCTCTCGCTTAGGGTTCAATATTGCCACAGCAGGGGGCAATTCATCATCAGGAACATGATGGTCGCAAATGATAAAGTCGATGCCCAAGTCCTTGGCATACTGTATTGCCTTGATTGCCTTTATGCCGCAATCAAGTATAATGATAAGTTTTACACCCGTTTCCTTGGCGTAGTCTATTCCCTTCTTGCTTACTCCGTAGCCCTCGTCATACCTGTCAGGGATGTAATAGTCTATATTGGAATAGAACTGGCGCAGGAACTTATAAACCAACGCCACCGCCGTGCAACCGTCAACATCATAGTCGCCGTAGATAAGGATGCGCTCCTTGCGGCCCATGGCATCGTTCAGACGGTCGACTGCCAAGTCCATGTCCTTCATGAGAAACGGATTGATGAGGTCGGCGAGCTGCGGACGGAAATAGCGCTTTGCCGCACTCTCCGTCGTTATACCACGCTGTATGAGCAAGGATGCAAGAATGGGACTCATGTTGAGCTTCTGTCCCAACTCCTCGGCTGCACGCTTTTGATTAGATGTAGGTGGTTCGTAACTCCATTTAAAATGCATTTTAATTGTTTTTTATTTCTGCGTGTAAAGTTACAAATAAAAAACGAATATCGGTAAACCTCTATATATTATTTAACAAAAAAGGAACGGGCACAAAAAATCCCCATCAAGACTTCCTAATGGGAACACTTGACGGGGATATATTGTATTTATTTGTATTCTAAACGTTAAATGCCAAGTTTCTTGCGGATATCCTTAGGAATGGCATTCTTGTTGACGAGGAAGTCCATTGTGTTGGCTGCGATAAAGTTCTTGGTCATGTACCAGATACCGTGATAGTCGCCGGTGTCACCCCAAGAATTCTTGACCATGTAGTACTCCTTGCCGTTCTGGTCCTTTGCGATACCGAAAATAAGCATTCCGTGGTCGTCGGTGAGCTCCCAGTCGTCGAAACGCTCCTGGCGCTGCTTTTGTGTTGGAGTAATCTCCGGAACGTTAACGCCAAGAGAGTCGATGAGGTTGCGCTTCTCCTTTGACGACAGACCGAGCCAGTGAGCCATATCACTACCCTTGTTGTCCTCAATCTTCTTGGCATCGACCATGTAAGCGAGACCACTGCGGGTGAAGCCCGGCTCGCTGACATCGCCACCCCAAGCAACGGTGTAACCATTCTCAACAGCATTGTCGATGATACGCATCATGTCGTCCATAGGAACGTTGTAAGACAGCGGATTGCGCCAGTTGTCCTGCACTTCGACTGCGAACGATGTCCAGAATGGATGATGTGTGTATGAGGTGATGCTCACATAGTCGCTCCAGTTGAGTCCAAGGCTCTCTGCGAAAGACTTCGGAGTGTAGGTCTTGCCTTCGTATGTGAACTGCTCAGGTGCTTTGCCGAGGTATGAATCGAGAATCCCCTGCAGTCCCTGCTTCCAGTTTTGGCTTATGCGACTTGCCTTGTTCTTGGCGATGGCGTTGACATACGGAGTCATAACTGAGAAGAACTCGTTGAAATTGAACAGAGAGTCGTCTGGGTTTGTTGTAGGATACTGCTCGACTGACTGCGGAACGATACCGTAGTGCTTGAGGCAATAAAGTGGGTCGTAGGCTGAACCACCCTCAGAGAACTGGCAGTCGCCATGCAGACGGACTACCTGGATGGCACGGTCCATATATGTCTTGTTGGCTACGAAAGCCTCGCTGAGGTCATAAGTCTTACCGGTCTTCTTGAGGATTTCTGCCTCGAAGAAGCTCAGAGTGGAGTAGTCCCAGCACGTACCGGAACGGTTCTGGTCCTTAACACTTGTGATAGGATTCTCCTTTACTACTGTGAAGACAGGCTTATTTGACTTTGCGCTGTCTTTAGTCTCTTGTGCGTTCGCTGCTATTGCCACCAAGGCAAGTGCGGCTAAAGCGAATGTTTTCTTCATTGTTTATTAATTATTCGTTTTATTCTATGTAATACCTGTTGGATTATTTACGCTTGTGCACCCATGAACTCCTCAACGTCCTTAGGATGATATGGTATGCGGTCCTTGCCGATAAAGCGGCAGCCGTCCTTCGTTATAAGCACATCGTCCTCGATGCGGATACCTCCGAAGTCCTTGTACTTGTCGAGTTCGTCGAAGTTGAGGAAGTCGGCGCAGTGCTTCTCGGCCCGCCACTCGTCGATAAGGTCAGGAATGAAGTATATGCCCGGCTCGTCGGTTACGACGAAACCTTCCTGAAGGCGGCGTCCCATGCGAAGGCAATTGGTACCGAACTGTTCCAGATTAGGACGTGTCTCTTCGTCGAAGCCTACGTTAATCTGGTCGAGCGACTCCATATCGTGTACGTCCATGCCCATCATGTGACCGAGTCCGTGAGGCAGGAACATTGCCTGTGCTCCGGCTGCGATGGCGTCCTCGGTGTTGCCCTTTGCAAGTCCGAGTTCCTTCATGCGGTTGAATATAATACGACAGATGGCAAAGTGTACGTCGGCATACTTCACACCGGGATGTGCGAGTTGAAGAACCTGGTCGTGGCACTCCTCTACAACTTTATATATTGAAAGCTGACGCTCGGTGAACTTTCCGTTGACTGGATACGTACGGGTATTGTCGGAACAATAGTGCTCAAGTGTTTCGGCACCGGCATCGCAGAGAACGAGACGTCCGCTCTCGAGTTTTGCCATTGAAGGGTTGCCATGCATAATCTCGCCATGCTGTGAGAAGATGGTCGGGAACGATACCATGGAGCCGTAGGAGTGGGCCACGCCGTCGACCTGACCGCCTATGTACTTCTCCGTAACGCCCGGTTTGGTGAGCTTCATGGCTGTGGTGTGCATCTTGTAGCCTATGACGGCAGCACGCTCCAGTTCGTCAATCTCCTCCTGGGTCTTCGTTGAGCGCATCTTGACAACGGCACGAATGAGATCCATCGAAGCGCTTTCCTTCTGCTGGTTGGGATGAATGCCGAGCAAATCGAATATCTGTATCTTGATGTCGGCACGGTATGGCGGAAGATAGTGTATCTTGCGGTGGTTGCGCATGGCGTCGTTGGCGATGGTCTTGAGGCTCTTCATAGGAGCCGAATTCTCGACTCCTACCTGCAATGCCATGTCGTGAACGCTGTCGACACTGCCGTACCAGACAATATCGTCTATGTCGATGTCGTCACCTATGAGGGTTTCTATGTTGTTGTCGATGTCAATGACTCCAACGAGACCATCACGCTGCTGGCCAAAATAGTATAGGAACGAGGAGTCCTGACGGAATGGATAGTATGCGTTTGCGGGGAAATTGGCTGGGCTGTCATTGTTTCCGAAGAGGATGATAACACCCGAACCAACAAGTTTCTTCAGCTCCTCGCGGCGGCTTATATATGTCTGCTTACTAAACATACTTTGAACTTTATTTTAATAATTGATTGCAAAGTTACGCATTTTTGCTCAGAAAGCGTTAACTTTGCAATTGTTTTAACGTGTTTTTATGCATTCGTTTTGCAAACAAGGTTAATTCGTTGAAGACAGACAATATGAAAATAGACAGGAACACAGGACTCATACTCGAAGGCGGAGGCATGCGCGGTGTTTTCACCTCGGGCGTTCTAGACGCGTTTATGAAGCACAACGTGTACTTCAGATACGTCGTGGCGGTGTCGGCGGGTGCCTGCAACGGTCTGTCATATATGAGCCGGCAGCCGAGGAGGGCGCGGATGTCGAACATCGACATGCTGGCAAGGTACAACTACATCGGACTGAAGCACCTCATAACTCAAGGATGCATATTCGACCCGGAACTTCTGTTCAGTCGTTTTCCTTACGAACTCGTCCCGTTCGACTATGACGAGTATTTCAAAAACTGCAAACGGGGTTATACTTTCGAAATGACAATGACGAACTGCCGAACCGGACGGACGGAATACCTTACAGAGAGAGAAGGCAACAAGCATCGCCTGAATGAACTGGCACGTGCCTCGTCGAGTCTGCCATACGTCAGTAAGATTGTTGATATCGACGGGAAACCGATGCTCGACGGTGGCATTGCCGACTCGATTCCCATTCTCCACGCTATGGAAACGGGACATGCTACCAACATCGTGATAGCTACGAGGAACAAGGGATGGCGTGATACGGGCAAGGACCGCAAGCAGCCACGCTTCGTCTATCGCAAATTTCCGCGGCTGAGAATGTTGCTAAGCCATCGTCTCAGGGCTTACAACGAGCAGCTCGACTTAATCGACGAACTAGAAGAGAGCGGAAAGATTCTCGTCATACGTCCCGAGGCGCCCGTCACCGTGAGCCGAATAGAACGGAACACGAAGCGCCTCGAGGCTCTGTACGAGGAAGGCAGGCTGCTCGGCGAGCGCTTCCTCTACCAGCATTTGCTATAGCCAGCCGCGCCCTTCTGTAGCCTTAGCTTCGCCTTTACCTAGCCTTGCGTTGCCCTTCTTATTATCCTTTCTTGCGTTCGGTGTGTTGCGGCGCTGCGCCAACCTTCCCTACACGGCCCCTATTATCTCCGTCACGCTCTTGCAGCCATGCTTTTCGAGCCATGCTGCAATGCCGTCGCGTATCTTGATGGTCGCAGTCGGGTCAACAAAGTTGGCCGTGCCGACCTCTATCGCCGTAGCACCTGCCATAATAAACTCTATCGCATCCCCGGCAGTCATTATTCCGCCAAGACCAACAACAGGAATTTTGACGGCATGGGCGACATCATACACCATCCTAACTGCTACAGGCTTAACGGCAGGTCCGCTAAGTCCGCCGGTCCGGATACTGAGCTTCGGCTTGCGGTGCTCAATGTCTATCGCCATTCCCATCAGCGTATTGATAAGCGAAACACTGTCGGCGCCTTCATCCTCACATGCCTTAGCAATCGAGGCAATGTCGGTAACGTTAGGCGAAAGCTTCACTATCATCGTCTTGTGGTAGGTCTTGCGAACGGCACGGACAACACTTGCGGCTCCCTCACAGGTAACGCCGAATGCCATTCCGCCGTCTTTCACGTTAGGGCAACTGATGTTCACCTCTATGGCGGGCACTGCATCAAGTCCGCCAAGGCGACGGGCACACTCGGCATAGTCGTCCGGTGAACTGCCGCTGACGTTTACTATTATGTTTGTATCGATGTCCTTAATCTGGGGATAGATATGTTCAACGAAGTAATCGACGCCCTTATTCTGCAAGCCTACGCAGTTCAGCATTCCCGAAGCTGTCTCTGCCATGCGCGGGTAGGCATTGCCCTGACGGGGATGGAGTGTCGTACCCTTCACGATAATTCCTCCGAGACCGTTCAAAGGGACTAGATCGGCAAACTCCAAACCGTAACCGAAAGTGCCGCTGGCAGTCATCACGGGGTTACGAAGGCTTAAATCATTTATCTTTACATTTAAATCAACCATCTCAAATGAAATATATTGAAAGTATATATATAATATAATATGTAATAGGGAGCTTAGTTTTGTCATGCGAAACGGTGCCTATATTACCATAAAAGCTTGTTGATGTCGAACACAGGACCGTCCTGGCAGACGCGGAGATTTCCCTCCGTAGTTTTCTCGACACAGCAAAGGCAGGCGCCAAGTCCACAAGCCATCATATTCTCAAGCGATGCCTCACAAGGCACACTGGATTTCTTCGCAAACGCTGCAACAGCTTTCATCATCGGAGTCGGACCGCACATGGAGATGCGGGTGTATTCTCCAGAAGAGAGGAATGGGTGATTGGTAACGAAACCGCGCGCGCCAAGGCTGCCGTCCTCAGTGGTGACATACACCGGACCGACCTTTTTGAACTCGTCGAGCTCAAGCAATGCCGATGATGTCTTGGCTCCGAGAATGAAGGACACTTTTGCGCCGAACTCGCGAATCTTGCTTCCGAAGTAAAGGATAGGAGCTACTCCGACTCCGCCGCCGATAAGAAGTATGTGTTCGTCCTTTGACTTTGGGAATGTGAAACCGTTGCCAAGGGGTAGCAGACAATTGACAGTGTCACCGGACTTCAGCTCGGCAAGTTTCCTGGTTCCGTCTCCAACGGCGGCAATCAAGAGCCAAAGCTCATTCTTGTCGCGGTCGACAAAGTTGACGGAGATAGGACGGCGAAGGAATGTCGTGGGTGAGTCGTCTACCCGAACTTCTACAAACTGCCCGGGAAGGATGTCGGGCAACGTCTCGTCACTGGTAAGTTTCAGTAGGACATGAATAGGGCTGAGCCTCTCAACTGACACTACTGTAAGATCTAGAAGGTACTTTTTCATCTAAATAAAATACTTATAAGTGAATGCAAAAATAGGAATTTTATCGGAGATAAAAAAGGAATTGCAATACAAAAATAGACCTCATCCGACATAAGTAATAAAGGACTACGCTACAGCATTAACCTCGCAGAGGATAAACTGTTGTTAACACCGCATAAGCGACAGCACAATGTGGGGATACAAAGGAAGCTCAAATCAACTCAGCGCTTCGAAGACACGCTACTTTACATTATCTCTATTCTGCGGTCACTGCACTCCCTCGAATGAGGTTTACGAGAATAAAAAACTCCATAAAGCTCCGTTGATGTAATCACTTGATATGTCAGCCGAGCCCAAAACAACAAAATTCAGAAGGACAACTTGCTTTTCAACAACTCAATCTGCAACATATTGAAATACAACAGTTTATCGACTCAAGTACGAAAGGACAACTTTCAGAATAGTTTTTAATTTATTTTTGCGAGAAAAATAATTTATTTTTAGTCGAAATTTAATTTATTTTTCCTCCATTTTTAATTTATTTTTCTTCTCGAAAGTTGACCTTTCGGAACGCGAAACATAACCTCACACGTTTCCATACTTATCTAACCATGCGCCAAGACCTATTGAACCTCATTCCAAGACTTATACAACTAGACATTAAAACGTATTCCTTCAGATTACAATTCCATTCGAATAGACTACCGTAGCCCCAAGTCCAAAACTCGAACAAATATGGTTCACCCGATATTTGGAGCGACAAGAAAATACAGTTGCAATAACCTCGAGAGGTTAAACCGTCGGTTACCCCACATAAACGATAGCGCAATGTGGGGTGAAGATAATTGCATAATCAATCACTCAGCGCTTCGTAGATGCGCTACAGCACTAGGCGCATATAGAAACAGTTAATATACTTTTTACGCATTTCACGCTGTAGCACATCTACGAAGCACAGAGTTATAAGCTGCTCGATACTTTACCACAGACTGCGGTCGTTGCTCTCCCTTGCCAAAGGTTACCGAAAATAAAACCTCTTCGACGTTTGCGGAAGTCATAATTCAATATTTCGGATAAACTAAAAATATTAGTATAAAAGTAAGGAAGTCAACAACAGAACAAAAAGTTAATATGGAACAAATAATAAAAGGCAGAAAATACACGACAAGGAAACAAATAAACGAGGATAGAAAGATAGAAGTTAGAAAAGCAAATGCCATTAGGAGAATTCAGAAACATGAAAGCAAAGGGAACATGAGCGAATCTGCCTAATGGCATTTACCATCGAATCAAATTTGGAAAAGCGACTTACTTCTTCGGAACAAAGGTCTCCAGAGTTTGGTCATCATATATAACCATTATCTGAGAGATATGCCGTTGAGGTTTGTCAACATATTTCACAGTTACTGTTTCTTTATTTTTAGGTGTAGTATTTACACCGTTATTAAAATTAGACGGTGAGGCAACATTTTTTGAAGCTTCGTTGTCATCAGAGAAGTCGAGTACAGGCTCCGAAGCTGAAGATGCTGTTGGGGTAGGAGTAGGGGTAGCTGTCTTGTTCTTGTCGTCTAAGAACATTGGACCTGTACCAAAGACCAACCAGTCCAAACTTATATTTGGAATCTTCCGGCGGATAGCCTCAACAATTTTAAGAGTAGGTCTCGACTTCTTATTTATGATGCTGCTGATGGTAGCAGATGAGACTCCTAAGAAGTCAGCGAAGAGTTGCTGGTTCAGATGTTCATGCTCCATCAAGAGCTTAATTCGTTCTTCCATAATCGTGAAATAGTAAAAAATAGACCGAAATTCGGCTTTTCCTTTGATTTTACAAAGGTAAAAATAAAACTTCAAAAAGCCAAAACTAAATCGGACTTTTTTAAGTTTCATAATTTTATATTTACAAAACTGAAACTTCGGAATTATGAAATAAAAGAGTAGGAAAAGAGATTTAGATTTACAAAACCAAATATTTAGTAACGCAACTTGACAAAGCCCTTATATAAAGGGTTTATGCAAAAGACTGGGTTATAATGAGTACTTTACGATATACTTAACCTATAAAAGCCGAATATGCACTAAAACAAGGAATAAAAGGTACTTTATTTTACATCTTTTTGTCGCCAAGCTCTATAACATATTGGACTTTAAGTAGTTATATAACGCATAATAAGTATGCATAAAGATACAAACAAGGTTCTTAAAACAGCGTTTTAGCTTTACAAAAGCAAATCTATTAGTTTAAATTTAGTACTTTAATTTACTTTAGTTTGGTAAATCGAAGGCTACTTTGGTTTGGTAAATCAAAGTTCGGCATTTTAAAATCAGTATTCTTAATTATAATAAATGTGAACTCTGAAATGACAGACTCGAAAACGTCCGAATTTATTCGTTTTTTGAGTATTTAAAGACAGATGTTCGGAAAGTTTGAAATTCTTAATTTTCAGAGCGTGTTTTCAGAAGCTAAACTATTGAAATACAACTTCTTAATTTGTTTTTCGCACGTCACGAAATTACCAAAAACCGTTTGAAAGAGATTCGAATTAGAGTCTCAAAGATGCCTGGAAATACCGTTTTTTGCCCCGAAAGTCGCACATTTTGCACCCAAAGAGCCTGCTTTAAGCGTAAAATCAGGACTGAAAAGCCCTCTGAATATCCTCTTTTCCCTGAACCACATGGGCATCATAATGCAGAAGCCAGATTATGACCGTGGTCATAACCTGGCTTCATGTATCATCCGAGGGATGAGAAAAAGTAATCAGTGGAGGATGAAGAATATGAGTTCCTTCATCAAATCTCCAGCTTCTGTATCCGGATTGTCGATACCCTTGCTCTTGGCATCGATGCTCCTGATGGCTGAAATTATATACTTGGTTTTGGCAGGTGAATAGTTCCTCATACCTGTGATATAACTTTTCGCTCCCCATGGAGTCTTCAGTCCCAATGCTCTGGCAACGTCATTTTCCGTCTTATTTGGTCGACTGTAATGGACAATCATCAAATTCTGGAAAAAATTAAATATCATTGGGAGTGACTTATAAATAGAACCGGACCTAGGATTACTGTCAAAATATTTGATTATCTGGTTTGCTTTGAAAACATTCTTCTGTATAATGGCATCCCGAAGTTCAAAAGTGTTGAAGTCCTTGCTTACTCCTATCTCCCGCTCAACTACCTCCGGAGTGACTTGTCGGTTTCCTTCCGGCAGACCAATCAGAAGCTTGTCGAGTTCTGAAGTCAATCTGTTGAGGTCGGCGCCAACATGATCGGAAATCATTTGGGCAGCTTTCTGGTCAATGGTTGCCTTGTGGTCATGTAGATAAGATGAGACAAAAGACGGTAACTGATAATCGCGGAGTTTTTTGCTTTCGAAAACCACCCCGACAGTCTGTGCCAAAGAGACAACTTTCTTGCGTTTGTCAATGGTGCCGTTCTTATAACACCAAACAAGAATTGTCGATGCGACAGGTTTGCGGAGATACCTCTCCAGAGGATCAAGTGATTTTATTGCCTGAGCTTCTTTCACAATAATGACCTGGTATTTTGCCATCATCGGGAACTGGTGAGCCTGATCGCAGATTTTCATCGCAGTCGTATCAGCACCATAAACGATGGTTTGGTTGAAGTCACGCTCCTCCGGCGGAAGTGCATTTTCGGCAATGTAGTCAGATATCTTATCTATATAGTAAGGCTCATCGCCCATCAATATATATATAGGTAAGAACCTCCCCGCTTTCAGGTCGGTCATTATTTGCTGAAATGTTGTTCCGTTTTTGGTTGGCATATTTTCAAAAAAATCATTATCTTTGTATCCAATGCAAAGATACGGCAAACTGAAGACAAAACAAAAAGAATTCATTTCTAATTTTCTTTCGGCACCCCTATAACTCGAAAACTCTATCTGAAGTTCTGCCGTCTTGCACCTATACATTATTTATATATAGCACATCATGCAACAGATAAACCTCCCGCAATATGACGTCAGAATTCGGACAGTTTCCGGAAGGGACCAAATCTTCGATATTTTGCGCCACAAATACGTAGCGTTAACTCCTGAAGAATGGGTCCGCCAGCACTTCGTCCACTATCTGATTGAACACAAGAATTTCCCCTCCGCTCTGCTTGCGAATGAGATTTCGCTTCAAATCGGTGAGAAGAAAATCCGTGCCGACAGCGTCCTTTACGACCGGCAATATCACCCGAAAATGATAGTCGAATACAAGGCGCCAGATATTCAAATCACACAGAGAGTTTTCGATCAAATCAGCGTCTACAATCTGCTGCTTCATGTCGACTATCTCGTCGTCAGTAATGGCGTGAACACATACGCCTGCAAGATGGATTACGATAATCAAAAATATTTATTTTTAACGGATTTACCTAACTATGAAAATTTATGACAATATCTATTAACAAAAGAGGAATATTATTTACAATCTTGATGGTTGTGTTTTTGGCTTCCATACCGTTTCGTGGAGCATCGCAAAACAGAATTGCCAGTACCGTTTCACCATCCATGATGGTTCGTCTTTTGGGCTTTAAGGACATTAAGCCGGACGACCTTCACAATCTTGAAAAGCTATACGAGAGCACAGGATGGAAAATTCTCAAGATGGATGACGACCCTAGCGACGGTGAAATGGCTGTCTGGGGCGGGCGCAACATGACCCTCTCAATGGACGAATTCGAAACCGATGGAACTGAGAAACCAAACAACGGCATTTACATTCATATAACGAAGCTGGAGGGATTCGTTGTTGATTTCATCAAAATAGTGTTTACCGACGAAGACGAACGAGACCTCTTCGCTGCCGGATTACGGAGATATGGCATCTTTTGTGACGACACTTCGGAAGGTACTTGCAGTGGAAATATAACTCTGAAAAACGGTGACAATATCGGATTAAACTGCGAATTCGGATTTGAAAGCATGCTGCCGAAGGTTGAAATTTCCATAAACCGATAAGAGACATACAATACTTTGGCATGCAGTTTGTCATTAAATAGACAAGATATAATTCTATAATAAACTCATAAAACACCATACTATGGCATTAGGAAAGTGGATAGGCGGATTCCTTGGATGGATTACGACGGGCAGTATTCTCGGTGGTTTACTCGGATTTTGTATAGGCAGCTTCATTGACAGTGCATCAGAAAGTAGCTCATCATCAAAGAATGGTGGTGGTAACGGCTTCAATGGCACGTACGGGAACAATGGCTATAACAACGCACAGAATGGCTTCTACGGCTCTGGAAACACCCAATACGGCAATCGCAGGTACACGTCCTTCGAGACGCAGCAAGGCAACCGTAACTCGTTTCTTTTCTCCATGCTCGTGCTGGCTAGCTATATCATCAAGGCGGACGGCAAGATAATGCATTCAGAGATGGAGTTTGTGCGTCGTTTTCTGCGCGAAAACTTCGGCAACGATGCCGAACAGCAAGGCAATGACATTCTCCTGAAGCTATTCGAGGAACAGAAGCAGCAAGGATATGCAGGCTTTAAGGAAACCATTCGCAAGTCGTGCATGGAAATGGACATACACATGGACTACTCAACTCGCCTGCAAATGCTCAATTTCCTTGTACTTATCGCGATGGCTGACGGCTATGTTTCGCCAGAGGAAGTCGCTGCAATACGCGAGGTCGGAGGCTATTTGAACCTCAGCCGTGAAGATATTGAGTCGATGTTGCACCTGAATGAGGGCAGCAGAGATAGCGGAAGCCTCGACGACGCTTACAAAGTGCTTGGCGTAAGTCCTGATGCCACGGACGCAGAAGTACGCGCAGCATACCGTAAAATGGCCCTGAAGCACCATCCAGACCGTGTAGCAGCACTTGGAGAGGACGTCCGCAAAGCAGCCGAGAAGAAGTTCCAGGAGATTAATGCAGCCAAGGAACGCATTTGGAAAGCGCGTGGATTGTAAATTCCGGCTACAATAACGACAGAGAGCTGAACATCTCTCTGTCTTCAATATAATAGTCTTACAGAACTAAAAAAGGCATGCTCACGAAGCAATCGTAAGCATGCCTTTTTACTATATATAATGTATGAATTTACTGAAATATTACTCCACAGTTACGCTCTTTGCAAGGTTACGCGGCTGGTCGACGTTAAGTCCCTTGCAGACGGCCACGTGATAAGCCAGCAACTGTAACGGAATGACCGTGAGCAGTGGTGCCAGAGGAGCCAAAGTGTGAGGAACCTCGATGCATTCATCGGCAATCTTAGGTATCTCAGTGTCCCCTTCTGTTATTATAGCGATAATATGTCCGCCACGTGCCTTTACCTCTTCCATATTGGAAACTATCTTCTGGTATTGCTTGTGGTGCGTAGCAACGAAGAGAACAGGCATATGGTCGTCCACAAGGGCTATAGGACCGTGCTTCATCTCTGCTGCCGGATAACCTTCAGCGTGAATATAGCTTATCTCTTTCAGCTTCAGAGCGCCTTCCAGAGCTACCGGATAGTTCCATCCACGACCAAGATACAGGAAGTTGGTGGCGTAAGTGTAAGTACGGCTGATGGTCTTTATGCGGTCATTAAGCTTCAAGACCTGCTCTATCTTGTCAGGAATGATGCCCAGTTCCTGTATCATATCGTCGTACTCCTTTTGTGAAATGGTTCCGCGGCATTTACCAAGGGCAAGCGCAAGGAGCGTCAGACAAGTCAGCTGACCAGTGAAAGCCTTTGTTGACGCAACACCAATCTCCGGTCCGACGTGAATGTAAATGCCTGTATCAGTCTCACGTGCGATACTCGAGCCTACAGCATTGACAATACCGAAGATGCATGCGCCCTTTGCCTTTGCAAGCTCTATAGCAGCCAGTGTATCAGCAGTCTCACCGCTCTGGCTTATTGCTATGACAACGTCAGTAGAATAAACGATAGGGTTGCGATAACGGAACTCACTCGCATAGTCGACCTCCACCGGTATCTGGCAGTACTGCTCGATGAGCTGTTTGCCTATAAGTCCGGCGTGCCAGCTAGTTCCGCAAGCCACGATAATGAAGCGTGAAGCCTGCATAAGTCTGTCCTTGTTGTTCTTAACGGCAGAAAGGACAATCTTGTTGGCGTCTACATAGTTATCACGGCCATCCTTTTTCTCGTCAGCAGATGTCTTCACGAAGAGGCGTCCACGCATGCAGTCGCGCAAACACTTAGGCTGGTCGAAGATTTCCTTTAACATAAAGTGAGGGAAACCGCCCTTTGAGAGCATATCGATATCCATGTCCACCTCGTCAATCTTCACGTTTGCACGCGTTTTATCGAGGTTCCATATCTGCAAATCCTTGCCACGCTCAATCGTAACGACCTGCTCGTCATCAACGTAAACTACATTCTTGGTATATTCTACGATAGGTGACGCATCACTGGCGATGAAGAATTCCTCGTTGTCCTTACCTACTCCAATTACCATCGGAGAGCCCTTGCGCGCAGCCACAATCTGATTAGGATTGCGACGGTCCATAACAGCAATGGCGTATGCACCTACACACTTGCGAAGAGCATGACACACAGACTGTGTCAAGTCCGTATGGTGCTTGTCCTGAGCGTATTGTATCAGCTGAACGAGAACTTCCGTGTCGGTATCGCTCTTGAAGTGGAATCCCTTCGCCTGCAATTGATGACGCAACTCTGAGTAATTCTCAATTATTCCGTTGTGTACTATAACGATGTTGCCCGACTCTGAAACGTGAGGATGTGCATTGCGAACAGACGGTTCACCATGAGTGGCCCACCGCGTGTGCGCAATACCAATGTTTCCAGTTACGTCCTGTCCTTTGGCAACTGTCTCAAGGTCCGATACTTTACCCTTAGCCTTGTAGACATTCAGCTTGTCTTCATTATTAATAAGAGCTACGCCGGCTGAGTCGTAACCACGGTACTCGAGACGATGAAGTCCCTTTATAAGAATGTCGTAAGCGTTACGGCTTCCAATATAACCTACTATCCCGCACATAAATGTCTTTTTTAATGAGTTTATACTTAGTATTAAAACGGCAAAAGTGTCTTTTTATTATACGAAAAAAGCTCCGAAACCGATTGGTCTCAGAGCTTTTCCTTGAGGGTGGGGGGTGGGACTCGAACCCACGACATTCAGAACCACAATCTGACGCTCTAACCAACTGAACTACGCCCACCGTATTACGGTTGCTTTGCTGATTTTGTTCCCCATTTTCATCGAGTCTAAGTTGTATGTCCAAAGACTTTCAATGGCGATGCATTCAGAAAGCGAGTGCAAAGGTACGGATTTTATTTGTTATACGCAAACAAAACCCGTACTTTTTTGTTTTTTATTTATTTTGCAGGTGCCTGAGCGTTGTTCTGCTGTCCGCCCTGAGCCGGTGCTGCGGGAGCTGCACCCTGCTGCTGAGCTGTACCTTGCTGCTGAGCACCCTGCTGTGTGCCTTGCTTCTGCTGAGCGGCGCCCTGCTTCTGCTGCTGACTTGCTCCGAAGTTAGGCATTGTGTTAGGATTAGCTGTGCTGCTGCCTGCCGTCTTCTCAACAACAGACGTGTCAGTGTCAGCTGTTGGAGCTACATGAGCGCAGACAATGCTGCATACTACCATTACGATGGCAAGTCCCCATGTTGTCTTCTCTATGAAGTCCGTGGTCTTACGGACACCCATGATTTGGTTTGAAGATGAGAAGTTTGAAGCCAGACCGCCTCCCTTAGACTCCTGAATCAGCACGATGCCAATCATCAGAAGCGATGCAATGACGATAATGATTACAAATAATGTGTACATTTCTATTCGTTATTTTTATTATTATTTATTATCAATTTTTCAAGAAATCGAATTTGATCTGCAAAGTAACGATTTTTTTTCGGATAAATCAAATTTAAACGGCGAATAATTTCCAAAGCCTTGGAATATCTGCCTTGTTTTATGTAAATCCGGGCAAGAGTCTCCGTGAAGTAGCCAGTTTCGTCGTTATCAGCCTGAGTTTCTATCTCCGGCTCATATTCAGGATCTTCCTGCAACGTCATCTTGCCGTCGTCGTTCTCCAGGAAGTCGTCAATGAGTTCCTGGCCTTTGAGTTGCGGAGTTTCTTTTTGCTCCCCTTCATCCGCCTTTTCGTCCTTGTCTTCGCTCAACAGATAAGCGACATAGTCAACAGTAGCGTCCGCCACGGTTGGTTTTCGCTGTTTTTCCTCTTCCGGTTCGTCCTTTGGCATCTGGTCGAGGAAGTCGTCTATGAGTTTTGTTGTACGGTCGGGCTCTTCCGAAGAAGCCTCTGATGCAGAAGACGGACTACTGATTTTCTCGTCAGGCTCAACCCTACCGCCTTGTTTTCCTGTTGTTTTTATCTTCTCGTGTCTGAGCTTATAATGCGCAGCCTCAACGAGTTTGAAGAGCTTCTGCCTGTCTGTTATGTACATGGCAGCACGCCGCAGTTCCTCGTCAAACGAAGAGTCATGAAGCAAATACAAGTTCGTCAGGAGCAGAATCCGCGCCGGCTGATAGTACGGATATAGTGCCGTAAGTGCTCTTAGTTCGTAAAGGCTCTCACGGTTCAACGTCTCCGGATGTTCTATGTATTGCAGCAGTTCCATTATTGCCCTACCAGTTAGCTACCGTAGCATTGAAAATTTGGTCCACAAGGTCATTAATCATGTTTGTGACCAACTCTTCCTGCACTGAGTTCAGGCTTTGCGTCGTCTCGTAACTCTGTGTTGCCGTAAACTGGCGCTCGAAGTCCTGATTGTGATCCTTGTTGTTGGTGAAACGCACGTTGACAGTCATTGAGAGCTCGGTTTGCGCCGAATAGCCCTCACTGCTTACGCTCTTGTTGCGCTGCTGGTACTGCGTTATCTCACCTTCTATCTTCAAGTCGCCGTTACGACGTACTTGCTGGAGTTTCGTATGGCTGGCATATTCGTCCTTTAGCTGGTTGTTGAACATCGTTGCCATAGGTCCCCACACGTACGCTGCACGGTTCGGGAAGTCCTCAATCTGTATTGTCTTCGTCTTGGAATAGTCTATGCTGGCTCCGTTGAACTTATAACTGACAGAGCATGCCACAAGAACGACAGCGGTAACAAGCACCGTCAGCAAGCCCGACAGATGCTTAACATTACGCCTGTCAACACATTTACGGCTATGAAAATTGAAGTTTCGAAACATTGTCCTATTCCTTGCTCGTTTTCTTGTCTAGTCCATACTGCTTTATCCTACGATAAAGCGTACGGTCACTGATACCCAGTTCCTGCGCAGCCTTTTTCCTGTTGCCGTTGTTACGTTCCAAAGCCTTCTCCACCATCTGCCGTCCTAGGTCGTTGAGGTTCAGCGTCTCTGGCTCCGAAATTTCCTCCGCAACAGCATCTTCGACCTGATTGGCAGGCTGACGGTTGCTGTCAGCGGTGCTATTCTCGTACTCGCCGCCTATCGTTGCAGGGAAATTGCCATTCTGCTGTGGAAGTCTTTCAAAACCGGCAACACCCTCCAAGTGGCGAGCCTCGTCGAGTTGCTTTCTCACCGTATTCAAGTCACGGCGCAGGTCACTGACGTTGCCACGGAGCTCATACAATATCTTATACAGAATTTCACGTTCGCTCTCATAGCTATGGCGCCCTCCGCCCTGTATGGTAGCAAGCTGCGTGCTCTCCTCATCTTGCGGAATGAACTTCTTCAGTGTATCTACATCGATTTCACGCTTCTCGCTCAGGACCGACATCTGTTCCGTTATGTTCTTCAACTGACGCACGTTGCCCGGCCACTTGTATTTCAGCATCATCTGCTTAGCATCCTCTGTGAGGGTTATCTTTGGCAAACGATACTTCTCAGCCATCTGCATTGCGAAGAGACGGAACAGCAGAATGATGTCGTTTCCACGGTCGCGGAGAGGCGGAACCTGTATTGGAATTGTATTTAGACGATAGTAAAGATCCTCGCGGAACTTGCCTTCGCTCACCGCCTTACGCATGTTTACGTTCGTAGCGGCAACGATACGGACATCAGTTTTACGGATTTCCTGACCACCGACACGGATATATTCGCCTGTCTCCAGTACACGCAGCAGACGCGCCTGTGTAGCAAGAGGAAGCTCTCCAACCTCGTCAAGGAAGATTGTTCCTTTGTTTGCGACACCGAAATATCCTTCGCTCTCCCCTATTGCGCCAGTGTATGCGCCCTTCTCGTGACCGAAAAGTTCACTGTCGATTGTGCCTTCAGGTATTGAGCCACAGTTTATAGCAAAATATTTCTCACGCCGACGTGGTGAATTATCGTGTATAACACGCGGGAAAATCTCCTTACCTACACCGCTTTCGCCTACGATGAGCACGCTGAGGTCTGTCGGCGCGACTTGCAATGCCACATCAAGGGCGTGGTTAAGTCCGTCGCTGTTGCCTACAATATTATATCGTTGTTTAACGCGTTGAAGTTCAGTCGTGTTCATATTCGTAATTCCAATTGGCTGACAAAATTACATATTTTATTTCATATAGCTGCAATTTTGGCAGACTTTTTTTATTCTTTATGAATATCCGCAAATGTCTAAGCAACTATGCAAACCGGAACAACAGCTTGCATGGTTCACTTTTACAATGCGAATGGACTTCCTCAAGGTTCGTCCTCACAGTGGAAATAAAGCTAAACTATGATGCTCACCATGTCCGAATTTTTCTTTTTCGTTCCTCGTTGTTTTTATCTTCGTAACTGACTGATTATCAACGGTGCTGCAAAAGGTCAGCTTTGAGCTTCCAAAAAGATATGTTTTAGGCGGTGAAACCTTAGGTTTTGCAATGCGAAAGGTCAGCTTTTGCGAGCCAATTCGGTAGCTTTCGTTTTGCTGTAAATATTATTTACGGTTTTTGTGGCTGTCCGGACGTTTGCGAAGAGTCATTTCTTTCTTTGTTTCTCTTCTCAATCTTAATGAGCAACAAGCCTATAGCGGTCCAGATAAGTTCACGAACACGAACGATGAGAGCGACAAATATGCCTGCTCCGGACGTCAGTCCGAGTCCCGTTGTCGACATTAGGAAACCTCCTTCGCGCCCGCCAAGCTGCAAAGGCATGAAGAAAAGCAGATTGGCGAACAGTGTCGTGAACGCAATTATAAGTATACAGTCGATGAAGTTTACTGACGTATAGAGCACCATAAGGCAGAAGAACACCTCCAACGCACTGCAAAAGCGGCATGTAAGCTCCAGGAGAACGACACTGACGAATGTCCGCGGATTCTGATTGTGAAGCGAAGCAATCTGCTTGTCTATGGTATCGAGTTGCTCCCGATGGCTTTCTATAAACCGATTGGCGCGCCGGTGCATTCCCGGAATATGGCTCAGAAGACGCATTCCACTGACAGCGAGCCCCCGCTTGTAGCCTTTGAGGAAAAACCAGATAGCCAGAAGGCACACGGCTGTCACAATACTCAGCAATATTGCCATAAAGACTGTCACCCGCTGAGTTACGAAGAAGAGTATAGAGCTCAGCACCCAAAACCAGAAATGGCTGAAGATGTGGGTCATAACATAGAGGATGACCGACGACGAAGCCCTTTCCGTGCCTATCTTCGGAGCCAAAGCCATTATGCGGTAAGGCTCTCCGCCCATCAGTCCGCCCGGCGTTGCGTAGTTAAGGGCAAAGCCGGAGATGGTTACTTTGTACAGCCACCAGAACTTGACGGGTGATTTCCGTTCCTTAGCCGATGAAGAGGTGTTCTTGATAATGATATACCAAGCGCCGGTATTGAATATGTATAAGAACGCCCATAGTATAACAACAGCAAAGAACCAATAGCCTGCATGCTGCAAGCCTTGCCACACCTGCGCGAAAGGAAGCTGTGTTATCATTACGATAAGCACAGCCAGTCCGAACAAAAAGAAGGCGTTCTGATACTTTTTCTTCATTCTACCCCTACTCTATCTCCATCGTTTCAATTCCAACAACTACTCTGCCGCCGCACCATCAACAGGCTTACTGTCGGTGCGTCCTGCAACACGGTCGTCACGTTTCTTGGGGATTGCGTATCTCACCTTTGCCCCCTCGTCACGCTTTTCGTGGTAAAGCTTCTGCAACGGATCAGCCAATGGCTCGTCATACTCTTTGCGATGACGGAATATATCGATAGCGTTGAAAATCGCATGGAGCATTGCCGTCGGCTCAGCCTCATTGTGTCCGGCTATATCGAACGAAGCGCTCATCTCCGGTGACGTACGAACGATAGGCAGACCGGCTGTATAGTTGACGCCCTCATCAGCGGCAATGGCACGGAACGGAGCAAGTCCCTGGTCGTAGTACATAGCCAGAATACCGTCGAAATAGTCGTAGTCGCCACTGCCAAAGAGCTTGTCTGCAGCGTACGGACCAAAGGCTTGGATGTCCTGCACTGCCAGTTCCTTTATCGCAGGAATGAGAATGTCCTGCTCTTCGGTGCCAAGCAGACCGTTGTCGCCCGCCTTCGGGTTCACAGAAAGTACCGCGATGCGAGGGTTCGAAATACGGAAGTCACGCTTCAGACTTGTGTAGAACTTCTTGATGGCATTCTCTATGCTTTCCTTTGTTATAGACTCAGAAACCTGATGCAAAGGAAGATTACGCGTGGCGAGCGCCATCCGCAAGCTGTCGGATACGAGAATCGACAGTCCCTGGCCCTCACATTCCATGTGGTCTTCGATGTATCGGCTCTGACCGCTGAACTGGAAAGCGTCACTATTGTCTATTGGAGCTGTTACAAGGACGTCGAACAAGCCTTCGTTATAGTCGGCAAGTGCTCTGTCTATCGCTCTCAGGCCAGCGTTGCCAGACTCTTCCGTAGGCTTTCCGAATTCAACTTTCACCTCATCCTCAAACGTTGTGAGAAGGTTTATCCTTCCGTCAGCAGCCTCGTTGGCATTGTTTATGATAGTGAACTTTATATCGCTGTCGAGCGCATTGTGGTGATATGTCGCTATTTTCGGCGACCCGTATATGATAGGAGTACAGATTTCCAGCATCGAAGGTTCACTAAGCGCCTTGAAAATCAGCTCGTAGCCTATACCGTTTGTGTCGCCCTGGGTAATCGCAACACGTATCTTCTTATTTTCGTCCATATTTAATATCTGTTGTATCTTGTATTTTCATTAAATTATCTTGCTGTCCGTGAAAGGCCCAAAGCCGAATAAAGGCAAGCCTCCAATCGCCTCATCTTGTTCCGCTTCTTACTCTCCGGAGCATAGACGAAGCCCTCTATATATATAATGTATGTGCCTTTGTGTATCTCCAGCGAAGCAAACGGACCGCCCATGGCATCGTTTCTCATGTCCCAAAGTCCATGGTAGAACCTTACTGGTTCCGTTTGAGAGCCTACTGTCGATGCTTTTGCCTGCAAGACATTGTCCTTTGCGAGCCAGCACTTGCCCGTCTCCATGTACATATCGTTGCGTTCGCCGAGGATATTCTTCTTCATCACACTGTCACGGACCATTTTCAATTCTGCGTCCGTCCTGTTTACACGATAGACGCAAATGTTCTCAAGTCCCTCGTTGGTATTGTTCGACAGCCAAAGGAAGTCCTTACCCTTTCGGCTTGCAGTCATATCCGATGGTATCAGCATACTGATACCGAACATTTTACTTATCTCGTTTTGTGCCTTTGCATTGCTTTGCCGCTGCAACGTCTTAATGCTTGTTGAGAGTTCAAAGGCCTCAAGCAGTTTTCTTATATGACCGCCGTGCGTGTATTCACGCAGACTGGTTGCTGACGGAGCCGTAACCGAGACGACTATCTGCGGCGAAGCATACACGTTCCGCTCATATTTCAGAGTCGGTTTCTCTGCCTTCGAATCAATATTGACGACCACTATGCTCCGCGAAAGTTTCTGAAGCTCAGTCAATGCCGTATCTTTCAACTGCTGAACATCGAACGATGGCTCCGGTTGGGGTAGTCCATCAACGGCGTCCGACAGCTCCCGGGCAACCGCCCCACCCTTGTCGCCAATCACAAGCACCTGGTACTGGCGACCGCTGCTTGCAGGTTTACCAGTCTCTTCACTGCATGACACGGCGAGCAGGCATAGCGACAAGATGATAAGGAGAGTGCAACGGCAGTTCATAGTTACTGTTTGCTTTCTTTCGACTTGTCAAGCCGTTCTTTTGCCGTACTCAAAAGACCGCACGCCGCGTATATATCCTCACCGCGACTTGCACGTATTGTGGTGAAGACACCATGATGAGTGAGATAGTCGCGGAACTGTTCCATAGTCTGTTCCGACGCTCCATGCAACGGCACATTTGGTATTTGGTGGAACCGTATGAGGTTTACACGGCAGAAAAGACCGCCAAGCAGCTTTACGATTGCGCGTGCATGCTCCATCGAATCGTTTACTCCACCAAAGACAATATACTCGAACGACAGGCGACGTTGGTGTGCGAAGTCGTAGTTCCGAAGCAAATCGACAACGTCTTCTATTGACATCGCCTTCTCTGCCGGCATCAGTTCAGCACGCTGCTCGGGAAATGGCGAGTGCAAACTTATAGCTACATGGCATTCGCTTTCTTCCAGGAAGCGCTTCAGTTTGCCCTTTACGCCAACGCTGCTCACGGTAATTCGCTTCGGACTCCACGAATAGCCATACGGCGCAGTAAGGATTTCAGTTGCACGCAGGACGCTATCGAGATTGTCCATCGGCTCGCCCTGTCCCATGAACACAATGTTAGTAAGCCGGTCACGCTCAGGTATCGAATACACTTGATTGAGGATGTCGGTCGCAGTGAGGTTTCCGTGGAATCCCTGTTTGCCTGTCTGACAGAACAAGCAGTTCATCTTGCAGCCCACTTGCGACGACACACACAGTGTGGCACGGGCTCCTTCTGGTATGTAAACGGTCTCGATGAACTTGCCATCTCCGGTCGGGAACAAGTATTTTATGGTCCCGTCCTTTGAGCGTTGGGCATCAGTTGGTTCCATACAGCCAATATCGTAGTTCGCCTTCAGTGTCTCGCGACCTTTCTTCGAAATATCGGTCATGTCGTCAATGCTTCTGACATGACGTCCGTAAAGCCATTGGGCAAGTTGCTTTCCTGCAAAAGGAGGCAGCCCGGCCTCATGTGCCACGCCCTTCAGTTCATCGAGAGTGAGTCCCAAAAGATGTCTTTTCTCTGAGTCCATAATGTTTTGTCCCGTTGTGTTCTTTTGTGCAAAGATACATCAAAAGAGCGAAATGACAAAGAAAAGGGTGTTGCAAATGATGATAATCGGAAAAAAATTCGTAAGTTTGCACTTAAAAATCAAAAACAAATCATGAGATTAAAAGAAATGGCCGACTGCTTTCTTCCGTGCACAGACATTGCCTCCTCTCTTCCGTTGATTTCCCAACTGCGCCAGAGTAATGCCGTGGAGCACATCCACCTGCTCGTCGATTACAGCTTCGCCAAAACAAATACACCTCCTGAAGGAACTTCTTTCGTAATCGTCGACAGCGTCTTGTCGAGCCGCGCAGTACTGTCAATGGCTGATGCAGCGGACACTGGTTACGTCCTGTTCATTATAAAGGACACGCCCATTGAGCTTGGCTACCATTCCATAGAGCGAATTATTGAAGTGGCAGCAGACAGCGGAGCAACGCTCGTCTATGGCGACCGGTACGCGGAAGCAGACGGAAAGCGAACGGCTCATCCTGCAATAGACTATCAGCTGGGTAGCGTCCGCGATGATTTCGACTTCGGTGCGATTGTCCTGATGCCAACTGAGGCGTTGCGCTCTTACGCCCGTGAGCATGCAGATGCCAATTGGAAGTATGCCGGTTGGTATGACTTACGACTCTATCTGAGCCGCAAAGGACGCATACTACACCTCGGAGAATATCTCTACACTGAGCAAGAGACCGACCGCCGTCGCAGTGGTGAGAAACAGTTCGACTATGTCAACCCACACAACCGTGACGTTCAAGTCGAGATGGAGAAAGTTGCAACGGAGCATATCGAAGCCATCGGTGCTTTGGTAAATACCAGTCTGTATCGTCAACCGGACTTCGGCGAACAGTATTTCGATGTTGAAGCATCCGTCGTCATTCCAGTTTACAACCGTGAAAAGACTATTCGCGACGCCATCGAGTCGGCTTTGGGCCAGAAAACGACTTTCAAGTTCAACGTCATCGTTGTTGACAACCACAGCACGGACAAGACAACGGAGATTATAGAACATATAATCAAAGGATTAAAACAAGGTCTTTCCGATAGTTCTGACAAAGGAAAGACAACCACAAGTCATTCTTCCATCACCCCTCCTTCGGAGGGGCCGGGGGAGGTTTCTCTAATCCACATCATCCCAACACGCACCGACCTGGGCATAGGAGGCTGCTGGAACTGCGCCATCGACGACGAGCGATGCGGCCGTTTCGCCGTTCAGCTCGACAGCGACGACCTCTATTCGTCGCCAAAGACTCTGCAACAGATTGTCGACGCTTTCCGGAAGCAGAAAGCCGCAATGATAGTTGGCTCGTACCGGATGTGCGATTTTGAGCTTAACACACTGCCGCCGGGTCTCATCGACCACAAAGAGTGGACCGACGAGAATGGTTGCAACAACGCATTGCGCATCAACGGACTCGGGGCACCGCGTGCTTTCTTCACGCCACTTGCCCGTCAGATTCGCTTCCCGAACACAAGCTACGGTGAGGACTATGCCATGGGACTTGCCTTCAGCCGTCGGTTCCGCATCGGAAGGATATTCAGCGAATTGTACCTCTGCCGCCGCTGGGGTGGCAACAGTGACGCCAACCTAAGCGTCGAACGTGTAAATGCGAACAACCTATACAAAGACAGACTGCGTACGATTGAAATTCTCGCACGCCAACGTATGAATAAAGGCGTTGCAGATGATGACGACGGTAGCTTGCTGCGTTTCTTCTCACGTCAGATTGAGACCTGGGACGACACCCGTAAACGCTACCGCGAACTCCACGACGTGAAGACCCGCGAACTGTCAGTAAGAGACAACACCATCCGTGCACAGTTTAATCCGGCACGAATGGTAAGCACCGGTGCGAAGATTGACAAGAAAACAATAGCAGCCCGCCCGTGTTTCCTCTGCGAGAAGAACCGCCCGGCGGTGCAGATGACAAAGGCTATCGACGACAAATTTGAGCTACTGATAAACCCGTTCCCAATTCTTCCGGTACATTTCACCATCCCTGCACGCAAGCATCAGCCTCAACGGATACTCGGCAATTATCGGGAGATTCACAAACTGTTATCTGACTATGGCAACTTGATGGTGTTCTACAACGGACCGAAGTGCGGAGCGAGTGCTCCCGACCACATGCACTTCCAAGCCGGGACAAGTGGCGTACTGCCATTGCAGCAGTCCTGGCAGCGGTTGAGCCGTAATCTCGACGTCGTCTACTCTGTTGGGGAAGACGGCGACATATCGGTCATCAGCGACTATGTATGTCCTGCACTGCTCATCAGAAGCCGCAATGCCGAAACCGACAATGCTTTGTTCCGCATTGTCTTCGATGCACTGCCCGAGGACGACAGCGAACCAATGATGAACATTGTGGCATGGCGAAGCGAGGACGATTACCTGAGCGTAGTGTTCCCACGCCGCAAGCACCGTCCAGACTGCTATTCTGCCGATGACGACAGCAAGATGCTTGTCAGCCCTGGCGCTCTCGACATGGCTGGACTTATCATCACGCCACGCCAGGAGGACTTTGAGCGCATTGACGGAACGACAGCAAGCAATATACTAAAGGAAGTCTCGCTCGACGAGAGTCAGTTTGCCGAAGTAATAAACAAAATCAAGAACAGCGGCAAACAGCACCACCAACTTAAGAAAAAACACGAGCCTGAGGTATCGGTTGGTATCGTCAGCGCACAGAAAATACACTTCCGCCTCAACGCTCCGTACATGGCGAAAGGCGAACAGATAACCGGCGACCAGGTCGTGGAGTTCTCCGAAGGCGGCATTCTGTGGAATGGCAACCAATACCGGGAACTTCGCTTCACACCGAAAGACAAAGAGTCGTCATTCTCACTGTACGATGTCACCATCGGCATAGGCTTCCACTGGGAGCGACAAGAGACACAAACGTTCCAGGGAACACTGCATCTCGTAGTCGAAGCCGACAAGATTTGCGCCATTAACGAGCTGCCGGTTGAGACGTATCTTGTAAGTGTCATATCGAGCGAGATGAAAGCAACGTCGTCATTGGAGCTGCTCAAGGCTCACGCAGTTATATCCCGCAGTTGGCTTCTTGCACAGATGAAGCGTCGCCGCGATGCCAGTGAAGGCGGTAACAGTTTCTTCTCGTTCGTCAAGAAGGACGATGAGCTCATCCGTTGGTACGACCGTGAGGACCACACGATATTCGATGTCTGCGCCGACGACCACTGTCAGCGCTACCAGGGCATTACTATGGCAACCAACAAGCATGTTGCCGAGGCTGTCAGGCTTACACGCGGACAGATACTGACAGCAGACGGCGCAATCTGCGACGCACGCTTCGGCAAATGCTGCGGTGGCGTTACAGAGGAATATCAGTACTGTTGGGACAACAATCCGAAGAGCTATCTGCGCGCCGTTCGTGACACTGCGCCCGACGTCCAGCATCCTTCAACGGACGTTCCGGACTTAACTATAGAGTCGGCAGCACGCAAGTGGATACTCGCAGAGCCAGTATCGTTCTGCAACACTCACGATGCAAAGGTCCTGTCGCAGGTCCTCAACGGCTACGACCAAGAGACTCATGACTTCTACCGTTGGCATGTCGACTACACGCAGGAGGAGATTTCCAAGCTTATCAACGAGAAGTTGAACATGGACTTTGGGCAAATCGTCGACCTCATACCACTTGAACGCGGACGCAGCGGACGCATCTCGCGCCTGAAAATTGTCGGAACGAAGTTGACTTTCACAATCGGCAAGGAACTGGAGATACGCCGTGCGCTCAGCAAGAGTCACCTTTACAGCTCAGCTTTCGTTGTCGACAAACTTGACATCGTAGATGGAGTGCCACAGAAGTTCCATATCAGCGGAGCCGGATGGGGCCATGGCGTCGGTCTTTGTCAGATTGGCGCAGCCGTAATGGGCGAGAAAGGCTACAAGTACGACGAAATCCTGCTACATTATTATAATGGTGCAGAGATTGAGAAGATATATAAGTAAGAGCCTCCCCAATCCCTGCCGAATGGAGGGGATGTTGAATCACCATATTAAATTATAGAGATTACCGAACTATGCAAGACCAATCAGATAACAGCGAACTCAATAACAAGACTATCAAACACCCCCTCCATTCGGAGGGGCTTGGGGAGGCACCATCCAAAAGGGATGGGTTTGAGAAGGCACCATCCAAACACCGCAACCCTTGGGCATGGGTTCCTTCGCTCTACTTTGCCGAAGGACTTCCGTACGTTGCAGTGACATTGCTGAGTATCGAGATATTCATGCAAATGGGACTGAGCGACGCTGAGGTTACGTTCTACACCTCGTGGCTCTACCTTCCGTGGGTGATAAAGCCGTTCTGGAGTCCGTTCCTCGATTTGTTCAAGACCAAACGGTGGTGGATTGTCACAATGGAGCTGCTGCTAGGAGCCGCATACGCCGGCGTGGCGTTTACCATTCAGACCGACTGGTGGCTGCAAGGGTCGCTGTGTTTCTTCTGGTTGATGGCGTTCTCGAGCGCTACCCACGACGTTGCAGCTGACGGTTTCTACATGATGGGACTGAACGAGCACGAGCAGGCGTTCTTCGTTGGCATCAGAAGTACGTTCTACCGTCTTTCCATGATTGTAGGAAAGGGAGTGCTGATAATGTTCGCAGGAGTCTTGCAGGTCGTCTTCCGCAACGGAATACAATTCTCGTGGGGTCTTATTTTCTATGGTTTGACGGGATTGTTCATAGCTTTCTACCTCTACCACAACTTTGTTTTGCCGCGTCCGAAGGAAGATGCCAACCACGAGGAGAACAAAACGGCTCACGATATCTTCTACGGCTTCGTCGAGACGTTCGTGTCCTTCTTCAAGAAAAAGCAGATTATCGTCGCCATTCTCTTCATGATGCTGTTCCGTTTGCCTGAGGCATTGCTGACGCCGGTATCGCAATTGTTCCTCCAGGCACAGCCGAGCCGTGGCGGACTGGGACTGTCGCCGCAGGAGTTCGGACTCGTCAACGGCACCGTAGGTGTAATCGGACTTCTCGCCGGTGGCATCATCGGCGGCATGCTGGCAAGCCGCGACGGTCTGAAACGGTGGCTTTGGCCAATGACAGCTGCCATCACGATACCGAATATTGCGTATGTCTACTTGGCATACGTAATGCCTGAAAGCCTGTTTGCCATCAATGCGGCTGTATTCATTGAGAACTTCGGCTACGGTTTCGGCTTTACGGCGTACATGTTGTTCCTTATCTACTTCAGCCAGGGCGAGCACAAGACGAGCCACTACGCTCTTTGCACGGGCTTTATGGCACTGAGCATGATGGTACCGGGACTGTTCGCCGGTGCGTTGGCGCAGACTGTAGGCTATCGTATGTTCTTCGTTATCGTAATGATTAGCTGCCTTCTTCCGTTCATCGTTGCCCAATACCTGAAGATTGACCCTCATTTCGGAAAGGGTGAGGACAACGAAGGACTACTGGAAGAAGTGGAAGAATAAACTATTAAGATTATCAGCAATCAACCAAGCTGCTACAAAATTCCACTGCAGGGGCGTCCCTTGTGGTGGATGGCATTGTTGTTTGGACATTTGTTGATATTTGTTCACATTTAGTCAATGAACCGTTTGGTAATGTCGGTATAGCTGTCGATGCGGCGGTCACGAAGGAACGGCCACCATCGACGCACCTGCTCACAGCGATTCATGTCGATTTCGACAACCGCCTGCTCCTCGTCGTCGGCTGACGCAGCATAAAGGAACTCGCCCTGAGGTCCGCATACGAACGATGAACCCCAGAACTGGATGCCGTCCTCACCATCACTTTGCTCCCACCCTACTCTATTCACGGCAACAACAGGCAGACCGTTGGCCACGGCATGACCACGCATGACAGTCTGCCAAGCCTCGCGTTGTCGTTGCTGCTCGTCCGAAGTGTCGCGGCTGTCGTAGCCGATGGCAGTTGGATAAATAAGCAGTTGCGCACCCTGGAGAGCCATAAGCCGTGCTGCCTCGGGATACCACTGGTCCCAGCAGACGAGGACTCCAAGCTTTCCCAATGACGTATTGATTGGGTGGAAGCCCAAGTCACCGGGCGTGAAGTAGAACTTCTCGTAATATCCGGGGTCGTCCGGGATATGCATCTTGCGGTATTTACCTGCAATTGAGCCATCACTGTCGATGACAACGGCCGTGTTGTGGTAGAGACCTGCCGAACGACGCTCAAACAGAGAAGTGACAATGACGACTTCGTTGCGCTCAGCCACTTCGCTGAAGAACTCCGTTGAAGTACCGGGTATCGGCTCCGCCAAATCGAAGTTGTCGACATTCTCCGTCTGGCAGAAGTACAAAGAGTTGTGGAGTTCCTGCAAGACGATGAGGTCAGCGCCCTCACGTGCGAGTTGTTCAATGCGCTCAGCGAGCCGTTGCTTGTTGCTTTCTATGTCAGCACTGTTATGCTGTTGTATAAATCCTACTTTCATATTATAATTTATTTCCTGTTTTTTAGAAACCGATAGCGTTACCGCTGTCAGACGTAATCAGTACCCCTTCGGGCAAGTGCATGGTGAGACAGTGCAGGCTGCCGTGCTGCCGTATCGCCGTGCGGGAGTCGATTCCGATTATTTCCCTGTCGGGGAACGCCTGCCGAATCGTGTCCATTGCCTGTGCGTCGTTTTCCGGTTGTCCGTAAGTTGGTACTATTACCGCACCGTTGATGATAACGAAATTGGCGTAAGTGGCAGGCAACCGCTCCTCGCCGTCGTAAATAGCGTCCGGAAGTTGCAAGCGCAGCAAACGGTATGGTTGTCCGTCGAGAGTTCGCAAGCCCTGCAACTGTTCCTCCATAAGTTTCAAATCGTCATACTGAGCATCGTCCTTGTCGTCCGTCCCCATATATAATAATGTATTATGAGGAGCACAACGAACCAGCGTGTCTATATGTCCGTCGGTATCGTCGCCGATGATATGCCCGTGGTCAATCCACACAATGCGCTTCGCAAAGTCAAATACAGCATGCAGACGGTGCTCGATATCGTTCTGCGTAAGCGGTTGGTTACGATGCGGGGCAATCTGACTTGATGTGGTCAGGAACAGCGTTCCGTTGCCGTCGGTTTCCAAAGCGCCGCCTTCGAGGACAAAGTCGGAATGGTTTTCAAGCGCCGCATAGAAGACTCCGGAGTAGTAGAGCTTCACGTTGACTGCATCGTCGAGCTCAGAAGGGAACTTCTCGCCCCATCCGTTGAACTTGAAATCGAGCAGGTGGTTGGGAACGAAGAACCCACTGGTGTGGTGAGCCGAAGTCAGCGTTATCGGTCCAAGGTCACGCGCCCACGTGTCGTTGCTGTCGAATTGCTTTATTATGACACGCGCCATCTGCTCCGTACTGAGTTTGCCTGATAGCTTTTGAGTGACGTGCTCAGGGTGCCGTGCCACGACAAGAAGGTACTCGTGGTGGGTTATTGCGTCAGAAAGTTCGAGATAAGTCTTCTCGATATCGTTCAGGTAAGGCGCCCAGTCGGTATCCTCGTGAGGCCATACAATCATAATGCCGCTCTGTGGTTCCCATTCGGCAGGCATGTGGAAGTCGCTTTGCTTGTATTCGTTCATTAGTTCGTGGATTAGGTTTACGCTACAAAGTTAATGAAAAAAGAGCAATATAACAAAGACAACAAGGCTATTTTTACGTAAAAAAGGGAAACGCCTAACCAAGTTGCGATGGACAGCCTAACCAAGCCTTCCCGAATGGGAAGGATGTTTAGATACCGAATGCCTTGCTTGCGTAGAGTTGGATAAACATCCGATGCAGAAACGGTCGTTGTATATGTAAATGGTGAAAGTAGAAAGGTAAAAAGGGAGAAAAAACAAATATGACTATCAGCATTCATCCAAGTAGCCGCATAATACGCCACTGCAGGGGCGCCCCTGCGGTGCGTTTGAAACAAGTCAACGTGGATTTGCAAGGTAGAAAAGCAACTTTATGACGCGGAACATCCACAATTCTGTTCAACATCATTCCCTTGGGGAAGGCTTGGTTAGGAGGTCCCGAAGGCTTGATTAGGAGTTCCTGAAGAGCCAGGACAGGCCTTTTCGAATGTAAAAGCTAACCTATTGAATTCCAAGAGTATAGGTTTCGAATTGGTTTTTAATTTATTTTTGTTTAATTTTTAATTTATTTTTCCTCAATTTTTAATTTATTTTCCGAGTAAAAATAAATTAAAAACCAGGACGAAAGTTCAGCTTTGACATTCAGAAAGAATAACTACAACCTCGCCAAACCTCCCCTAAGGGGAGGATGTTAATTACCTAATGCCTACTTGCGCCATACTTTTAGGTGTTTAAACATCCCCTCCTTGGGAGTGGCTTGGGGAGGTCAAGCTTTGGGTTTGGGGAGGTCTTATGCTTGTTTTGGAATGCAATCCACTGCAGGGGCGCCCCTTGTGGGTGCCCGATCGGGCTGCAAGACCGAATGAAGTCATATTAATAACTAAAGTTTAGATGTAGGGAAAATGCCAACGGAATCGGCTATTTGCCTTTTCAAGGCAAGCGGGCACCCACAAGGGGCGCCCCTGCAGTGGGTGTATTCATTACATGCAAGTTTGCGCAAGCAGGCATTCGGTGATTAAACATCCTCCCCTTGGGAGTGGCTTGGGGAGGTCAAGCTTTGGGTTTGGGGAGGTCTTATGCTTGTTTTGGAATGCAATCCACTGCAGGGGCGCCCCTTGTGGGTGCCCGATCGGGCTGCAAGACCGAATGAAGTCATATTAATAACTAAAGTTTAGATGTAGGGAAAATGCCAACGGAATCGGCTATTTGCCTTTTCAAGGCAAACGGGCACCCACAAGGGGCGCCCGATCGGGCTGCAAGACCGAATGAAGTCATATTAATAACTAAAGTTTAGATGTAGGGAAAATGCCAACGGAATCGGCTATTTGCCTTTTCAAGGCAAGCGGGCACCCACAAGGGGCGCCCCTGCAGTGGGTGTATTCATTACATGCAAGTTTGCGCAAGCAGGCATTCGGTGATTAAACATTCTCCCCTTGGGGGAGGCTTGGAGAGGAATTCCCTTGGAGTTGGAGAGGTCTACTCAGGGACTTGGGGAGCTTTTCTATATTGTCGCTTTCCCGAACGGACTCCGTTCGCATACTTAAAAATCGTTAAAGACAAGGTTACGGGGTGGAATATATCATTTTTTATTAATATCTTTGCATACCATATTTATGCATAGCATGAAAATTAAGGAAGTGTTGAATGCCCTTGAGCGTTTCGCGCCTTTGCCACTGCAGGAAGACTATGATAATGCCGGCTTGCAGATAGGATTAACAGAGGCGGAAGTTTCAGGGGCATTGTTGTGTCTTGACGTTACCGAAGATATTGTTGACGAAGCACTGGAGAAAGGCTGTAACCTCATAGTTAGCCATCACCCGCTGATATTCCACAAACTGGCACACATAACCGACGAGGACTATGTGCAGCGTGTCGTGCGCAAGGCGATAATGAACAACATCGCCATAATATCGATGCACACGAACATGGACGCAGCTGAGGGTGGCGTGAACTATAAGATTACGGAGAAGATGGGACTCAGCGACGTTCGCTTCTTTGGCAGAACGCAGACGGCAGAGTACGACGGCAATGTCGTGAAAGGCGGTGAGGGTGTCATCGGAAAGTTGCCTGAGCCATTGGCAGCCGACGATTTCATTGCTCTGCTGAAGGACAAGTTCGGTGTCGAAAGTCTGCAAACGAACCAACTGCTGCGCCGCCCTATCGAGACGGTGGCACTGTGCGGCGGAGCAGGCTCGTTCCTTCTTGGCAGCGCTATACGGCATGGCGCCGACGCATTCGTCACAGGCGAGATGCACTACCATGAGTTCTTCGGCCACGAGCAGCAAATCCAGATTTGCGTCATGGGCCACTATCAGAGCGAGCAATACACCCCGGAGATATTCCGTGACATAATAAACCGCGACTGTCCGGGCGTGAAGACGTTCATAACGGAGATTAACACGAACCCTATATTATATATGTAGGAATTCCCCGATTAAACATTCAAATTACGAAAAATAGAAAATAATATAATCCTTTAAATCATTTAGCCTTCATGCTTTTCATGTAAACCATCACATCCTCTCACTTAGGAGATACATGGCAAAGAACAGAGCAGAGGCTTAGTTTACATCACTATGGCAAAGAAAGATCCAAAAGATTTGACAGTAGAGGAGAAACTGAAACTCCTGTATCAACTTCAGACGACACTGTCGGAAATCGACGAGAAGCGTGCACTTCGCGGCGAGCTTCCTAACGAGGTAGAAGACCTTGAGGACGAAATCGAAGGTCTCAACACCCGCGTTGACAAAATCCACAACGAGATTGACGAGCTCAACAGCGCCATTACGCAGAACAAGAGTGCCATCAACGATGCACAGGCAAGCGTGGAACGCTACAAGAAGCAGCTCGACGATGTCAAGAACAGCCGCGAATATGATACACTAAGCAAGGAAATCGAGTATCAGAGCCTCGAAATCGACCTTTGTGCCAAGAAGATAAAGGAGGCACAGCAGCTCATTCAGAAGCGTAACGGCGACCTCGACAACGCCCAGGCAGAGATTGAAGAGCGCAAGAAGGACCTCGACGACAAGAATGACGAACTCGAAAAGATTATGCAGGAGACTCGTGCCGAGGAGGACAGGCTGAAGGAAAAGGCTAGCGAGCTCGAGGACAAGATAGAGCCGCGTCTGCTGGAATCATTCCTGCGCATCCGCAAGCGTGCGCACAACGGTCTCGGTATCGTGTACGTCCATCAGAATGCATGTGGCGGTTGCTTCAACGTCATACCTCCACAGCGCCAGCTGGACATCAAGATGCACAAGAAGATTATCGTCTGCGAGTACTGCGGCCGTATACTTATCGACCCTGAACTCGCCGGTGTCAAGGTTGAGACTGAGGAGAAGCCGAAGCGCAAGCGCTCAACACGCAAGAAGAAGGCTGACGCTGACAGCGAGGCTTAATAAGGAAAAAGCCTACCCCGGCCCTCCCGAAGGGAGGGAGAAGGATAATACTCTTTTGGGTTATACATAATAACCTCGAAGGGTAAAAACATAAGATGCATCCATTGCAGGGCACGTTCCTTGCAGTGGATGTATATTTTCTCCATTTTCATATCTCTTTCAAGCCAATTCCAAATCTACTATAACTAAATCACAGTTGGCAAGGCATCACTACTGATTTCTTATTTAAAAGATTATCCTAAATGAGAAAATTATTGTAACTTTGCAACAAATTACGTTTTTTTGAGTTATATAACTATAGACAACGCATCTCTTGCATCAATGGGAGAAAACACCACATACGCCGTTGCCCACGACTCAATGGGGGCAATTCAGCATGCCATAAAGCGGGCAACCGACATCTTTTGCTCGCTCGTGGGGATTATTATCCTTTCTCCGGTCTTCCTAATCATATCACTGCTGATGAAGCGGCAGAACAACGGTCCTGTCATATTCCGCCAAGAACGCATAGGCTACAAGGGCAAGCCGTTTACGATATTGAAGTTCAGAACAATGAGCAGCGAGGTCGAAGAGAAAGGTCCGAAACTCATAGCGACATGCGACGACAACGACTCGACACCATTGGAGCGGTTTCTGCGCAGCCATCACCTTGACGAACTGCCACAGCTTTGGAACGTTCTTCGTGGCGATATGTCACTCGTAGGCCCGCGTCCTGAGCGCAAGTACTTCATCGACAAGATTATGGAACACACCGACCGCTACCCTATCATCTACGAGATGCGACCGGGGCTGACGTCGGAAGCCACACTCTACAACGGCTACACGGACACCATGGAGAAGATGCTGCGGCGTCTGGAGATGGACATCCACTACCTTGAGCACCGCTCGCTGTGGACTGACATGACCATCGTAGCCAAAACATTCGTTAACATCATTAGTGGTAAAAAATTCTAGTCACAACATGAAAAAATACATTCTCGTCTTGTTCCTGTCATTCTTCACATTGGGAATATACGCCCAGTCGACAATGACCGACAATCAAGTAATGGAATTTATACTAAAGGAGCACTCTAGAGGCACGTCACAATCGCAGATTGTCACTAAGCTGATGCAGAGCGGCGTGGACATAAGCCAGATACGGAGGGTGCGCCGCATGTACGAACAGATGCAGAATAACACGTCGGGGAATATCACCAACAGCCAGCGTGATGTGACAACCAGCCGCCAAAGACGCACCAACGGGCAGAATTCCAATATCAACCGCAACAGCAATGATATTGCCAACGACACGCGTAACATATACAAAGAGGACCAGCGGGAGTCGGACAGATATTCGAACATGCGTGTTCGGGATGACGACTACGGCAAGGACAACACTTACGATGAGTACAATCCGGACTTCATTGAGATGCAGGACGAGATGAACGACTGGCTGCCGGGAGATACTGCGGCTATGTACCGTCAGCTCATCAAGCGTCTGCAAGAGGAGCGCAGCAAAAAGAAGATATACGGTCACGACCTTTTCTCGAAGAACGACCTGACGTTTGAGCCTAACGAAAACGTGGCAATGCCGCGCAACTACCGCTTGGGACCGGGCGATGCGGTGTTCATCGATATCTACGGAGCTTCACAAAGGTCTATTCAGGCGACTGTCGCTCCTGACGGAATGCTGAACATTGAGGGTTTCGGACCTGTCAACGTAAACGGGCTTACAGTATCACAGGCTAACGAAAGGGTACGTGCTAAGCTCGGAAAGCGCTACAGCAGTTCCAAGATACGCCTTTCGGTCGGTTCGACACACTCCATCCTCATCAACGTAATGGGTGAAGTCAAGAAGCCGGGTACATACACACTGTCAGCATTCTCTACAGCCTTCAACGCGCTGTATGCCGCAGGCGGACCTAGTGACTTAGGTACACTGCGTAACATCAAGGTATATCGTGGCAACAGACTCGTGAGCCGCATTGACGTCTACGACTATCTTCAGAACGGTCGTCTCTCTGGCAATGTAAAGCTTGCCGACGGCGATGTCATCGTTGTTGGTGCTTACGACTGCCTCGTTAACATAAGCGGTAAGGTCAAGCGACCGATGTATTACGAGATGACACGCAACGAGAGTCTCGGCACTTTGCTACGTTATGCAGCCGGATTCTCAGGCGATGCCTACACAAAGTCTGTCCGCGTGTTCCGCAAGACAGGCCGCGAGTACTCTATTTTCAATGTAAACGAATTCGATTTCTCGTCATTCAACCTCTCCGACGGTGACTCTATAGCTGTCGACTCAGTAATTCCACGCTATGAGAACATGGTTCAGATAAAGGGTGCCGTGTTCCGGCCGGGTATGTATCAGGTAGGTGGCGAAATCACGAGCGTAAAGAGTTTGATTGAAGCCGCTGACGGACTGACCGAGAGTGCTTTCACTGCACGCGCCGTCATGCACCGTATGAAGGAGGACAGGACGCTTAAGGTAATCCCGGTAGATGTAGAAGGAATTCTCGCCGGGAAGGTTGCGGACATTCCTTTGCAAAATGAGGATGTGCTGTTCATACCTACCAAGTCGGAGGTTATGCAGGAACAGACCATCGCTATACATGGTGAGGTGCAATATCCTGGTACATATAAATATGCTGACAATGAGACTTTGGAGGACTTCGTGCTGCAAGCAGGAGGTCTGAAGGAGACTGCCTCGACCGTCAAAGTCGATGTCAGCCGACGCATTTACGACCCTAAGGCTGTTACACCGGACTCTATCACGGCACGGACATATAGCTTTGCTCTTAAGGACGGCTTCGTTATAGACGGTGAGCCGGGCTTTGTACTTGAGCCTTACGATGAGGTTTACGTCCGCAAGAGCCCGGGAAGCACAAAGCAGCAGAACGTTTACGTACTTGGAGAGGTTATGTTCGCAGGTACTTACGCCTTGCCGGCTATCAACACTCGACTAAGCGATATCATCCGTGCAGCAGGCGGTCCGAACTCTGTGGCTTACATCCAGGGTGCCCGTCTGGAAAGAAAGGTGAACGAAAGTGAGCGCAAGCGCATGGAGGATGCTCTCAAAATGGCTCGCGACCAACAGCAGCAGAATATGCTGGAGATGGCGGCACGCAGTCAGAACTCTGGCGCAATAAACCAGGTAATGCAGCAAAACAGAAATGCAGCGTTGGAGAAATTCCAGATACCAGATTACTATTCGGTAGGTATCGAGCTTGATAAGGCACTCGCACATCCAGGCAGCGACGCCGACATCGTGCTCCGTGAGGGCGACCGACTTACCATTCCACTCTACAACGGTACAGTGAAGATAAACGGTGCAGTCATGTATCCTAACTCTGTAGGCTTCGTTGAAGGCAAGAATGTAAGCTATTATATCGACCAGGCTGGTGGCTTCGCTTCGAACGCAAAGAAGCGCAACACATACATATTATATATGAATGGAACCGTGGCAAAGGTTGGCCACAACGCAAAGGTGCGCCCTGGTTGTGAGATTATTGTTCCAACGAAGTCGAGCACAAGGCTCAGCCTTGCAGAGACTCTTAGCATTGGCTCCAGCGCTGCCAGCATAGCAGCAGTGATAGCCACTATCGCCAACCTCGTGAAGTAAAAGGAAGAACAAATGGACTGGCAGAAACTTAACGATACAGAGACATACGTAAACTTGTGGAATAAGTTCAAAGGACTGTTCCATAAGAAGAAAAAAGATGATAAAAGCGAGGCGGAGGACACCGACTCTGAGGACGTTGTGGATACCAAAGACAGTGAGCAGACTGGTGACGATGCTGATGCCGTAAACGAGAATGCAAAGGAAGAGAAGCAAAAGGACAAGGAAACCGGCTCGTCTTCTGATGTATCAGCCAACGGTGTGAAGCAAATCGACTTCGTCTTGATATTCAAAGCCATTGCGAAACACAAATGGCTGTATATCATAATTATTCCGGTTGTGTTCGTACTGTCGTGCCTGTACATTCTCAATGAACCACGGACGTATTCGTCTTCGACCACAATGGCTCCGGAAGTTGCCGACGCAAGCTCGCTCAAGAACGGGTCACTTAGCTCTATCGCAGAGTCATTCGGACTCGACTTAAGCAACACTCAAAGCATTGACGCTATATCGCCGTTGCTCTATCCTGAGTTGATGAACGACAACGGGTTTGTGACGGGTTTGTTCAACATAAAGATTCAAACCAGTGCTTCTGACTCCGTGTGGACGTATTACGACTATCTCATGTATCATCAGAAGAAGTCATGGGCATCAAAGAAGATTAAATCAATTAAGGATTTCTTCACTAATCTGGTACCAAAGTCGGATGATAACAATGGCGCAAGCAGACCATCGGCTGGCTCAGGAGGCTTCGACGCATACGATTTGTCAAAGACCGACGACCAAATAGCTGACGCAGTACGTAGCAGCGTGAGCATAAGCGTGGACAAGAAGACCGGCATTATTAGCATCACAACAGTATCGCAAGACCCGCTTGCAAGTAAGATTATCGCCGATTCTGTACGCAGCCGACTTCAGAACTTTATAACGAACTATCGTACCAGCAAGTCGAGAAGAGACGTGGAGTACTACGAAAAACTTGCTAAAGCTGCACGGACCGACTATGAAAAGACACGCCGCAAGTACGCAGCTACCGCCGACGAGAACCTGGATGTTGTGCTTGAGTCGGAGAAATCGAAGATAGAGGACTTGGAGAATACCATGCAACTCCAATACAATAGATACACGGCACTGAACTCACAGCTTGACGCCGCTCGCGCCAAACTTTTGCAGTACACTCCTGCCTTTACAGTGATAACGGGAGCAGCAGTGCCTATCAAGCCTACAGGACCAAAGAGAATGATATTCGTATTGGTAATGGTTATCATAGCAACTGTCGTCATTACTTTGTATGTAGCTATAAAAGAGAGGAAGTCTATCCTGTCATAAGCACATTCAGATGGTAACACTTGTCTTACTGTTCTTTTTGTTCTTTATAATCTACTGTCTATCTCTGATAGAAGAAAGGATTGTAAAGTACAAGTACGTGTTATACCTTGCAGTAGGAATAATATTCATTATTCTTGCCGGTACACGTCCCGTGGGCTTTGACAACGACTCTGAACACTATGAGATTTACTACAACAACTACTCTGCAAGCTATGTAGCGGAGTACGTTGAGACATCATTCCTTGTTCTGAGCAGCATCTTCAACAGTATAACGAGTGACGTTCACATCATCTTTTTCTTCTATGCCATACTGGGAATATCGCTGAAGATGCACGCCATAAAGAAGCTGTCGCCGATTTGGTTTACGCCTTTACTGATTTATTTCGGCAACTACTACGTGCTGCACGACCTCACCCAAATCAGAGCTGGCATCGTTTCGGGTCTCTTCCTGTGCTCTATACCGTTGATAGCGGAGGGCAAAAGGCTTAAGGCGGCACTGATAATATTGTTCGGTTCGATATTCCATGCGTCGGCATTGGCACTGCTTCCAGCTGTATTCGTATCGAACAAGGACATGGACAAGAAGTGGCGGATAATATGGGGATGCTTGTTGCCACTCGGATACATTATATATTTCTTTGGAGGAAGCCACCTAGGAGACATTCCTATTCCATATATAGGCGACAAACTGGCGAGCTACCAGAATCTTAGGGACAAGGGAATAATAGGCAGTAACATCAATGTCTTCAACGCGGTGTTCCTCGTCAAGTGCTTCGCATACATCTACCTGTTGGTCTTCTATGATACTGTAAGGAAGTTCAATAAGTACTTTCCGATTCTAATACGCCTCATGGGAATATCCATTATACTGTTCCTCTCACTGGCATTCATGCCCGTGCTGGCGTTCCGTATAAGTGAATTGTACGGCATTGTGGAAATAATCGTGCTTTCATGCATATACTACACGATTAATCCAACTGTGCTCGGAAAGTCCGTCGTCGCAATAATCGGAATGGTAACATTCCTTATTAACGCCTTCTATGCCGACTTCCTGCATCCGTAGGAAGCCGGAATAGAATTGTCATTTTACAGCAACGCCACCGGTGTAAACATTATCCTTTGCGCTTATATTGACTGTTTTGCCACGCTGTTTGTTGACTGCTATGCCTATTGGATTACCTTTCTTGTCATAACAGTCATAGAATTCGTTGCCGGTCAGGCTCACACTGTTGGCTGAAACGACAAAGCTGACGCTTCCCCAGCCGTCAATCGTTCCTCTGAAACCACGGAACACGCAGTCGTCTATGACAACTTTGCCGCTCGAAGCCTGTATGACATTATCGTTAGACAACATGTTTGATGCTGCAGTAAAGTTGCTCCCCGATATCGAAACATTGACCGACGTGTTTGCAATGGTAGCAAAACGAAGGAGACCATTGGCTTTCATGTTGCTGACAAATACCGAATCACAAGGCGAACCGGCAACAGACACTGCCATTTGAGCACCACTGACGTTGCAATTAGTAATGTACACCGTTCCATTAGGATTCGAACCTTTGCCTGCAAGGCTAACCGGTGCAAGCCGTCCAACGTTTGTGAAGTCGCAGCTGTCGACATATATCTTATCCAAAGACGAGCCTTCGACTTCTGTTTCCAAGTCAATCGGACCCGGCCAAACCGACGGATTGATGTTACTAAACTTACAGTTCGCTATTCGGTCGTTCTCTCCGCTTATCACGTTTATGCCGTTTCCTGAGTTATAATTGCTTCCGCCGTTGAGCACACAGTCTCTTATCAGAACGTTTTTGGAATATCCAAGGATGTGCTTTGACATCTTTGAGTCGTAAATGAACGCAATACTGATTGCCGTTCCCTTCCATCTGTCAAACGTGCAGTTGGTTATCCGACAATCAGAGACTCTCCCCAGCAACAGCGTCGCACCCTGATAGCGAATTGAAACAGTATCCCGTCTGTCGCGTTTGAACTTGAATCCGCTGATGCTGAAGCCCTTTACGATTGCTTGGTTGTGCTCATCATTCATCGTATTGAATATATTCGACGAGTTGCCGAACGACAAAGTGTGTCCGTTTCCTACGTATGCGATGCCTGACTTTACGAGAATGCCGTCGTAAACGACCTTCTTCACGTCACTCGTCTCACTGCTACTGAGCACGTAATCCCTATCAAATACAATTTTGTTGCCCTTGAATTTGGAAATGTAAGCATTGAGTTTCTGCACGTTCAATGTCCTACCCTTAAACAAAGAAGAAGTGTACAGAACCGTATTTGCCGACAATGACTCCGTAAAACATGTGGTGAGAAGCACAGCAAGCATTATATAAGATTTCAATCGTCCCATTTCTTTTTCCGACAAAGGTAGCAAAAAGAACACGAAAGATTGCCATAAATGTAAAAAAATCATTAATTTTGTACACTGTTTATGATGCTTCCAAACAACCAAAAGCCTGTAAGAGCATCAGAATTGTGTTCCAAAGATGGGAGAAGTTGCCGTTATAGTCATTTTATTTAACCCTAGTAAAGAAGACCTTGAATATGTCAAAGGGTTGTCAGCTGTGCAAAACGGCTACATCATTGACAATTCGAGCAAGCCCTCTTTAGCCGAAGTCACGGGAAAGATGCACTATATCTGCAACGGGAAAAACATCGGAATAGCAGAAGCCCAAAACATTGCGATAAGGGAAATTCTAGAGGACAGCAACTTCAAATACATTGTTTTCTTCGACCAGGACACGAGGGTCAGTCCTCAATATGTCAACGACATAACACAAGCGTATAAGTCTACAAGGGCAAGAATTAACAATCTCGCCATTCTCGGACCAACTGTCGAGAACAAGGACACGCAGGAAGAGTACCGTTCGGTGTTCCATGACGCCCGGGCAGACGAGAGCGGCTTTGTCCAACAACGTGATGTTATCTCATCGGGAAGCTGCGTTACCACCGACGTTATAAAGGAAGTCGGACTCAACGAAGGACCTCTCTTCATCGACTTCGTTGACTTTGAATGGTGCTGGAGAGCCCAATCAAAAGGCTATATAAGCGGAACAACAACGAAAGTCAGTATCCAGCACAAGGTCGGCAAGAAGGAAATACATATTGGCAACTACCATATAATCGTGTCAGCGCCCTTCAGATACTTCTATTTATACCGCAACTACCAGTGGCTCCGACGCCGTAGTTATGTCCCAAAGCAATGGAAGATTGCCCAGGGAGTCAAGCAATTGATTAACATCTTCGTACTTCCGCTTGCCGTGAAGGGCGGCTTCAAGTGCTCGAAGAATGCCATCAAGGGAATGTTTTACGGTCTTTTCAAGAAGGAGGAACAGTTATGAAGATAGGCGCTATTATCATATTCTACAATCCCGACCCAACTCTTGCGCCCAAAGTCGTCGACAACGTCAGCAGGCAAGTTGACGAAGTCTGCGTCGTCGACAACTCCGAAGACGACAACAAGAGCCTGCTTCATGATGGTATCGTGTACAAACCGCTCCACGGCAACAAGGGAATTGCGGCAGCACAGAACATCGCCATCAAGCATTTCGAGGGCAAAGGCTTCGACTATATCATCTCCGCCGACCAGGACACGACAATCCCCGACGGCACTGTTGGCAACCTCTTAAGGACTGCCGAAGACCTAAAAGCGAACGGAATTGAGGTCGGAGCCGTAACGCCGGTAGGCATTGACCACAACAGCGGAAAGCCTTTCACGTACAAGATAACGAAGCTAAAGGACTTGGATATTGACGGTCACCACCTGATAGAAGTCTACCAGACCATGAATTCGATGTCTCTGATACCCGTAAAGATGTTCCAAGAGGTTGGCGGAATGGACGAGCGGCTTTTCATCGACGGTGTTGACAGCGAGTGGTGCTGGCGTGCAACGGCCAAGACGGGCGCCCGTTTCTTCTACGACAAAGACGTTGTAATGACCCATCAGTTTGGTTCGGCAACCCACAATATAGGCGGACACGACGTTCACATTACTCCGCCTAGGCGGATGTACTACCAATATCGCAACTTCATCTGGCTCTCCCATCTGCCATACGTTCCTAAACGGTGGAGTCGGATAAACGCTTTCAAATACTTCATTAAGATATTTTACTATACAATAAAAGGACCGCAAAGACGTTCTTATATTACAAACATATTCCGAGGAATAAGAGACGGATTGAAAAAAAAATACCAACTTAAATGACTAAGTTTTCTGTTTTAATGTCTGTTTACAGTAAGGAGAACCCTGACTGGATGCAACAGAGCCTTGACAGCGTGTTCAATCAGACGCTGCCACCTACCGAAGTCGTTCTTGTTGAGGACGGTCCGCTGACTCCAGAGCTATATTCCGTCGTTGAGAAAAACGTAAAGGAGCACCCCAACCTTAAGGTTTACCCACAAGAAAAGAACCAAGGGCTCGGCAAGGCACTGAACATTGGCTTCCAGCACTGCTCGTATGAGCTTGTCGCACGTATGGACACCGACGACATCTGCAAGCCAAACCGCTTCGAAAAGGAGATAAGCCTCTTCGAGAAACATCCGGATATAGACATTTGCAGTTCGTTCATCGACGAATTCGTCGACGACATCCACCACATCCGCTCTCAACGGTTGTTGCCGGAAAAGCACGAGGACATAATAAAATATGCCCACCGCCGCTGTCCCGTCAACCACCCCACCGTTGTCTATAAGAAAAGCAAAGTAATCGCAGCGGGCGGCTATCAGAGTTTCCCCGAGGACTATATACTTTGGATAAACATGATTCTCACGGGCTGCAAGTTTTACAACATACAGGAGAGCCTGCTTTGGTTCCGCTTCTCCGAAGATGTTTACAAGCGTCGCGGGGGCTGGAAATATGCCAAGGACGACATCCGCGCGCAGTGGAACTTCTACAAGATGGGGTTCACAACCCTTTGGGAATTCATCACCAACTCCATCATCCGTGGCACTGTCAGGATAGTTCCAAACAGCCTGCGTGCCTTCACTTACAAGCACCTTTTAAGAAAAAAGAAAGACAATGACTGAACTTCAGCATCTACAAAAAGTAATACTCGACATCACGAAAGACATCGACAAGCTTTGCCGTGACAACGACATAGACTACCATCTCATAGCAGGCTCCGCCATTGGAGCCATCCGCCATCACGGATTTATACCTTGGGACGACGACCTCGACATTGAGATGACACCGGAGAACTACTATAAGTTCCTCGATGTTTGCCACAAGCAGCTCGACAAGAACAAGTATTATCTTCAGGAAGGGCTAAAAGACTGGCCTCTCGACTTCTCAAAAATAAAACTCCGCGGAACCAAGATGGTAGAGCCAGAGCTATACGTCAACGAGAGCGGAGAAGAAGGAATCTTCGTCGATATATTCCGTATCGACAGCGCAGCGCCAACTTCTCTTGGCAGAAGATGGCAGTATATCTGTGCCAAATACCGCATGTGCTACCTCATGTCGCTACGAACCTACAAGAGCGCGAGCCTCAGCAAGCGCCTGCTCATAGCCCTATCGTTCCCTCAGCGCATCGGTTTCATAAGGAAGTTCTTCAAGAATGAGGTCGAGAAATATAACGGGAGGAAGACCGGCTGGTACGGACTGCTCTTCGGGAAGACCCGCTACAAGACCTGCTTTGTAAGGAGTGAGGTCGTAGAAACATCCATCCGCGTGCCGTTTGAGGACACGGAACTGCCCGTTCCGAAGCTTTATGATGAATACCTGACGCACCTGTTCGGCAACTACATGCAGCTTCCGCCGGTCGGGCAGCGCGTCGGCGGTCACCTAATTTCCGTCGATTTCGGCAAATACTAAATAAAGACAAGAAGTAGAATTATTCAAAAGCCTGCCTTGTGGGAACCCTAAAGAAGAACTTTGCTTTTGCCTTTGGAGCACAGGGACTGCAACTGCTTCAAAGCGTAATATGGTCATTGCTCATCCCAAAGCTCATGGGAGTCGAGCAATTCGGCTATTGGCAACTGTTCATTTTCTACACACAGTATGGCGGCTTTCTGTCCTTCGGACTCATCGACGGTACATTCCTGAAAGTTGGCGGACAAGAATACAGAAACCTCGACTATCGCTTTCTCGGTTTCCAACTACAGGCATTCCTCGTCTGGCAGATAATAATCCTGTTGCCTGTAGCGCTATATGGCACGCACAACGTCACTTCGGAGAGGTCGTTTACCATAATAATGAGCTGCATATACGTCATACTTTATAACGTGATGACATACCTTATGTACATCCTGCAAGCCGTAAACGAGATAAAATACATGTCGTTTGGCAAGATGCTTACAGCCATTTTCTTCACCACAACGATAATCCTTCTGCTCTGCCTTAGGGTCAATCACTTCGAGCCCTACGTAATTTTCTATATTCTTTGCAATACCACCTGCCTTACATATTATATTATTAAGACAAAGGAAATAGCCCGTGCAACATTCTCACGGAACTTCAGCGAGGGCTATTTCGGCAGAATGTTCCGCAACATAAAGGTAGGTGCCGTACTGCTGTTTTCCAACATCTGCGGCATGCTAATTCTCGGTTTCGGACGCTTCATGGTAGACAACCACTGGGGCATAAAGGCATTCTCCGTTGTTTCCTTTGCCTTTATGTTCGTCAATTTCTTCATGTCCTTCGTCACACAGGGCAGCCTTGTACTGTTCCCCGAGCTACGGCGGTGGGACAAGGAGAAGGTAAAGACCTTCTATGTGAAGATGCGCCGTACCATCTCCATTCTCTTTCCAACAGCTCTTGTGCTGTATCTTCCAATCTATTTGCTTGTAAAGTTCTGGCTGCCACAATACCTTGACTCAGCCAAATACTTGATGTTCCTGTTGCCTCTGTGCATCTTCGACACGAAGATGAACCTCCTTTGCAACACGCTTTTCAAGGTTTACAACAAGGTGAAGAGCCTCCTTCTTTGCAACGTTCTCGCCCTTTCGTGCAGCATTGTGGGCATACTCATATCCTTGTTCGTCGTCAAGAGCATGGTGGCCGTTGTCCTTACGATGCTCATTGCTATAACAGTCAGGAGTATAGTTGCCGAAGTTCTGCTTTCAAAGATTGTAGAAACACCTCCAATTTGGAACAACCTTGGTGCCGAACTGGCACTTGTTGCCATCTTCGTAAGTGCCAACTGGTATCTTGGTATCGTAAAAGCATTCTTCGTTTACCTTGTCGCCTTATCCGTAAGACTGTACTACAACCGGAATGAGCTCAAGGCTTTGAAGAAGCAAATAAAGAAATAGCAGATTCCGAAATATCCAAAGTTGCTAATAAGCACCCACTGCAGGAACGGCCCTGCAGTGGATTCCACCACTAATTTGTACGACCAGCGATGCTCATTTGAAGCAAATCCCCTCTTACCGCACTACCTGTTGAAGCGGTAGAGGTAGAATATTGCGGCACCGTTGGTATTCATTATAAGCGAGTGGTTGAAGTATGCCAGGGCCTCAGGCTCCACATCGAAGTGCGGAGTGAAGTCGTAATTGACGAAATCGTGCGTAGACAAGTCGACCTTATAGAAGCCTCTGACGCCCGTTCCTCCACCATAAAGGATAAACATCTCGTCCTCATGAATGTAAACGCCCTGCCACGTCTGGGGCATCGGGAACTTCAGCGTAAACGTATCGGCAGCCTGCGTCTCGTCAAGAACAACACTGTCTGACTTGAACGACGGCATCGCAAACGACGCAACATGCAGTTCGTCGCTCTTATGCACCGACCGGTAGTTTATATTATACAGCAATCTCCTGTCCCGGTCGAAAGCAAAGTTGGAGTAATACCGTGGGTTAACCGACGGCGAATACGTTATTGTCTGGACGTGCTCAAACCCTTTGCCGTTCCACCGCTCCACGAAACATCTCTGCGGGCGTTGCCATGAAGATACATAAAGCAACGGCAACGCGTCGCCTTCCTCATAAAACTCATCCGAGAAGAAGGCATTGTTGGCATGGTTATCCTTGCGGAACGAAGCCAGTTCACCATTACTTATAGAGTGGAACTTATACCCCAACCTGCTATTACCATAAATATTGAACATTCGGTAGTAGCCGCTGGAATTGAAAATCACCACTGTATCACCGTACGTAGCCATCCCTTCTTCTGGCGTGGTGTAGTTTCCCTTACCCGGACTGTTTATCCTTGCCACAGCCATTACGGCCTTGTCGGCAATCTCGTCATAGTCTCCTTTTCTGCTGAAGTGGTCCTCCTCATCATCGCAACTCAATAAATTAAAGCATGCCACCATCAAAAGCAGCACAAGAAACGGACAGTACTTCATAGCTTCACTCTACCGGATTGAACTTTATAGTCGTAGCTATGCAGTCCTTCCTTGCGGAAATCAGCATGGTAACGCTCAAGAACTTCATGGAACACGTTATCATAATTAGGAATGAAAAGGTCGTCCTTCTGCTCTAAGTGCTTAATTATCTCCTCAGCCAACGGTCTCGTCACGCTCAGGTCGGTTTTGCCTTGATTGAAACTCGTGCCCTTTATCGAACCCGGACTGACATTGAGTATTCTGTTGGACGAGCCACCTTTCTCCAGTTCCACGTTCACACTCTCGATGAAAATCTTAAGTGCTGCCTTCGTTGCGCCATACAGCGAGAAGAACGGTGACGACATAAAACCAGCGATGCTGACCATAACTCCGCATCGGAAGTCGGCATTTCCAGCCAGTTTATCATAGAAGCGCTTTATCAGCCGTATGACGGGAATGGTATTAACCTGGAAGTATGTCTGTATCATACTTCCCGGAATATCCTTGAACAATGCGAGCCTTCCGAAGCCGGCGGTTATTATCAGCGTATCGATGTCCGTGAACTTGTCGAACAGGCTGTAGTCTTCCTGTGTCAAGTCCATCTGCCACGCCTCCATCTTCGGGAGCTTGTTCTCTGCCTGAAGGGGTGCCTTGTCGACAATATAAACCTTCTCCGTCTCGTCGCGCTCTGCAAGAACGGTCGCCATCGACAATCCTATGCCGTTGGCTCCGCCTACCACCAAAATCTTTCTCATAGCTTTATTTATATTCCTTTTAGTTATTGTTTTAGTTTGTCCGAACAACTTTTCTGTATCTTAATGGCAGAATGTCACATTTGCCGCTTTATCAATTAATGCCAACCCTTGAAAGACGGCTATCTACGATAGTAGTTTCCTGTTGGCGTTTTCTTTATTTTAAGATTATCAACTTATATCTCCGTGAAATTAATCCGGTCCGTAAAGTTTTGCATAAGGGAAGCCATCTCGATGCTTTCCTCTTGGTTTAAGTAGATTGATGAACCTCTGTGGTTTACTATACATGACAGGAACTCACGTATCTCATACCGCAGTCCTTCCCCGTCCCACTTGTAGAAGTATTTGCGGTTTTTGTTCTGGTCCTCATAACGCAGCTCGTAGAAGTCGGTCTTCCACCACGGTGCCGGAACGTAGGCATAGCCTTTGGTACCTGAAATGACGAGGTTGCCTTCCGTCTTTACGCCCAGTCCGACCTTGAAGGAGCACACCGCCTTCGGGAAAAGCAATATACCCTTCGTGTAAATGTCGACATCGTTCTCCATCTTCGAGTACAACCGCATGTCGAGGACGTCCGTTCCCATAAGCTTCAGGATTGGGAGCAAAGGATAAGAGCCAAGCTCATAGAATGAACCTCCTGCCTGCTTAGGGTCCAGCTCACGTAGGGTCTTGTCGCCCCACACCTTCGACTCCGATGCGTCTATGTCCACAACCTCACCTATAAGTCCCGACTTTATCATCGTAACGAGGTGGTTGAAGGCAGGACAGTGCGCCGTTTTATTAGCCTCAACAAGCACAAGGTTCTTCGCTTTTGCAAGAGAAAACAACTCCTCTGCCTCTTCCTTGCGGAGTACCATAGGTGTTTCGCACAGCACATGCTTGCCAGCTTCGAGCGCTGCCTTTGCAAGACTGTAGTGCGAAAGGTGCGGAGTAGCAATATACACGGCGTCTGCATCGTCGAGCAACTGCCCATAACTGTCGTACACTTTAGGAATATTGTTGTCGGCGGCTAGCTTCTCTGCGTTCTTCCTCTCTATGTCATAGACTCCGTTGACGACAGCCTCGCTGACGAATTTTGCCTCGCCCGGAAAGCGCTTCGCTATTCGTCCGGCACCGACAATACCTATGTGTATGTCGTTCTGCATCTCATTGCGGAGCATTGTTGACGATATTCCCTCCGTGCGCGGAAGATAGACAACATCACAGAACTCGCGAAGATAGTCGAAGTGACCTTTCCAGTCGGAGCCGACAGTGAATATATCGACATCGTATTTCTTTATGTCGTCAATCTTCTGACCTACATAGTCCTCGATTATTATCTTGTCGGCGAGACCCGTCTTCCTCACTGCCTCGACGCGCTCCAGCACATTATTGCGAACGTTAAGTTTACCACGGTCCCTGTCGAAGTTGTCATTTGTCACTCCGACAATAAGATAATCGCCAAGTGCCTTGGCACGCTTCAGCAGGTTGATGTGTCCCTGATGCAGCAAATCATACGTTCCGTAAGTTATAACTTTCTTCATTTTTTCTATCCCATATATCTTTGTCAGGAAGGTGCCGGCGCGTTTCAGACGACTTCAACGTTCGTCAGGCTGACTACCGGTTGAACCATTTCCGCCCGTCAACGATGACCATTCCTTTTGTATTCGGAGACACTTCCTGCCCCATTATTATTGTAAGTCCTCCTTGATATATAACGCTTTTCGGGCGCATTTATTTCTTTAATGCCCGTGATAGTTGTCGTTGTATCAATCTTCGACACAAGATTGTCGAGTACAGACTTGCGGTTTGCCATCCAATTGTCAATGAAGGCAATGTTCTCATCGACGGTCTTTCCGGTCGGATTGTATGTATCCGCAGGAAGTTACCACGCAACTTAACTGTCATTCCGATTGTCTTGGCGACATAATCGCCACTGTCGTAAATCGTATCTCCTGCACTTGAGAGAACCAAAAGCGCCCCGGCACTTTCGTGGCGTTTGTGATACTGTTGCCAATGCAACCCGCAGGCGGGTGTACGGCATCAACTGTCGGCATCACGTTGTTCTGTGTTTGAATCACAACGACAGGTAGTCCTAATCGCATAACTGAGTCTAATGTCAAATTGGTTGCCCTAACGGACATCCAAGATAATAGTGTTGCAAGTAATAGTAGTGTCTTTTTCATCAAATTAATAGAAAGTTGTTTATTGCGACAAAGTTAGCAATTTATTTTCTTCGTGCCAAGTTTTTGGATATAAAATCGTTACAAACGTCAATCAAAAACTATCATAACCAAAGGAAAAAACTATCCACCCCCAAGATAAATCCTCTCCAAGCCTCCCCCTGGGGAGGATGTTTGGAGAGGCCCTGGCTTTGTTTTGTCTGTGTCTTACTTTTTCTTTTAGAGTATAAAAGCTAAAGTTTCGTCTTGGTTTTTAATTTATTTTTGCTTGAAAAATAAATTAAAAATAGAGGAAAAATAAATTATTTTTTGAGCAAAAATAAATTAAAAATAAACGCGAAACATAAGCTATTGGAATTCAATAGTTTATGTTTCGCGTTGTAAAATGGCAGCCGCAGTAATTAAAGACCTCCCCAAGCCCCTCCCAAGGAGGGGATGTTGATTACCGAATGCCCGCTTGAGTGAGGCTGAATGCAAATTAATTAAAATGAATATTGCAAGCATTCAATTGCAGGGGCCGATCTTGTGCCGGCCCACAAAATATGTCCTAACCGATTTTAAAAGAGGTCGAACATTGTTTTAGGGACGGTACAAGACCGTCCGCTGCAAGTGGATGTTTGCCGAAAGCAAAATATGGATAAGTAAAATCCATTTGGAAGAATGCGGATATCCATATTAATTAATGGCCTTTGGTGAAAAGCCGCGATTAGTCACGGCGGAAAATGTCGCGGGTGTAGACCTTTTCCTTGACATCGTCGAGGCTCGAATCGTAGCGGTTGGCAATGATAGCCTGCGACTGGCGCTTGAATTCGGCGAGGTCGTTGACGACCTTGCTGCCGAAGAACGTCGTGCCATCCTCGAGCGTCGGCTCATAGATGATTACCGTGGCGCCCTTTGCCTTGACACGCTTCATGACACCCTGGATGCTTGACTGGCGGAAGTTGTCGCTGTTCGACTTCATTGTGAGACGGTAAACACCGATGACGCACGTGCGCTCCTCTTGTGGATCGTAGTCGCCGCGGTTATAGTAGTCGTAGTAACCGGCCTTGTGCAGCACCTGGTCGGCTATGAAGTCCTTACGCGTGCGGTTGCTTTCGACGATAGCCTGGATAAGGTTCTCCGGCACGTCCTTATAGTTGGCAAGGAGTTGCTTGGTATCCTTAGGCAGACAGTAGCCGCCATATCCGAACGACGGATTGTTGTAGAAGCTGCCAATACGTGGGTCAAGGCACACGCCCTTGATAATGTTCTGCGTGTTCAGGCCTTTCACTTCGGCATACGTGTCGAGCTCATTGAAGTAGCTGACGCGCAGGGCAAGGTACGTGTTGGCAAACAGTTTGACAGCCTCAGCCTCTGTCAGTCCCATGAACAAGGTATCGATATTCTCCTTGATGGCACCTTCCTGCAACAATGCGGCAAAGGTTCGCGCTGCCTTGTCGAGACGTTCGTCACCCTCAGGTCTGCCGACAATGATACGGCTCGGGTAGAGGTTGTCGTACAATGCCTTGCTTTCACGGAGGAATTCCGGCGCGAATATGATGTTGTCATTATTGTATTTCTTGCGCACGCTTTCAGTGTATCCGACGGGAATGGTCGACTTTATGACGATGATTGCCTTCGGATTGACCTTCATGACGAGTTCAATGACCTCCTCGACGTGGCGCGTATCGAAGAAGTTCTTTTGCGGGTCGTAGTTTGTCGGGGTAGCAACAACGACAAAGTCGGCATCGCTGTAGGCAGCCTCTCCATTGGTAGTGGCAATGAGGTTCAAGTCTTTCTCGGCGAGATACTTCTCGATGTAGTCGTCCTGTATAGGCGACTTGCGGTTGTTTATGAGGTCGACTTTCTCCTTGATGACGTCAACAGCCTTCACCTGATGGTGCTGACTGAGAAGCGTCGCTATACTCAAACCGACGTAGCCGGTACCTGCAACGGCAATCTTGATATTATCTAAATTCATAAATAACAGTTATTTGCAATTTGACGCAAAGGTAATGTTTTTCCTTCAACTGACAAAGAGTTAAACATTAATGTTATGAAAAAAGCCCGACAAAGCAATAAAAGGCGTTTTTCTTAGTTTTAATTATAAAATGATAATTGCGTATGACGACACTTCTACTTATTAGTTTACTTGCGTTTTTCCTTAGCATGATTTGCGGATTCGTATTCATTCCGCAGATAATGAACTTCTGCAAGAAGAAGAATTTGTACGACATACCGAACGCGCGGAAGATACACAAGAACGCGATACCACGTCTCGGCGGCATCAGTTTCCTGCCGAGCATGCTGCTCGCGACCCTTATCGCGCTGGCGGTGATGGCATACAACTTCCGTGGCGGTAAGGTTGAGATTAACGCATGGGCGGTTTCGTTTGCCATCGGACTGCTTATGATATATGCTGTAGGGCTCGTCGACGACCTCATAGGGCTTTCGCCAAGTACGAAATTTGTAGTTCAGATTATCGCGGCTTCCCTACTGCCTCTGTCGACACTGTATATCAACAACTTCTACGGCTTCTGCGGCATCAATTCGGTGCCCGCTTACGTCGGCATACCGCTGACGGTGTTCATCCTTGTGTTCATAATGAACGCCATGAACCTTATCGACGGTATCGACGGACTGTCGGGAACGCTGAGCTTCATAGCACTGGCGGGATTCTTCTTTTGCTTCCTGCGTGAGGGACTGCTTGTCTACTGTGTGCTTATAGCTGGCCTGGCGGGTGTCATCGTGGCGTTCCTGTACTTCAATATATGGGGCGACCCGGAGAAGAACCGCAAGATTTTCATGGGCGATTCAGGAAGTCTGACGCTGGGATACATCCTCGGCGCGCTGCTGGTGAAGTTCTCCATGAACAACCCGCATGTCATGCCGTACCGCAAAGACTCGATGTTGCTCGCCGTGACGCTGCTTATGGTGCCGGTGTTCGACGTCGTCAGGGTCATTATCGTGCGTACCCTGCACCACAAGCCTATATTCAAGGCCGACAAGAACCACATCCACCACAAGTTGCTGCGCACGGGAATGACACAGCATCAGGCGCTCGTGACGATTATTCTGCTTGCCCTTTTCTTCATAGTATTGAACATAAGCCTTTACAACTATATCTATACGACATTCATTATACTGATAGATATAGTTCTGTTTACGGTGTTCAACTATGTCGTCGACTATATCATAAGGAAGAACGGACGAGAGACGTACTCCGAATTGGACTAATATCCTACAAATCGAGGACGCGTACCTCGGCGTTGTTCATGCGGGGTATCTCGTTCATCGTCTTCTTGAAGTAGACGCTCTGTATGGCTTTGTTGACGATACCGTGCCCCACTGCGAGGACGGTTTGGTTCGGATAGGTTACCTTCAGCCATGTGATGAAGTTCTGGGCGCGTGCCTTAAGATGCGGGATTGTCTCTACATCGTCGGGCCAGTCCTTTGGGTCCTTAGGCAGGTCAGGGATGTACTTGCCCGTCATGGAACCCCAGTCGCGCTCGCGGAGGAGTTCCGTGGTCTCCACTTTCTTGCCGTGTGGAGCGGCAATAATCTCACAAGTCTGCATGCTACGGTGCAAATCGCTCGACACGAAGGCATCGATATGCTCGCCCACCATTTTGTCGCGGACGTCCTCAGCCTGACGTATGCCTTCGGCATTGAGTTCTCCCTGTACTTGTCCCTGCATTATCTTCGCGGCGTTGTCGTAGGTTTCGCCGTGGCGCACTAAGTATAATCTTGTCATGTCTCTACTGTTTTGAGGGTGCAAAACTACAAAAAAGTTTGGAAATAGCGGAAGATTGGCAATAAAAAAGGCACCGGACTGAGGTTCAATCCGATGCCTAAAACTAAAAGCCTGATTTCCAATAACCCGCTAACGGGAAAATATTTAAATGTTGATTTTGAATATCTTATACTGTCATTCTTAACGCTTGGCAACGCCGTGGTTTATCTGTGACCACCGAAACTGCCATGGCTGCTGCCACCAAAGCTTCCGTGTGAGCCGCCGCCGAAGCTGCCACCGCCACCAGAACGTGAGCCGCCACCGAAGCTGCCGCCACCTACTGAGCGCGAACCGCCGCCAAAGCTACCGCCAGGAGTGCCGAATGATCGGCTTGGGGTGCTTGTTCCAGGAGACATACGGCTTGATGGTACTGTCGACTCGAAGCTTCTGCGGTCGATGGAACGTGGCTGAGAGTTGAACTGAGTATTGTTCTGACGGGTTGTAGGAAGGCCTACTGTAGCACGGGTGCTGCTCTGTGGACTTACAGTTCTTGCACCACCGAATCTGCGTGGGTTCTGGTTCTGATTCTGATTGACTACTCCACCGGTAGTGCGAGAGCCGAAGCCGCGGTTGCTGTTGGTAACAGTGCCGTTGCCGAAGCTGCCGTTGCGGTTTACACGTGAGCCGTTGCCGAATGTGCGTCCACCGTTTCCACGACCGTTGGCGTTGTTGAGATTGCCGAACTGACGGTTGCGGTTGTTGTCGAAACCATTACGGTAGTCGCCACGCCGGTAGCCGTCACGCATTCCAACTGCTGGTCCGCCGTCTGGGCGTCCCCAGTCTCTACGGCCGTGATACCAGCTGCGGCCGCCATTCATTCTCCAGCTGTGGCCGCCGCGATAGACTGCGTAGAAGTGCGGATAACCGAAGTAGAAGTATTCGCGGACCGGGTAACGTGCGTAGATACCGAAGTGCCAGTAGCCGCCGCCCCAGTATATTGGACGATAGAAGTAAGTCGCGTCGCAGAAAGCGCGGTATTGCCAGTCGAGCAATATGTAGCTAAGGTCGAGGTTGCGGTGAGTCCAGTAAGCGCCATAGAGGTCGTTCACGGTGTTGACATTCATCAGATAGTCGAGGTTTATCTCGTAAGCTGCCTCGTACTGGTCCTCTGTCAGGTTCAGCTCGTAAGCCATCTTGTCGGTGAGGAACAAGGCTTCGTTACGTGCCTGCTCGTAACTCATGGCTGAAGCTGATGCTGTTGCTATGAACAGAGCTATAAGGGCAAATGCTAACTTCTTCATAATTGTATGTTTTGTATTTTTTTTCGTTCTTTCGTTCTTTTCACGTTGCAAAAATATAAAGAATATTATTACTGCAAAAAAGAAAATCCCTAAACAGTAGGGGAAATTCCCTATTTCAACTAAAATATCATTTTCCGGCTTATATACATTATTAAAATAAATAGGCATTCGTGACTTGACATTCAACTTTATTTGCTACCTTTGCAACATATTAACCATATAAAGATGAAACGACTGACTATCATTTCGCTGTCAATGATATTGGCTCTCGGCGCAACGGCACAGAGTACAACGAAGAGCGGTAAGCCTAAGTGGAACCCGCTGGACAGCCTTTCGTACAAGGTGGAGCTACAAGCAAGCTTCTCCAATGACAAAACACCGCTATGGCTCAATGCCAACAAGTACGGACTAAGCTCGCTGGACAAGAACAACGGCTACGTTATGCTGGGCGTTGAGCGTCCGTTGTCGGTTGACGATGAGCATAAACTCGGACTTGGATACGGCGTCGACGTGGCTGTTCCGTACAATTATACGAGTGATGTTGTGGTGCAGCAGGCTTACGTCGAGGGGCGGTGGCTGCACGGTACACTGACTATTGGCGCGAAAGAGCAGCCGATGATGATGAAGAACCGGTGGCTCAGCACTGGCTCGCAGACACTTGGCATAAACGCGCGGCCTATCCCTGAGGTTCGGCTTGCACTCCCGGAATACTGGACTATACCACTGACACGCGGATGGTTGCACCTGAAGGGTCACATTTCATTCGGACAGCTGACTGACGGAAACTGGCAGGAGGACTTCGCACGGCCGCATAATCAGAAGTATGTTCACAAGACGCTGTACAACAGCAAAGCCGGATACCTGATGATTGGAAACCCCGAGAAGTTCATTCCGTGGTCCTTTGAGGCCGGACTGGAAATGGTAACGTACTTCGGCGGCAAAATATACAGACCGCAAAGTGACGGTACGTGGAAAGTGAGACAGGGCGGTACGCATCTCGACGACTACTGGAAGACGTTCTGGGGCTTCGGTCATGAGGACGGAGAGACGGTGTGGAAGGCGCTGCAAGGTGACGTTCTCGGTTCGTGGGTGGCACGCATCAACTACGATGGCGACTGGAACAGTTTCCATATCTATGCCGACAAGTTCTTCGAGGACCACTCGCAGATGTTCCAACTCGAATACGACGGTTATGGCGAAGGCGACGAATGGCTTGTGAAGAAGGACCATCGCTACTTGCTGTACGACTTCAAGGACATCATGCTCGGTTTCGAATACAACTACAAACCGGATGCTTGGCTGAACGACTTTGTGTTCGAGTATCTTTATACGAAGTACCAGAGCGGTCCTATTTACCACGACCACACGAAGACAATACCCGACCATCTCGGAGGAAACGACAGATACTACAACCACGGTATGTACGCGGGACATCAGCATTGGGGTCAGGTGATGGGCAATCCGCTGTACCGTTCGCCGATATACAATGAGGATGGAGAGCTCGCCGTTAAGGACAACCGCTTCATTGCGTTCCATCTCGGACTCGGAGGACACCCTAACGAATATCTCAAATACCGTATTCTCGCCACTTATCAGGAAGGTTGGGGCTCATACAGTGACCCGTATATCAAGAAGCGCCACAACGTCAGCCTTCTCGGTGAGGCGTCTTACTCACTCCACAGCTATAAGCATCACTTCTGGAACGGTGTCGATGTGAAGGCTGGAATAGGCGCTGACTTCGGCAGTATTCTCGAAGGCAACAACTACGGATTTCAATTCACGGTATCGAAGAGAGGACTGATAAACTTCAAAAAGCATAAAAAATGAAACGCAAGATATTCCTTTTACCATTCATGGCGGTCATCGCCATCTGCATAAGCGCATGTTCGCTGGAAGCTGACAACGTCGACGGAGACGGCGATTTCGAAGGTTTCTGGCATTTGGAGAGCATCGAGACGCTGTCAACGGACAGTGCTTCGACTTCACCTGTGCAGGACTTGAGTCACCAACGGTTGTTCTGGGCTTTCCAGCACAAGTTGTTGCAACTCAAGGATTACGACGGGCCGAACCGCACTTACCTTTGTAGGTTTGACATTTCGAATGGTCACTTCACCGTAACGAACGCCTACTACTCGAGCAATGGCGACGACCACGCTGTCGAGAACGACTCTGTGCTGGTTCCATACGGTATCCCCGGACTCAATAAGCAGTTCGACTACAGCATCGACGGTGGAAACATGACGCTGACATGTGGCAACACCCGACTCCGTCTGAAGAAGTTCTAAGAGATAAATCTACATACAATACATTATTAATATACAAGGAGACTGAAACTATGAAGTTATTCCAAAGCGCTATTTTTCGTTCTCTGTGCGCCATAATCGTAGGCGTACTGCTTATCCAATATGGTGGTGACATGCTGCATTGGCTTACCATTGTCATCGGTGCAATATTCTTTGCGACAGGCCTTGTGTCGTTCATTGTATACCACTACACGAAGAAACGCTTTGAGGAAACGCAGGCAATATTCGACCAGGACGGCAATGAGATATCACGGTCGGTACTCTCCTTCCCTATCGTTGGTATCGGAAGCATGATTCTCGGAGCCATTCTCTTCTTCATGCCGAACGACTTCAACAAGGGCATCGTTATTGTTCTCGGACTTGTTCTCGTTCTTGGCGGCCTCAACCAGATAGTTTCCTTGGCTAAGGCAACTAAGTTCGCACACGTTCCTTTCTTGTTTTGGATATTCCCATTGGTCATCTTTGGCATTGGTGTTTACTCGGTCTTCAATGCCGGCTCTACAATCGACATTGTCATGAAGCTTATCGGCTGGTGCATGATATTCTACGGACTCGTCGAGTGCATCGACTCTTTGAAGATTTACCAGATGCGCAAGGCGTATGAGAGATCTAACGCCAAGGCTCGTGAGGCAGCTGAGGCACGCGCCAAGATGCAGAACCCGGAGGACATCACCGATGCCGAAGTCGTAGACAACGAACCCACCGACGAACCTCAAAAGGACGCATAGTCATCCCAATTTCCTATCCCAACTTATCATCACTTATCATCGCCTAATATCGTTTATCACAGCTTATCACAACCCAAATCACACTATGAACAACGACAACGTAACAATAATCGGCATCGCCGGAGGCACCGGTTCCGGCAAGACAACGGTAGTAAAGAAAATCGTCGAGGCTCTTCCGCCAAACTATGTGGCTGTTGTGCCACTCGACTCGTACTACAACGACACCACGGGACTTACCGACGAGGAACGCAAAGCCATCAACTTCGACCACCCTGATGCCTTCGACTGGAAGTTGCTCATTGAGCAGGTGAATGACTTAAGGCACGGTAAGGCAATCGAGCAGCCTACATACAGCTACATCCTCAGCAACCGACTGCCGGAGACTATACATGTTGAGCCGAAGCCGGTGATTATCATCGAAGGTATCATGACGCTCATAAACCCTAAGCTGAGGGAAATGATGGACTTGAAGATATTCGTCGACTGCGATTCCGACGAGCGCCTTATCCGAAACATTCAGCGTGATACCATCGACCGCGGACGAACTGTCTCGATGGTAGTCGACAGATATTTGAAAGTCTTGAAGCCCATGCACGAGCAGTTTATTGAGCCAACGAAACGCTTCGCAGACCTTATCATCCCACAAGGGGGCGAGAACGTGCGTGGCATAAGCATCCTCTGCCGTTATATTGAGGGGTTAATTAAGTAATAAATTCCTCACCAAGCCTCCCCCAAGGGGAGGATGTTTAATTACCTTGAAGCAGATATTGCTATTTAGTTATTTGGTAATCAGACATCTCCTCCTTGGGAGGGGCTTGGCGAGGTCCCTATTATATGGATATAGAAACTCATCCTTTCGAACCTTTTCTGCCTAAGAACGCAAAGCTGTTAATGCTCGGCACATTCCCGCCGGCACCCAAACGGTGGTGCATGGAATGGTATTACCCGAACTTTACGAACGACATGTGGCGCATAATAGGGCTTTGCTTCTTTGGCGACAAGAACCACTTTGTAATACCGGAGAAGAAGACTTATAAGCTCGACGAACTGAAATCGTTCCTCGCTGAGAAAGGTATTGCAATCTTCGACACATGCCTCCGCATCCGCAGAACTACCGGAACAGCTTCGGACAAAGACCTTGAAGTGGTTGAAAAGGCTGACCTTGACGGTATGCTCCGTGCTCTTCCCGAGTGTCGTGCCGTACTTGCAGCAGGCCGGCTTGCCACGTCCATTTTCACCGAACATTATCATATCGATGCCAAAAAGATGAAGATGGGTGAATATCGCGAGTTCTCCTTTGAGGGCAGAACGCTCCGCTTGTACCGCGAACCCAGCAGTAGTCGCGCTTATCCGATGAAAACTGAGAAGAAGGCGGAGTACTATAAAGAGATGTTTAGGGATGTTTTTTCCTAAAAAACATATTCCCCATAAAGTCAAAACCTCACCAAGCCTCCCCAAAGGGGAGGATGACTAAATACCTTGAAGCAGATAGTGCTCTATAATTATTAGGTAATTAAACATCCTCCCCTTTGGGGAGACTTGGCGAGGAACAAAGTTGTGATTGGGGCCTTCTTGTTTATTTCACTTCCTTTGCTAAGTAAACGACGACGGGAAGGTGGTCGCTGTAACCATCTAGCCATACGCCTCCAGCGGTAGTACGCTTCGTGTTACCCTTATACTTGCCACTTTCCTGGAAGAGATAGTCGCGCCGGAATATCTGATGAGAGATATATTTCAGACTCGAAAAGTCCTTCTTGCCATTCTGATTGAGAAGGTTCGGCGACATGATTATCTGGTCGAAGAGATTCCAATTGCCCTGATATTTAAGCGTTCCGGTATGTCCTTTAACCAGCGTATTGTACCAAGGATTGAACATCTCTTCAGCAGTAATCTTGTCGATGTCCTCCTTTGCGCCTAGTGCCTCATACATACTCATGTTCGTCGGGTCATCATTCATATCGCCCATGACGAACACCTTCACCTTTGGGTCTTCACGAAGGAGAGAGTCTTTGACAGCTCTTACCTCACGACCGCCTGTCTCGCGATAGAAGGAGCCACTGCGACGGCTCGGCAGATGGCAAACGATGACAGCCACGTGCTCTCCTGCAAGCTGACCGCTGACGGTCAGGAAGCCACGTGTCTTGAAAGTACTGTCCTTCGGAAGCTCAGGAACGTAAGGCACAAGTTTTACGTTGTTCACCGTGAAGTACTTCGGATTGTAAAGCAGTGCGCAGTCGATGCCACGACGGTCTGGACCCTCTATGTGGCAGAACTTGAAGCCGCGGGCTGCAAGAGCGGGCTGTGCAACGAGGTCGGTGAGTACGTGGTCGTTCTCAACCTCACTGACACCGATGAACGCACAACCGTAAGGTATCTTGTCTGTCCCCATCTCCGAAAGCACGCGCGACATATTCTTAAGTTTGTGCTCGTACTTCATCTGATTCCAATGGTACGACCCGTTGGGCAGGAACTCATAGTCGTTCTTTCCCTCATCATGTGTGTAGTCGAACAAATTCTCAAGGTTGTAGAACCCGACAGCATAGCCAGTGAGCTTGTTCTGAGCCGATACGGCAATGCCGACAAGCATCAGGCAGAATGTAACGAATAGTTGTTTTCTCATTGTTTTTAAACAGTTTAAGTTGCGTCATTTACAGTCAGCGACATGTCCGTACACGCGTTGACGGTGCAAATTTCGTGAATTATTTTCTATTAATAGAATGTTTGGGTGAAAAATAATAAATGTTTAAATGAAAATTAATAAGAAAACACTTTTTCTTTTAAAATATTTTTTGTTACTTTGCACAAAATAAATAATCACACTATTAATATTATCAACTTATGCAGAAAAAGCTGAAACTTGCTATTCTTGCCTTATGTTGCCCGGCGTTTGCGCTCGCTCAGGAGCCAAAGACCGACGCCAGCACACAGGAACAAACAGCCAACGCTCTTGACGAGCAAGCTTTCACATTCACCGAGGCACAGTTGGGCGAAGACGAGGACATGAGTGACAACGTCACCATCCTCAACTCAAACAGTAATGTATATGCTTCGGAAGTGGGATACTTGTTCTCACCGCTGCGTTTCCGGTACCGTGCTTTCAACCAGAAGTACAACGACATCTACATCAACGGTGCTCCTATGAACGACATGGAAAGCGGACAGTTCCGCTATTCGATGGTCGGAGGACTCAACCAGCAGACCAAGAATGTCGACTTTGCACTGCCTTTCGAACCTAACAACTTCTCCTTTAACGGCATGGCGGGCAGCAACAACTACGACTTCCGTGCCGGCTCAATGGCTGCCGGACACCGTATCACTCTTTCCGGAGCCAACCGCAACTACACGCTTCGTGGCATGTACACATACGCTTCGGGCTTCAACAGCCGCGGATGGGCATTCGCTGCCAACCTCACATACCGTTGGGCAAACCGCGGATATGTAGAGGGAACGTTCTACAATGCACTATCATATTTCTTCGGAGTACAGAAGAAGTGGAACAACGGTCATTCGCTCAGCCTCTCTACATGGGGAAATCCGACCGAGAGAGCAACCCAGGGTGCAAGCACCGACGAAGCTTACTGGCTCGCAAACGACTACCAGTACAACCCATACTGGGGCTACCAGAACGGTCATAAGCGTAATAGCCGCGTCGTGAACGACTTCGCTCCGTCGACAATCCTTACCTGGGACTGGGACATCAACAAGAATATGAAGCTCACGACATCGTTGTTTGCAAAGTATTCGATATACAAGAGCACAAAGCTTAACTATAACAACGCCGACAATCCACAGCCTGACTACTGGAAGAACCTGCCGTCCAGCTATTACGATGTTTGGGACGAGACCGACAGCCGCTACCATACTTCACAGGCACTTGCCGACTGGAACACAGCCGTTGCATGGTGGCAGGACAAGGGCAACCGTCAAATCAACTGGGACCGCCTGTACTATGCCAACCGTCAGGCTGCCCGCGACGGCAGGGACGCCATGTATTATGTACAGGCAAAGCACAACAACAATATGATGGTCAACATGGCTTCGACATTCACCGACCGCATCGGCAAGGACAAGGTCCTCAACGCCGGTATCATACTCGGACAGAATATCGGTCATCACTATCAGACTATGGAAGACTTGCTGGGTGCCGAAAGCTTCCACAATATTAACACATACGCTCTCGGAACATACGCTTCTGCTGACCCACGCATACAGTACGACCTCAACACGATGGGCACCAACGGTCTTGGTAAGCTCATCTACGAAGGCGACCGCTTTGGTTACGACTACGATTTGAAAGTTCGTCAGGGCAAATTGTGGAGCACCTACTCTCAGACTATCGGCGCTCTGCGTTACACCGTAGCAGCCAAGATGGGCTATGACGGTATGAACCGCCGTGGCAACATGCGCAACGGAATGTTCGCCGAGAACTCTTTCGGCAAGTCGGGGACGGCAGAATTCCTCTCCGGAGGTGGTAAGTTCAATGGTACTCTCGACCTCGGCAAGGGCAATACGATATCCATCGGCGTCGGCTACGAGCAGCGCGCGCCACAGGCAACGACCGCGTTTGTATCACCTGAGATGAACAACGACTTCGTCGAAAACCTCAAGAACGAGCGCGTCTTCAGCTCTGAGTTCAGCTATCAGTACCTCGGTACATGGCTCCACGCTAACTTCAGCGCCTACTACAGCCACCTTTCCAACATCACGGAATGGCAGAACTACTACTTCGACGATATCAACTCGTTCTCTTATGTCAGCATGACAAACATTAAGAAGAACTACTACGGCGTTGAATTCGGACTCGATTTCAAGATTACGAGCTTCCTTAACTTCAAGACCCTCGGCACCTGGAGCGACGCCAAGAACGTCAACAATGCCAACGTCCGCTACCTTAACTCGACGAAGGCAACGTACACCGACGACATCGTCTACAACAAGGACATGCGCGAAAGCGGAACTCCACTGTCTGCCTACAGTGCTATCCTGAGCTTCCATCAGGGCGGTTGGTACATCGACATTGACGGAAACTACTACGATAGGATATTCCTCTCCTACGCTCCATCACGCCGCTACGGACAGACGCTTAAGTACAGCGTTGACAACGATGGCAACTACATCGTTCCGGGACAGGCTAAGGGCAACGGAGGCTTCATGCTCGACGCTTCAATCGGTAAGAGTATATACCTCAAGCACGGCAGTCTCTCCATCAACTTGATGATTACGAACCTGCTGAACAACCAGAAACTTGTCAGCGGCGGTTACGAGCAGAGCCGTTCCGACTACACAATCAAGACCGACGGCACGCAGAACTTCCGCGCCTACAAGTTCTCTCAGAACCCTAAGAAGTACTACGTCAACGGCATCAACGGCATGCTTAACATTGCTTATAAGTTCTAATTAGACTACAGACATGAAAAAGAATATATTATATATAGTCATCGCGCTGACAGGCATACTTTTCTCTTCATGCATGGGCGACGACTATGCCGGAGCACGTTACGACGACAATCCCTACGGCAACAACGCCCTCGACTCATCGAACGTTGTAACGATAGCGCAGCTGAAGGAATTGTACAAGACTCCAATATCAACGAATATAAACAACGGCGACCCTTACGAGAAAGTTGACAGAGACCTTAAGATAAAGGGAATCGTCACCAGCACCGACGAGCAAGGCAACATCTACAGCGAGCTTGCCATACAGGACAAGACCGGAGCCGTAATCCTTTCCATCGCAGAAGGCGGCCTCTACGGTTTCCTTCCTGTAGGAACAGAAGTTCTCATCGACCTCAATGGCCTCTACGTGGGCAACTATGGCTTGCAGCCGGAAATCGGAGTGCCTGCCATCGACTCCCGCGGGCGCAACTCTTTGGGACGTATGAGCCGCGCAACGTTCGACCAGCACTACAAGATTCTGTCCACCGGCAACACTGTTGAGCCCGAAGAGTTCGACGCTAGCAAGTGGAGTCTCGACGCAGACGCCGGCAAACTCGGTGTCATTCGCAACGTAAGCTTCAACCGCAATGCAACAATCGACTCGACATACGCTGATGCTGACGGCGGCGCAGGCTCCCGTACGTGGTACTTCAATGAACTTCCGCACACCGTCATGGCATACAACAGCAACTATGCTGACTTCGCCGATGCTGTCGTTCCTACAGGAAAGGTCGACGTGACGGGTATAATGAAGCGCTATAACAGTTCCTGGGAACTCATCATCCGTACCCTCGACGATGTCAAACCTGCCGCAACAGCAATCTATGAGGAAGGTTTCGAAAGCGAGACGGGCGGCTGGACAGCTGTCAACGTTTCTCTTAGCGAAGGTCTGAACTATGTTTGGGGCGGCTCAGGCTACGGTGCCAAGGCATCGGCATACGTCGGTGGCAGCAACCACGAGGCTGAAAGCTGGCTCATTTCGCCGGAGATAGACCTCAGTTCTGCATCTAAGGCAACCCTGTCGATTACTCAGGCAGCTAACTTTATAGGCTCTACGTTCGGTGAGAACTGCAAGATTTTCGTCAGCACAAATTACAGCGACGGTGCTCCTTCCACAGCAAAATGGACCGAGCTGACACTCGACAATGTGCCTAACGCTGACACTAAATGGACAATGGTTACAGGAACGACGCCTCTGAACGCTTATGCCGGACAGAAGATACGTCTCGCCTTCCAGTATGTCAGCACATCATCAACGGCGCCGACATGGGAAATCCGCAACGTAACAATCAAATAGCGCTGTTTCTTATCTTAGCGTATCATCGCTTATAACAGCTTATCACAACTAACAATAACCCAACAAACAAAAAACAAAACCCAGATATGAAAAAGTTAATTCTTTCACTGACAGCGCTGGCAATGATGGCCTTCGCTTTCACAGGTTGCGAAGATGTGCCTATGCCGTACGGTGAGCCGAGCGCAACAAAGGATACAACAAACGTTGTAGTTGCACAGGGAAGCGGCACCGCCGACGACCCTTACAACGTCGCAAAGGCAATGGAGCTTATCAAGGCAGGCACCTACACCAGCGAGCCCGTCTACGTCAAGGGCGTCGTTACTGAACTTTCAGAGTTCAACTCTCAGTTCGGCAACTACACATATTATATAAATGATACCAAGACAACCGACAATCAGCTTGAGATTTACCGTGGCAAGACGCTGAACAACCAAAACTTCACGGCTGAAACGGACCTCAAAGTTGGTGACGAAGTCGTTGTTTACGGAGCTCTGACCAACTATAATGGAACTTCTGAGATGACTTCCGGCAACTACCTCTATAGCCTCAACGGAAAGCAGGGTGAGCCTGTCACACCTACGGCAGCCCCGACCGGCGACGGAACAGCAGCCAATCCATACAACGTCGCAGCAGCCCTGAACCTCATAAAGGGAATGGATGCCGGCGTCAACAGCTCTGAAATCTACGTCAAGGGTAAAGTATCGTCAATCAACGAGCTCAGCACAAGCTTCGGCAACGCCACATATTATATATCTGACGATGGCTCGAAGTCGAACACTCTCTACATCTTCCGCAGCAAGTACCTCAACGGTGAGAACTTCACATCTGAAGACCAGCTGAAGGTTGGTGACGATGTCGTCATCTACGGACCGTTCGTCAACTACATGGGCAATACCCCTGAAGCAGTTGCCAACAAGACCTACCTTGTCAGCATCAATGGAAAGGGAACTGGTGAGACAACAAAGACTGGTCTCGAAGCTACATTCGACGACGGCGAAGACAACTTCACCATTGAGAACGTATCACTCGCCCCGGGTCTGACTTACGTTTGGAAGCACAACGACAAGACCGCAACCACCGCCGGATGCATGAAGGCATCGGCTTACGCTTCTAAGAAGAATCTCCCGGCTCAGAGCCGTATCGTGTCTCCGGCATTCAGTCTTGCAGGTCTCACTTCTGCAACTCTGACATTCCAGCACACTGGAAGGTTCTTCGGCAATGTTGCACAGGAGTGCAAGGTTCAGGCATCAACTGATGGCAAGACTTGGACGGATTTGACCGTTTCAGCTTATCCTGACGGAAGCAACTGGAACTTCATCGACGCAACATGCGACCTCAGTGCGTTCGCAGGACAGAACAAAGTCTACATCGCTTTCCTGTACACCAGCACATCAGAAGCCGCTCCTACATGGGAGGTTAAGAACGTAGTAGTGAAATAATTATAGCTAAATAATTTGGCGGGCTGCAAATTTCTTCGTAACTTTGCAGCCCGTTCAGTCTGTCATCGTCAAGCGATGGCGACCGCGACAACGAATTATCATAAACAAAATAACATTAGAAAGAAAATGAAAAAAGGTATTCATCCAGAAAACTATCGCCCCGTCGTATTCAAGGATATGTCCAACGGCGATATGTTCCTTACAAAGTCCACAGCAAAGACTACAGAGACGGTGGAATTTGAAGGCGAGACTTACCCAGTAGTGAAAGTTGAAATCTCCAGCTCTTCTCACCCGTTCTACACAGGTAAGAGCAAGTTGGTCGACAGCGCAGGTCGTGTAGACCGCTTCATGAGCCGCTACGGTAAGCTTAAGAAGTAAAACCTCTTCATTAGAAGATACATTATGACTAAGTGCGGTCAAGCGTAGTTGCATATGCGCTTGTTCGCACTTTTTTATTTCATATCCCAACAAAAGACCACCCACCCCCGACCCCTCCCGAACGGGAGGGGTGGTAAACACAAGCATAAAGGCTTTACCTGCCTCCATAAAAATATCATCACAACTATTCATTCTAACTCAACTGATATGGAAGACACTATTAATAATATAGGCCTCGTGAACTATCAAGCTCATAGCAAGGCATTTGGTAATCAAACATCCTCCCCTTGGGGGAGGCTTGGAGAGGAATTTCCTTTTATCCTCTTGTTATTATTAGCTTTGTCCTTCTCTGCCTGCTCGAGTTCCGATGACGACGGAGGAACACCGGCTCCGACATCGAACAATGTCAATTCGAACCTCAGCAATGCCAATCCCGTTGTCCATCGCCTTGAGTTTCCACGTCTGAAAGGAGGACAGAGTCTCGTCGTCACGCATTTCGACAATGGCGAAGTGAACTACAGTGTCGAGTGGGACAGCGTCAAACGGTCGTGCCGCTGGTCAGCGTATGAGCTGTATGCTTCCAACCGAGCAACCCATACGCAACGCTATAGGGCAGGTCGTGGAGAAGTACAATACCCCACAGACCCTGACTTACATTGCTCTACTGCGTGGACTTCAGATGATGATCCATTCTGGAACACAGGATATCAGCATGGGCATCTGTGTCCATCGGCTGACCGTCTTAATTCACGAACATCAAACTATCAAACGTTCTACCTTACCAACATGATGCCACAGTTGCCTGGTTTCAACGAAGATGTATGGGCAAACATGGAAATTTGGGTAAGAAATCAGATAAGCACGAGTTCATCAGACACACTTTTTGTAGTCAAGGGCGGAACAATCGACAATGCCAATCAGTATGAACCAACAACTGTTCACGGAATGATTATTCCCAAATACTACTATATGGCAATTCTGATGCACAACTCGTCAGGATATAAAGCAATGGGGTTCTGGATTGAACATAAAGCAAGTAAAGACAACGGAAGTGCACTTGCCAAGTACGTCGTCAACATCGACACGCTGGAACAGCACACCGGCATCGACTTCTTCTGCAACCTGCCCGACGACACCGAGAACCATATCGAGGGCCTTCCGCTTGAGAATGTACTGCGGGCGTGGAAGTTCCAGTAAAAGAAAGCACTACCCAAGTCAAAGAAGGGAATGGCCTACCCAAGCCCTCCCGAATGGGAGGGATGTTGAATAGTCTTGTTGCAGCGCACGGAAGATGCTAGTCTAACTTCACGCTGTAGCGCATCTACGAAGCGCTGAGTAGTTTCGTATCACTTGATGCATAACCCCTGACTGCGCTATCGCTTGTCCGGGGTTTTCGGGCTTTAATCTCTTCGAGATTATTCCCCCAACGTTTGCGTCCCTCTAAATTTCGGATTAGATGCCAAAAGACAGCCTTTTGGAAAGCTATAGCTATGCGCTTGAATTCCAAAAGGTTATCTTTTAAATTGGTTTTTAATTTATTTTTCCTTCATTTTTAATTTATTTTTCCTTCATTTTTAATTTATTTTTCAAGCAAAAATAAATTAAAAAGTAACGTCAAACTTTAGCTTTGACATTACGAAAGCAAATATTTGACCTCTCCAGGCCTCCCCCCCCTGGGGGAGGCCTGGAGAGGAATTACCTTGGGATTTGGAAGGTCTTCACTTGGGCTTGGTGAGGAATTCGCCTCTAAACGCAAAACGACCCCACCGCAATGCGGAGGGGCCGTTGTCGTTATAAAGAATTCTTAATGAAGCAATCCCTGCGATATACAGCGGCAGGGACTGCGATTTTCATTTCATGCGGTGCATTATCTGCGAGGCAGAGCCCATGTCTTACCTGTCATCGGAGTGATGGCAGAAGAGCCGAAGATCTGCGAAGCCTTGCTCGTTACAGAAGTTCCGAAGGCAGCCTTAGCTTCAGAAGTCTGGCGAGTGAAGTCGAAGTAGATGAGGTCATTGTTGTTGGAGCCTATCATGTAGCCCTTGAAAGCAGTGTCGTTGAGCGAGAATCCGTGCTGGCTGGCATTGATGTCGAGCACGAACGTTGAGCCACTAGCGTAACGAACGTAGATATCGCCGTTGTCAGCAATGTACCAATCGAACTTCAGGGTCTGCGAGTCAGATACGTTTCCACTACCATCGAGCAAATAGTCGATTTCCGTTCCAGTACCCTTTGTCGCAGTTGTGTTGTTCTGCGAGAATGTCATGTTGGCATAGAAGTTAGACGTCGCGTTGTTGTCGGCACCGTTCGTGTATGCCATCTGACCGTCCCACTCACCTGCGAGGGTCTGCGCCTCAACGATTAATCTATTGTCATCATCGTCATTACCTCCACCGTGGTTGTAGTAATTGTCGTTCCAGCGGTAGCCGCCGTCGTTGTATCCGTACCACCATGGACCATCATCGTAGTACCAGTCGTCGTCATCATCACAACTTGTGAAGGCAAATGGAATAGCAGCTATAGCTGCCATAACCATGAATTTAGTAAACCTTTTCATATTCTAAGTCCTTTTTTAATTATTCGTTTTCAGCGGCAAAGATAGTGAAAAACCATCTATGCCGCAAGAATAATTTCCCTATTCCGATATAGGCGTTTCCCTATTTGTTTGGGTTATTTCCCATTTACGACAGTTCCGAGGAAGCGGCGCGGAGCCTCCGGAGGCGTAACGTTGCCGTTCGACTTGGCATATCCGTAGTAGAAGTAGCCGTAATCGTAGTCGTCCCAATAAGGCGACGACGTGTGCTGGAGGCGGAACTGTGCCGTGCGGTTGTCAAGATAGATTTCGCCTGTGAAGTAGTTGTCGGACAAGCGGTAGTTGTGTATCTGTATATCGGTGTTCTCTTCGATGAAGTGAATATATATAACCTGTGCGCTGACACGCCATTGTATGTGGTTGGCGACGTACTCGTTAGGCCCCCAAGGGTGATCCTGGTAGTAGTCAACCCAGTAGCCGTCGCCGCTCTTGTACTTGAACGGGTCGGTGGTGAAGCATATCTCGGAGTAAGTCGACATGTATTCCTGACCGCCGTATTTGTTCCAGATGTCCATGTAACCTCTCCACGTCCCCTCAAGGTTCATGCCTATTTCCTGGTCGTCGGAGCAACTTTGGAGCGACAATGTAAACACGGCGGCTAGCGCCATAAGCAGCAATGATGCAATGTTTTTCTTCATTTTGATTTTTAACTGTAGTTTTGTTTAATCGCGACAAAGATAGTTATTTCCACCGAATATTCAAAATTTCAACTATCATTAATTCTACATTATGATAAAAAATAGGTACTTTTGCAATCGAATGTCATTTAAAGAACTAACTAAAAAGAAGAAAACAGACATGAAGAACTATCTACAAAACTTAGCAGCAGGGTTCGCAATCCTACTCATTGCCCTGCCTGTCATCGCCGACGGCGTTACCCACATCTGGACAATCGGCGACTCAACGATGTGCAACTACAAGCAAAATGAGGAGCGCCGCGGCTGGTGCCAGGAGCTGCCTCTGTACATCAACGCCAACGCGAAGGTACATAACCACGGCCACAGCGGCTACAGCTCGAAGCAATTCTACAACTCGCAGAACGACTGGGGCAAGACTATCGACAGCATTCAGGCAGGCGACATCCTCATAATTCAGTTCGCCCACAACGACGAAAAGGGCAATGGCCTTGACAACGACACCGTGAAAGCGCTCGGCTGCACTAACAGCGTGGACAAGCGCGGAACAACTCCTAACGGCTCTTACAAGACATATCTGAAGAAATTCATCGAGGAGGCACGTGCCAAGGGTGCCACTCCGGTGCTCGCCACCAGCATCTGCCGCCGCAAGTTCGACACCAACGGCAACATAACCCGCAGCGGACGCCACGACCTCGGCGACAGTTATCAAATCGTGGAGAACAAGAAAATCGTAAGCGGACCAAAGCTTTCTGCCGACGACCACACGATGGACTTCTCCTATCAGCTGGAGCAGGTGGCTCAGGAAGAGAATGTTCCGTACATCGACCTCATGACGGTTACGAAGAACGAGTGGGAACGTCTCTATGCCGCTGGCGGTGTCGACAGTGTCAAACAGTACTTCCGCACGCACGAAACGAACGACGAAACGCACCTCAACGAGCCTGGTGCACAGCTCGTGGCGAAGATGGCTGCAAAGCTGTTCTACGACGGTGACACTCCGCTGAAACCTTTCATCAACACTGAGGCAGCAGGGATTACGACCAACGGCATCAGCAAGGCAAATGCTGAAAGTGCGACTGTCGTCAGCAAGACATACTATTCGATTGACGGAACGGTACTCTCCCACCCTCTCGACAACGGCATAACGATTGTCCGCCAGAAGAATTCCGACGGCTCGGTGACTGTCAAGAAGGTTGCAGGGCGTGATTTTTAATATTATTTTGGAAAGCATTTTATACCATTTCGAAAGAAAAATCGTAATTTTGCAGTGCATTCAGAATACACAAGACACATCAATACAAGAAACTAAAAAAGATGAGAACAGTTTATGATTTCTCTGTCAAGGACAGAAAAGGAAACATGGTAAGCCTCAAGGAATATGCCAACGAGGTACTGCTTATTGTCAACACCGCCACCCGTTGCGGCTTTACTCCAACATACACGGAGCTCGAACGCCTCTATGAGACGTACCACGCACAGGGCTTTGAGATACTCGACTTCCCTTGCAACCAGTTCGGTCAGCAGGCCCCGGGTACCGACGAGAGCATCCATAACTTCTGCAAACTGAACTATGGCACTGAGTTCCCGCAGTTCAAGAAGCTGAAGGTCAATGGCGACGACGCAGACCCTCTGTATAAGTTCCTTAAGGAGCAGAAGGGTTTCGCTGGCTTCGACATGACCAACAAGATTGCTCCTGTACTCGTTGAGATGTTCGACAAGGACAATCCGGATTGGCGCGAGACTCCTGATATCAAGTGGAACTTCACCAAATTCCTTATCAACAAGAAGGGACAGGTCGTCGCTCGCTTTGAGCCAACAGAGAAAATCGAGAACGTAGAGGCAGCAATCAAAGAAGAATTGGCTAAGTAAGGAAGTCTCCCCAAGCCCCTCCGAATGGAGGGGATGTTGAATTGTTCTGTGGATAAATGGGCATAATACCATTTCTATGAAGTCACGGAGCAACAACAATATGACAGGGAGAGGACCGAGTTCATGAACTCCATGGGCTACAAAGTTCTTCGATTTACAAACAAAGAAGTTATAGAGGACATGGAAAATGTCATCACGACCATTATCTACAACTTTATATAATCAATTAGGAACAGACTCAAATGTTTAACAAAGATACTAACATCCCCACCAAGCGGGGGGGCTTGGGGAGGCTCGAGAATGGTTTGGGCAGGCTTATTATCATCGGCTCCGGTCCCGCAGGATACACAGCAGCCATCTATGCAGGACGTGCCAACATCAAGACGGCACTATACTGCGGCATGCAGATGGGCGGACAGCTCACGACAACGACTATTGTCGAGAACTTCCCGGGCTATCCTGAAGGCATAGATGCCAACCAGATGATGATGGACTTGCAGACACAGGCAAGCCGTTTCGGTGCTGAGATACGCGACGGCATCATCACCAAGGCCGACTTCTCGAAGCGTCCGTTCATCCTGACGACAGACCGCGGCGAGGAGTTGGAAGCCGACTCCGTCATCATAGCTACCGGAGCAAGTGCCAAATACCTTGGTCTGGCTGACGAAGAGAAGTACAAAGGCAAGGGAGTGAGTGCCTGCGCCACATGCGACGGGTTCTTCTACCGCAAGAAGACGGTAGCTGTCGTTGGCGGAGGCGATACTGCCTGCGAGGAAGCATCTTACCTTGCAAGTCTCTGCGAGAAGGTTTACATGATTGTGCGGAAGCCGTACTTGCGTGCCAGCGATATCATGAAGCGTCGCGTTGAACAAGCCAAGAACATCGAAATTCTCTATGAGACCAACACGCTTGGACTCTACGGCGAGCAGGGTATCGAAGGTGCACATCTTATATATAGGAAGGGTGAGGCCGACGAACGCAAGTATGACTTGCCTATCAATGGTTTCTTCCTCGCTATCGGACACAAGCCTAACACCTATGTGTTCAAAGGTCAGCTTGAGCTCGATGCACAGGGCTACATCGTAACGAAGCCCGGCACGACGCAGACAAGCGTTGAGGGTGTGTTCGCAGCAGGCGATTGCGCCGACCCGCACTACCAGCAGGCTGTCGTTGCAGCAGGTACTGGGTGCATGGCGGCACTCGACGCTCAGGCTTACTTGCAGTCGCTATAAGACGAAAGTACGACTTACATATAACGGCTTGTATGCTATCAAGTGGCATGCAAGCCGTTTTTTCATGCCTCAATGTCAAGATGTCAGCCTTGATTGTCATCCTGTCAGCATTTCTCCGTTGGTATGAAGGTTGCATATTCATTGGTGTAAGAAAGAAAAAATATAGGAGATTTAAGATATGTATAGAAACAGTTGGTTACCAGAAGTTTTCAATGACTTCTTTGATAATGTAAGCATGCCGAAGGCAAATGCCACGGCACCGGCTATAAACGTTCTTGAGAGCGCTGATAAATACACTGTAGAACTCGCCGCCCCAGGTATGAGCAAGGAGGACTTCGACGTTAACATCAACGCCGATGGAGACCTGACGATCAAGATGGAGAAGAAGGAGGAAAAGAAAGAGAACGCCCATTATCTCCGTCGCGAGTTCTCTTATTCAAAATATGAGCAGACGCTTATCCTGCCTGATGATGTCGACCGCGAGAAGATTGGAGCACGCGTCGCTGACGGTGTGCTGACCGTTACGCTTCCAAAGGTCAATCATGAGGAGCAGAAGGTTACAAGAACGATTGAGGTTGGATAATCAACCTCGTGCTCAACGCCCCTCTACAGGGGCAGACGATACATAAATAGAGAGTTTTAGGTTTTAGAGAATAGGTGTTATTTCGATATTTATTGTGTGATTGTTAGATTTTTTTGATAAGAAGCCCGAATGCGTGAGCACTCGGGCTTCTTTGTGTTTAGACGTGCCTCCACAAAGAGGAGGATGTTTAATAACCTAAAAATAGAATGCGATTAATTGCGATATTGAGGAAATATAATTACCTTTGCAAACTACAAAACTTTAATTAGGTATTCAAGCTTTCTCCCCTTTGGGGTGGCTTGGTGAGGAATTTTTATATGGCAATCAACATCTTATCCATCGTAATCGGCATCGCTCTGGTGCTGTGGGGTGCCGACCGGCTGACCGACGGAGCTGTTTCCGTGGCTCAGCGCATGGGCGTTCCGCAAATAATCATTGGTCTTACAATAGTAGCTTTCGGCACAAGCATGCCGGAGTTCTGCTCCAGTCTCGTCTCGGCGCTGCACCATCAGCCGGGAATGGCTGTCGGTAACGTGGTCGGTTCGAACATTTTCAATGCGTTGCTAATCGTCGGTGCTGCAGCCGTTGTTGCTCCGATATCGATTCTGAAGTCAACGGTGAAGCGCGATATTCCGTTCGCTCTCATCGCGTCAATACTGCTTGTATTCCTCTGCGGCTTTGATGGGAAAATCCAATGGTATGATGCCGTCATCCTGCTGGTATTCTTTGTCATTTTCATGGTTATGACTTTGCGTGAGGCTAAGGCTGGTAAGGCTGACGGAAGTGAAGATAACGGCGAGAAAAAGGCGATGAGTCCCCTCATGTCTGTTGTGTGGATAGTCGTCGGTTTAGCCTGTCTGATTGGTGGTAGCACTGTTTTCGTGAACGGAGCGTCGGAACTTGCCGCTGAGCTTGGTGTCGAACCGGCTATCATAGGCTTGACTATCGTGGCAATGGGAACGTCACTTCCCGAGCTTGCCACAAGTGTTGTGTCGGCAAGAAAGGGAAATAGCGGTATCGCAATAGGTAACGTGCTGGGCTCGAACGTATTCAATATTCTGTTCATCCTTGGTATTACGGGAGTCATTTGTCCGCTCGACATCAAGGGAATCACGCCTGTCGACCTCTCTGTCATGACGCTTTCGATGGTTCTTCTGTGGCTGTTCTCATATACGAAGTTGACCATTGAGCGCTGGGAAGGTGTCGCGCTGATTGCCATCTTCATCGGTTACATGGTATGGCTGATATAGTCCTTTTGACTTAGACGATATAAACAAAAATCCCCATCAAGCGCAAATAAAGCTTGATAGGGATTTTCTTGTTCCTTAATCCGTATGATTCTATTTTATAACCTTTGCAAGTTCGCTCTGCAACTGCTCACCGCGGAGGTCAATGGCGATAATCTTTCCTTGCGGGTCCAGCAGTATATTGGCAGGGATTGAGTTAATTCCGTAGACGCTGGCGGCGGCACTATGCCATCCCTTAAGGTCCGACATCTGAGGCCATGTCATTCCTATCTGCTTCACGGCAGCAGTCCATGATGCCTTGTCAGAGTCGAAACTGACTCCTACTATCTCGAAGTTCTTGTTCTTATATTTCTCGTAAGCGCTTACAACATTCGGCATTTCCTGACGGCACGGACCACACCATGAAGCCCAGAAGTCGACAAGTACGTACTTGCCTTTGCCTACATAGTCGGACAGTTTGACCGCTTTGCCGTTCATGTCATTCATCGACAAGTCCTTGTATTGTAAGCCTGGGTGACGGTTTTCGAGTCCTGCAAGCAGACGCTTTGCCGTCTTCAGCTGCGGCTCATTATAGTATCCGCTCTTCGAGTCACATATTTCTTTCAGCTCATCGTAGTCGAACAGATATGCAGCGTCGCCCCCGAGGAACTGCGCAGGGTACTTACTGTCCTTGAAGTTGTGTACTATCTCGAGCAGAAGCGACTTGTACTGTGCTTCAAGACTGTCCCCGCGTTGGTTTATACTTGTGATACGGGCATCGCGTTCGGGAGAGTTGGTGGTATCGTTGGCAACAACCTGTATTTCTTTCATTAAGTTGTTGATTTCGCCAACGACTTGTCCCATGCGGTTGTTATACCACGCCGTATCGTGAGCAACTACTTCGCCGTCTGCCGTCGGAGTGTTGGTGCCCTGTCCGCAGGCCGTCAGTATCTGTACTGCAAGGCCTGCAATGATTACTATTCTCTTCATTTATATATTGTTTTTACTTCTTAATTGTGTCCGTAGCCGAAGCCTTATGCTCAGCTGCCTGTGCCTTTGCGTTTGCCTGAATGGCATTTTCCTTACGGTGATACTGCATGACCTTCTTGCCGAAAAGTGCTGCCATAGAGTCGGTTCCGAGGTAAACAAACGTGCCATCGTCGAAACCTACGTCCTTCTGAGGTATTCTCTTGCCTTTGTCATCAACAGTATCCTTGTAGAGATAGAGCCTTCCATTGATTACATGCCAGCTCGTATAGTTGGTCACCAACGGATAACTGACAGGGCTGTCGTCGTCCAACGTGTTCTCCTTGAATATCGTTCCAACCGGACTAGCTTGGTAATGGCGCTTCAAAGTGAAACCGTACTCACGCGGAACCATGTACAATGCCTTCATTGAATCTGTCATGGCAGCTTCGGCTTCCTCTGCAGTCATCGTGGCAGTAGGCTTCACCTTCGGTATGACTTGGAACGTCCACGTTCCCTTCAGTTCGTCAAGGTCGATGACAAGTGTCGCCTCCTTCTTGTTCTTTGGGTTCACCATAAGTCCGACCCAGTCCCCTATTGACAGCGAACCGAATATCTGCTTGCTTCGCGTTGCGTTCAGAATGTCGTATGTAACGGGGTCTCCACCCTCATTAGGAAGCAGCACTAGCGTCGAGTCGTTTGTCCCGTCGCATGCCAATCCGTAAATTGTGTGGTCGCCTTTTACACGTGTGTCTGTATCAATAGCACTCTTATCACCCTGTGCATCATTAGCGCAGGCTGCCACAAAAAGAGCTATGAGGCAGACTATTATTATTGGAAGTTTCTTCATCTATAATGTTTTATTATTGCTCACATACTATATCAACGTGCAAAGTTAATGCAAAAATGCCCAAAATACAAGCCAAAAGTTGCAAAAAATGGGTGCTATCAGTTACTAATTGGATTTTTTTAGGTAATTTTGCACACCCATAGTGCATTGTCAGGCACGGTGGACGATAATTCGAAACAAAAGAAACATAAAGATATTTCATTTCAAATGGGAAAGAAAATTCAGTTCAGTCTCGTTTACAGAGACATGTGGCAGAGCTCTGGAAAGTTCCAGCCACGCAAGGACCAGTTGGAGCGTATCGCCCCGGTTATTATCAAAATGGGATGCTTCTCGCGTGTAGAGACAAACGGCGGAGCCTTTGAGCAGGTACAGTTGCTTGCCGGCGAGAACCCAAACGACGCCGTCCGCGCTTTCTGCAAGCCATTCAACGAGGCCGAAATCAAAACTCACATGCTTGATAGAGGACTGAATGCGCTGCGAATGTACCCCGTTCCGGACGATGTTCGACAGATGATGTACAAGGTTAAGCATGCGCAGGGAGTCGATATACCAAGAATCTTCGACGGACTGAACGACATTCGAAACATAGCACCTTCAATTAAGTGGGCCAAGGAGGCAGGAATGACACCGCAGGGAACACTCTGCATCACCACATCACCTGTCCACACGCTCGAATACTACAGCAAACTCGCCGACGAGGAGATAGCTGCCGGAGCCGAGGAGATTTGCCTCAAGGATATGGCAGGTATCGGTCAGCCAGCCTTCCTCGGTCAGTTGACGAAGATGATAAAGGACAAGCATCCTGAAATCGTTATCGAATACCACGGTCATTCAGGTCCAGGTCTGTCAATGGCGAGCGTCCTCGAGGTTTGCAAAAACGGCGCCGACATCATTGATACAGCAATTGAGCCACTTTCATGGGGTAAAGTTCACCCTGACGTAATTTCCGTTCAGAGCATGCTTAAGCACGCAGGCTTCGACGTTCCGGAAATAAACATGGACGCATACATGCAGGCCCGTGCACTCACACAGGAGTTCATCGACGACTGGCTTGGCTATTTCATCAACCCGCAGAACAAGGTTATGTCTTCACTTCTGCTTGGATGCGGACTTCCTGGTGGTATGATGGGCTCAATGATGAGCGACCTCGGTGGCATCCGCGGTACCATCAACAACCTCAGAAAGAAAAAGGGCGAGCCGGAGCTGAGCGTCGACGACCTGCTTATCAAGCTCTTCGACGAAGTCGCTTACGTATGGCCACGCGTCGGATATCCACCACTTGTAACTCCATTCTCTCAATACACGAAAAACATTTCACTCATGAACCTGCTCTCAATGGAGCAAGGCAAGGGTCGCTACGTTTACATGGACGACTCTATGTGGGGAATGATTCTCGGCAAGAGCGGCAAGGTTCCTGGTGAGATTGCACCTGAACTGAAGGAGCTCGCCAAAGAGAAGGGATACGAGTTTACTGACGTTGACCCGCACACACTTCTCGAAAACAAGCTCCCTGAGTTCCGTAAGGAAATGGAAGAGAACGGCTGGGACTTCGGCAATGACGACGAAGAGCTCTTCGAACTCGCAATGCATCCGGAGCAGTACCGCAACTATAAGAGTGGACAGGCTAAGAAGAACTTCCTCGCCGACCTGCAAAAGGCAAAGGATGCTAAGCTTGGCGCGAAGGTAAGCATCGAAGAAGCCACTGCCTTCAAGCACGCTAAGGCTGACGCCATCGTTGCTCCTGTGAAGGGACAGATATTCTGGGAGTTCCAAGGCGACGGCGAGGCAGCACCTGCCGTAGAGCCGTTCATTGGCAAGGAATACAAAGATGGCGACGCTTTCTGCTACATTCAGGCAGCTTGGGGCGAGTTCGTCAAGGTATCAGCAGACCTCGGCGGCCGCTTGGTTGAAATCAATGCCAAGCAGGGCTCAAAGGTCCGCAAAGGCGACGTCATAGCTTATATTCAGCGAGCTGAATAAACCCAAGACCTCCCCAAGCCCCTCCCAAGGAGGGGTTGCTTAATTCCCATATTAAATAAATGTAGCTTGGGTAATCAAAAGCCTCCCCTTGAGGGAGGTTTGGTGAGGTTGTTTCTTTATGGATTATCAGTCAATCATAGACAAATACTACCCCGAAGACAACAAACTTCGGTGGATACTCATAACGCATAGCACGCTTGTCATGAAGCGTGCTGTGCGCATTTGTGATGCCCATCCTGAGCTGAAGATGGACCGTCAGTTTATTATCGAGGCGGCAATGCTGCACGACATCGGCATCTGCAAGTGCTACGCGCCCGGCATCGAATGCTTCGGCACGGAGCCATATATCAGCCATGGACGTTGCGGAGCCGAAATGCTGCGAGCCGAAGGATACCCCCGTCACGCACGAGTGTGTGAACGTCACACCGGAGCGGGGCTCACCTGCAAGGAGATAGTTGAGCAGAACCTTCCCCTTCCCCATCAGGACTTCCTGCCTGAGGCACTCGAGGAGAAAGTCATTTGCTACTCCGACAAGTTCTATAGCAAGACTCATCCGGAGCGCGAGAAGACCTACGGGCAGGCAGAGCACAGTCTTGCAAAGTTCGGCGAGGACGGATTGCAACGCTTCCGTCAGTGGCATGAGATGTTCGAAGGTGACCATCACGCCTAGAGAAGGTGACCATCACACATAAAAAAGCCTTCAAAAATACCATAAAAAAGGTCTTGCTTTCTTATTTCCGACGCAAAGAAAACGAGTATTTTCCTTTGTGTTTTCACTCGTTTACACTACCTTTGCAAAATTATTGGCGATGCGTATAAGAACGACCATATTGCTTTTGCTCACAGCTGTTATCGTTATGATGGCTGGGAGTCTTACGTATAGAAACGTAACGCCGATATTCTCACTATCAAAAGATACCGTCAACGTTGACACACACAAATTGCTTGGAGCAATGAAAGCCTCTGAGGGCGACACCGTTGCAGCCAAGGACACCATCGTTCTTGACTCTCTTCACCAGGCAATTGAGGCCCACAACAAGCAGATAGACGATTCCCTGCGCGCCGACAGCATTCAACGCTCCAAGAAGAACGGTATCGAAGCACCCGTAAAATATTCCGCCAACGACTCCATAGTTTATGATGCTACCACCGGCATCGCCCATCTCTACGGCTCATCGAACGTCGACTATCAGAATATGAACCTCAAGAGCGAAAAGGTTTATATAAGTCTGGACAGCAGTTTGATACGCGCAACGGGCATAAAGGATACCACTGCCGCATTCATCGCAGAGAATGGCGACAGCATTAAGGGAACTCCTGTGTTCAAGATGGGCTCCGACGAGTATCAGAGCGACACGATGGCGTTCAATTACAAGACCAAGAAGGGACTTATCCGTGATGTTTACACAGCCCAGGACGACGGTTACATGCGCGGAGAGATTGCCAAACGCGATTCAACTGGTATCATATATATGCAGCACGGACGCTATACGACCTGCGACAAGCCCCATCCCGACTTCTACATAGCACTGAGCCGCGCCAAGGTACGCCCAGGAAAGGATGTCGTTTTCGGCCCTGCCTACCTTGTGGTCGCCGACGTTCCGCTTCCACTTGCCATTCCTTACGGTTTCTTCCCATTCTCAAAGAAATACTCATCGGGCTTCATCATGCCAAGCTACGGTGACGAACAAGACCGCGGCTTCTACCTTCGCGACGGCGGATACTACTTCGCCATGAGCGACAAATGGGACCTGAAACTTCTCGGCGAGATATATACCCGTGGCTCATGGGGCATCAGCGCTGCCAGCAATTACCGCAAACGCTACCGCTACAGTGGCTCTTTCTACTTCAGCTATCAGGACACCCGTACCGGCGACAAGGGTCTTCCCGACTACAGCAAGCAAGAAAGCTTCAAGATACAGTGGAGTCACCGTCAGGACGCAAAGGCCAATCCGTTCAGCACTTTGTCAGCAAGCGTGAACTTCGCGACGTCCAGCTACGAGCGCAACAACCTCACAAGCATGTACAATCCACAGACTATGACACAGTCGACACGTACATCTTCAGTGAGCTGGAGCACCATGTTCTCAAGCATCGGAATGTCTCTTAGCGCAACAGCGAACCTCAATCAGAACATGCGCGACTCCACCATAGCGATGACTTTGCCTGACCTGAACATCAGCATCTCGCGTTTCTACCCCTTCAAGCGCAAGCACGCCGCCGGCAACGAGCGCTGGTACGAGAAGATTTCAATGAGTTATACAGGTCAAATAAGCAACTCCATAACCACAAAAGAAGACCAACTGCTTCACTCCAACCTCATAAAGGACTGGCGAAACGGCTGGAACCACTCTATACCGATACAGGCCAACTTCACATTATTTAATTATATAAACGTCACTCCTTCGTTCAACTTTTACGACAGGATGTACACCAAGAAGGTGAACCGTTCATGGGACGACTCGCGGCAAGCCGAAGTGACAGACACGACGTATGGTTTCCACAACGTGTATAACTGGAACTTCGCCGTATCAGCCAACACGAAGATATACGGTTTCTGGACTCCCAACCGCAAAATCTTCGGCGATAAGCTTCAGGCAATACGCCATGTCATAACTCCACAGGTGAGTTTCACGTACGCACCGGACTTCGGTCAGCGCCGATACGGTTACTGGGACAGCTACCAGTACACCGATGCGAACGGACAACTTCACTATGTCGAGTACTCCCCGTACCAGAACGAGCTTTACGGAGTGCCTGGACGCGGCAAGAGTGAGAACATTTCGTTCGACATAGCCAACAATATCGAGGCAAAGATAAAGAGCGACAAGGACTCCACCGGTGTCAAGAAGATAAGTATTATCGACGAGTTGGGCATCAACATGTCGTACAACGCCGCCGCACCTATACAGCGTTGGAGCGACCCGACGGTACGTTTGCGCCTTAAGTGGTGGAAGAACTACACCTTCTCCATGAACGCCCGGTTCGCCATGTATGCATACGAGCTCGACGAGAACGGCAGACCATACGTCGGCAACCACACAGAATTCCACTTCAACCGCTTGCCCCGCTTCCAGGGCTTCAGCCAGAACATCTCGTTCACCCTTAATCCGGAAAAGCTCAAGGAATGGTTTGGTCACAGCGACGACGACGATGATGACGAGGACTACGACGACGGAGAAGGAGTCGATACGGACATAGAATCGAACGTCGACGACACACTTGAGAAAGGCAAGCACAAGGCTAAGAAAAAGAACAACGGCATTGCCGAGACCGACGCCGACGGATATATGAAGTTCTCAATGCCTTGGTCGCTGACTTTCGGCTACGGTATCACGATGCGTGAGAACACCAGCGGAAGATTCAACTACAAGCACATGCGCTATCCGTATAAGTTCACTCAGACACTGAACGTCAGCGGCAACATCCGCATCAGCGACGGATGGAACATCACCTTTGCTTCCGGCTACGACTTCGAGAACCACGAAATGAGTATGACAACTGCCAACTTGAGCCGCGACCTCCACTGTTTCAACATGAGCGCGTCGATAGTCCTGCGTCCGTACACGAGCTACAACTTCACATTCCGTTGTAACGCGTCGACGCTGACCGATGCTCTGAAATACGATAAGCGCAGCGGCATAAGCAACGCAGTGCAGTGGTATTAATGAAAAAAATAACGCACGATTTGTTGCGAGTTACAAAATAATTGCCTAAATTTGCGTGTCATACAATGGTAACCTACCACTGGCGGCTCGTAACCAAAAAACTTTAAACTAATAAAACCATACCAATATGTTAGACGTAAAAGCAACATTGAAGGACGCTGAAGCACGAATGGTGAAGTCAGCGAAATATCTTGAGACCGAATTGTCACGCATCAGGGCCGGAAGAGCTAACCCCGCTATCCTCGACCAAGTACGTGTGGAATCTTACGGACAAAAGGTTCCAATCAACCAGGTGGCATCTGTCAGCACTCCTGACGCCCGCACAATCGCCATCCGCCCTTGGGACAAGAAGGCAATTCGCAGCATTGAGAAGGGTATCATGGACAGCGAAGTCGGCATAACACCTGAGAACAACGGTGAGGTGATACGCCTCAGCATTCCGCAGCCAACACAGGAGCGCCGCAAGGAACTTGTAAAGCAGTGCAACAAGCTTGGCGAAAAGGTGAAGGTTGAGGTTCGCAACGCCCGCGCCGAGACTAAGGAGAAGCTGAAGAAGGCTATCAAGGAAGGTCTTTCGGAGGACAACGAGAAGGACGCCGAGGCAGACTTGCAGAAGGTTCACGACAAATACATCAAGCAAATCGACAACCTCCTTGCTGCAAAGCAGAAGGAAATCATGACTGTATAACCCGTTTTATCCACCGTAGAGTCTTTCCCTGCGGTGGATGTTTTATTACCGCTTGGGTTATAGCGGATACACATTATATATATTTTATGCACGGACTGGTAATCAAGAACACAGGCAGCTGGTACACGGTGAAGACCGACGAAGGGGCTATTGTCGAAAGTAAGATAAAGGGGAACTTCCGCCTCAAGGGCATCCGCAGTACCAATCCCGTTGCCGTCGGCGACTATGTTGAGATAACGAAGAACCAGGAAGGCACGGCATTCATCACTTCCATCGACGACCGCCGCAACTATATCATACGCAAGTCGCCGAACCTTTCGAAGCAGAGTCACATTCTTGCAGCCAACCTCGACCAGGCTTTCCTGATGGTAACGGTGAACCATCCCGTCACGTCGACAACGTTCATCGACCGCTTCCTTGCAGGAGCCGAGGCTTACCGCGTTCCTGTGACTCTCGTGTTCAACAAGACCGACCTACTCGATGAGGACGAGCGGCGCTACCAGAAGGCGATGATAAACCTCTACGAGACAATTACTTATCCGTGCATAGAGATAAGTCTTGCTCACGAAAAGACATCTGAAGGAAGAGACGGAGCCGAAGATGCTGCCGCAAAACTTCTTCCTCTTCTAAAAGACAAGGTAACGCTGCTGAGCGGAAACAGTGGCGTTGGCAAGTCAACGCTTATAAATACGCTTATCCCGGGTGCCCGTCAGAAGACGGCAGAGATAAGCGACGCCCACAATACAGGACTTCACACAACGACATTCAGTGAGATGCTGGAACTGCCCGATGGCGGATACATCATCGATACGCCAGGAATAAAGGGCTTCGGAACGTTCGACATCGAGCGAAGCGAGCTCACCAGCTACTTCCGCGATATCTTCAAGTTCTCGAAGGATTGCCGTTTCTCCAACTGCACGCATACCAACGAACCCGGTTGCGCCGTCAAGAAGGCAGTTGAGGAGCATTATATCTCCGAGAGCCGCTATAACTCCTACCTCTCCATGCTAGACGATAAGGACGAGAGTAAGTACAGAGAGGCATTCTAGTAAATTCCTCACCAAGCCCATAAAAGAAAAGCATACCAATCCCCACCAAGCCTCCCCCAAGGGGAGGATGTCTGATTACCTAATGCCTCTTTGCGCATAACTATAAGGTGATTAAACATCCTCCCCTTGGGGGAGGCTTGGAGAGGTCTCAGGAGGAGACTTGATGGGGTCTCTGTTTTTGTTCTCTTCTGTTACTTAATCGTAATCGTATACTCACTCATGAAGCTTGAGCCGGGGAGCAGTTGGTTCATGAGATACTTATCCTTGAACTCACCGTCGAACTCTGCCCAGTCGTGAATGCCGTACCAAGGCTCTATGCATACGAACGGCGCATGCTTGCCGGTAGGACTCCAAATACCAACTGCCGGAGTCTTGATGTCAAGTGTTACGACCGACTTGTCGTCGTTATCGAGCAGCTCTATGTGGCGGAGCTGACTCTTATCGAAGATAACAGCATCGTCGGCGAAGCTCTCTTCCGTGAACTTCCATACTCCATTGTCCGTCTTCACTGGGAAATGACCATTGGTTATGCAGCCGCCGGTGTTGCCATAGAGGCGTTGCGGAGCCGGATTGTCAAAGCGGAGGCGTCCCTCAAGGTGCTCGCCCTTCTTTGCGCCAGGTACGCGGAATGCCGGATGGCCACCAATCTGGAAGTAGATAGTCTTTGTATCGGTGTTCTCAACGTGCCAGATAACGTGAATGGTATTGCCCTCAAGGCGATAGCTTATGGCAAGGTTGAAGTGGTATGGATAGTTCTTCAGAGTTTCCTCAGAGTCGGTCAGCGCGTATGTAATGCGGTCGTCACCCTTCGCAATGAGTTTGAAGTCGGTATCGCGGGCAAAGCCGTGGCGGCTCAGGTGGTATATTCCACTCTCCGTGCGGTAAGTGTCCTTCCACAGTCCACACACAATTGGGAAGAGGATTGGTGAGTGACGGTTCCAGTATTTCTCATCGCCGTCCCACAAATACTCGTTTCCTTCTGCGTCCTTGATTGACTGCAATTCTGCTCCATGCTCCGAAATGGTCAGCACGAGCTTATCATTCTTGATTTGTTCCATAATAGATAATTATTTTATTGGTTTTAAAATTCTATTTTCCAAGTTACAAAATAAAGTAGCCTTTAGTGTTTATGAATATCCGGTTTCATCCAAACAGCCACCAAAACCGCCACCGCAGGGGCGTCCCTTGTGGGCGCCCGGTCGCCTTGCAAAGGCGAATACACAGCTTTAATTGTCGGCCTTTCAGCCCGATCGGGCGCCCACAAGGGACGCCCCTGCAGTGGGAAGCAAAGCTATTTGGACGATTGCGGGTTCTCATTTTAGTGTTTATTGCTACAAATTTAGGAATAAAAAACGAAAGCAAGAAACAAACGATGATTTTTTTGAAAGCACACAGTCGGAATGCCGCCGCAATCCTTTGGGAATATGAAAGTTATCCTTCGCCGATGTCAAAGTTCAAGTTTCGTCTTAAAAAATAAATTAAAAATGAAAGAAAAATAAATTAAAAATCAACCAAAAATAAATTATTTTTCCCACAAAAATAAATTAAAAAGCAAGGCAAAACTTTACCTTTGAACGCTTAAAAGGCAAGATGAGACCTCTCCAAGCCTCCCCCATGACCTCTCCAAGCCTTCCCCTTGGGGGAGGCTTGGAGAGGAAAACCGTTGGGCTTCAGAGGGTCCTAAATTTTATTAGCTTTTCTTTTGCCAATCCAAGTGTTTGATGTAACTTTGCACTATGGCAAATCGGAGAAGCAAGAACAAATTCCGCGCTGTCCGCGACTACATCCTTATAGCACTATCAATGATAGTAGGGTCGCTCGGATGGTGCGCATTCCTGCTGCCCCACCACATCACTATCGGTGGCGTCGCAGGTATTTCGTCAGTCGTATTGTGGGGCTTCGGTATCCCCGTACAATACACGTACTTCGCTATAAACATACTACTGCTTTCGGCGGCACTGATAGTCCTCGGCTGGAACTTCTGCGTACGGACTATTTATGCAGTGATAATCTTCACCATAAGCACGTCGCTTGTACAGTCGGGAATGTCAGGACACGTCCTATTTGCCGACGAACCGTTCCTTGCCTGCATCGTCGGCGGAGTGCTGATGGGACTCGGCATGGGCGTAGCACTGCAATGCGGCTCCAGTTCCGGAGGCTCCGACGTCATCGCGGCGATGATACACAAGTACCACGACTACTCCCTCGGACACGTCATTCTTGCCTGCGACCTTTGCGTCATAACGTCGAGTTACCTCGTGTTGGGCTCTTGGGAGAAAGTCATCTACGGCTACATAGTCCTCTTCGTCATGAGTTTCTGTGTCGACTACGTTGCCAACGGTGCCCGCTCATCGGTCCAGTTCTTCATCGTCTCACAGAAATGGGAAGAGATAGGACAAGCTATCAACAACGATGTCGACCGCGGCTGCACCGTCATCGACGCCCATGGCTTCTACACCGGTCAGCCAGTCGGAATGCTGTTCGTCATTGCACGTCGCACTGAGTCGCGTGGAATATTCCAGGTTGTAGCCGACATCGACCCACAGGCGTTTGTCAGCCAAAGTGCCGTCAGCGGTGTCTATGGCATGGGATTTGACAGATTGAGGATTAAGAAAGGAGCTTCGCGCTCACTGCCGAATGGTAACAAGAAAACGAAGGAAAAGGATAATGTCTGAAAATACAAAGATACAGAATACACTCTTTGGCGAGCCGGCCGACACTTTGAAGGAGAAGAAAATCGCCGTGCTGCTCTCTGGTGGCGTCGACAGTTCCGTTGTCGTCTACGAACTCGTAAGCCGTGGACTGCATCCCGACTGTTTCTATATCAAGATTGGTCCGGAAGAGAAGGAGGAATGGGACTGCAACTCTGAGGAGGACATGGAGATGGCTACATCCGTTGCACGCAAGTACGGCTGCAATCTTGAAGTTATCGACTGCCATAAGGAGTATTGGAGTCAGGTGACGAAGTACACCATGGACAAGGTTCGTGCCGGACTGACTCCTAATCCGGACGTGATGTGCAACCGCCTGATAAAGTTCGGAGCCTTCGACGAAAAGCGTGGGCACGACTATGACTTGATAGCGACGGGACACTATGCGCAGACGGAGTGGATTGACGGCAAGAAATGGCTCACCACGAGCCCTGACCCGGTGAAGGATCAGACCGACTTTCTCGCACAGATATACCAGTGGCAACTGAAGAAGGCGATATTCCCGATAGGACACTACATTAAGGACGAGGTGCGGCAGATAGCTGAGCGCGAGCATCTTATCAACGCAAAGCGCAAGGATTCGCAAGGTATCTGCTTCCTTGGCAATATCGATTACAACGAGTATGTGCGCCGATACCTTGGTGAACAGCCAGGCGACATAATCGAATTGGAGAGCGGCAAGCGCATCGGCGAGCACCGCGGACTGTGGTTCCACACCATAGGGCAGCGCAAGGGGCTTGGTCTTGGCGGCGGACCGTGGTTCGTTGTGAAGAAGGATGTAGACAAAAACATACTCTATGTCAGCCACGGCTACGACCCGGCGACGGCATACAAGAGCGACTTTCCTATCCATGCGTTCGACTTTCTGACAGAGGGCGTGACGGAATTGCCTAAGCGTGTGACGTTCAAAATTCGCCATACGCCCGACTATCACCCTGCAACGGTGGAGCAGAAGCCTGACGACGGCAATTCGTTCATCATTCATTCCGACGAACGGATACATGGCGTCGCGCCCGGTCAGTTTTGCGTTGTCTATGACGAAAACCACCACCGCTGCTTCGGAAGTGGAGAAATAGGTGTGGTATAAACCGCAGGCAGTAGCATAACCTTTTTTATGAATATCTCCCAAACGCCCAAGTCGTGCGCCCCTGCAGTGGATGATTACATTACCACAATGGGTGTTGACGGTGGACTACTGTATCTGTTTCTCCGGCCAGTTGACGAGATACAGATGGCGGGTGGCACGTGTGAAGGCGGTGTAAAGCCAGTGTAGGTAGTCGGGAGTCAGCATCTCGTCGGTCATGTAACCTTGGTCGATGTACACGTCCGACCACTGTCCGCCCTGTGCCTTGTGACATGTGACGGCATAGCCGAACTTCACCTGCAACGCATTGTAGTACGAGTCCTCCCTCATCTGTTTCATCCGGTCCTTCTTCAGAGGCACGTCGGCATAGTCCTCCATAACCGCATTGAAGAGTTTATCATTCTGTTCGCGTGTCAACGCTGGCGACTCGGATGTCAATGTGTCGAGAATGACCGTCGTTTCGAGTTCGAAATCATCGTAATCGGGGAACTCCAGTGTGACATCGGCAAAGTGGAAGCCATACAAGTCACGATAGTTGCGGACGCGGCGCACCACTCCCCTGTCTCCGTTGGCTATGAATGGCACCGGAGCCTTTAGTTCCGGGTCGAGGTATTTGTTGCGGACGACCATCAGAATGTCACCCGTCGTTAGCAGTTCCTCTCTGTCCAGTATCGTGTTGCGTATCCCTTGGTTGTATATATTTGCGCGTTTGTTGCTACGGGTGATAACAATCGTATCGTCCATGCCAGCCGATGCGTAGCTCGAGCCTAAGCTGTCGATGAGCTCACTGCCCGGAACGACGGAGATGTCGGTGAAGTTCCTAAGGCTTACCTTCGGCAATTCTATCTGCATATCGCCAGCCGTGGGAATCAGATTGCGCACCGACGTGGCGTTCCAGAGTATCCCCGAGCCTTCGCCCTGACGCAAGACCTCTGTCAAATCACACTCGCTGACGTCCAGTCCGTAAGCTCTGAGAACGGCAGACTGCAACGCCGGGCTTTCGCTTTCGCCCACGGGAGGCAGCTGCGCCTTGTCGCCGATGAGCAGCAGGCGGTCGTTACGTCCCTGGTAGACATAGTGTATCAAGTCGTCGAGTAGTCTGCCGGAGCCGAAGGAAGTACTTTCATGCCCCTGGTTTGAAATCATTGAGGCCTCATCGACGATGAACAGCGTGTCGCGAAACAGGTTGTCGTTGAGGTTGAAGAGCCCCGACGGACCGTCGAACGAGCGCTCACGGTAGATACGACGGTGTATGGTGAATGCCTCATGACCACTGTTGAGGGCGAAAACCTTTGCCGCACGTCCCGTCGGAGCCAGCAGGACGACTTTCTGCTGCAAGCCTTTCATGGCACGGACGATGGCACCGGCGAGTGCCGTCTTTCCCGTTCCGGCAGAGCCGCGGAGTATCATTGCACTGTGAGGGGCGCACGACGTGGCGAAACGGGCAAACGTCTGTATCGCGTTATTCTGCTCACAGGTTGGCGTAAAAGGGAATTCCCTGTGTATGCGGTATGTTATTTCGTCTTCTACCATTAGTTTATTTGGAAATATTTTGTACCTTTGCAATAATTATAATAATAGTCACAAAGTTACGAATAAAAAACGAAACGGCTTTGAAATTCAATGTTAATTACATATTGATAATATGCGTCGTGGTGCTGCTGGTGCTCTGCGCGCTCAGCATTATTTACCCTAACAGTTGAGAGATATGGACACTACAGCCTACAATGACCCGTCGAATCTGAAGCTGTGGCTCACGATACGCCTCAGCCGAAACACCATGAGCCTTGCCGTCGGCGACCCGATGAAGGACGGGAAGATGGTTTATGAGCCTTACGAAATGAACGGCACGGTGTCGGTGGCTGCCAATCTGCGCGAGGCTTTCGACAAGTCGGAACTGCTGCAGAGCGGCTATAAGAATGCCGTCGTGCTTGCCGACAGTCCCGTTATGCTCGTTCCGAAAGACGAATACAAGGCAGAGCAGGCTCCGGAGCTGTACCGGTACACCATCAGCGGACATGACAGGGACGATGTTCTGTCATCGGAGATGACTGAAACAAATGCTGTTGCGGTCTTCGCCATAAACCATGACGTCGCTAACGTACTGAAAGAGCACTTCGAACTGCTGCGTATCATGCCGTTGCAACAGCCGGTATGGACTCACCTTTACCACCGCAACTTCACCGGCGACAGACAAAAGCTGTTCGCATGGTTCCATGACAGGCAGCTGAGCGTGTTCCGCTTTGAGCGCGGACGGTTCCGTTATGCCAACAGTTTCGAGTGTACGCATGCGCACGATGCACTCTATTATATATTATATGTATGGAAACTGCTCGGCATGAGCAATGCCGACGACGAGTTGTACCTTGCCGGCAACATGCCGCACGCCGAATGGCTGAAAGCCAATCTGGGTAAGTTCCTGCAACGGTCGTTCACCATCAACGCCGCTGCCGACTTCAATTTGAACGAGATGGCAAAGCGTGCTGATATTCCATACGACGTTAAAGCATTGTACTTGAAAGAGAAATGAGAGTTATAACAGGAATATACAAGGGACGGAGGTTCGACATTCCAAGGACGTTCAAGGCCCGTCCGACAACGGATTTTGCAAAGGAGAACATCTTCAATGTGCTCATGGGGTACATCGACTTTGACGATGCGACTGCGCTCGACTTGTTTTCGGGCACGGGAAGCATATCGCTCGAATTGCTGTCGCGCGGCTGCCGTGAGGTTGTCAGTGTGGAAAAGGACCGCGACCACGCCCGATTCATAAGTCAGTGCATGCAGAAGATAGGCGCCGACAACGACGTTCTAATCCGTGGAGATGTGTTCAAGTACATTGAAAGTTGCCACCGCAAGTTCGACTTCATATTCGCCGACCCGCCATACGCGCTTCCTGAGTTGCCAACGATACCCGATAAGGTTTTTGAGCATGAGCTACTGGCACCCGACGGGGTCTTCGTCTTCGAGCACGGAAAGCACAATGACTTCTCTGAGCACCCGAATTTCAGGGAGCATAGGGAATATGGCTCGGTCAACTTCTCTATCTTCAAGAACAAAAGGGAGGACGGAGAATAACGCAATGGACAGTCAGACGAAACAGATTCTGCGTGACCTTGCTGACCGATATGAGACTGCCGACTTCATAAATGGTGACCCGTCGTGGTTCATGCATCAAGTGGAAGGACGTCGGAACCAGGAGACTATCGGTTTCATAGCTTCGGTTCTGAGCTACGGACGGCGCGACATCTTCATGCCGAAGGTGAACGCATTGCTTGAAAACTGTAATGGAGAGCCTTACCAATGGGTAAGGGATGGCAAATATAAGGATATTATTCCTGACAATACGGCGTGCTTCTACAGACTCTACAACAACAAAATGATGCTGGCGTTGCTCAATGGCGTGCAGCAGATGATTGTGGATTATGGTTCGATAGGCGAATATGTGAAGCACGAAACACCAAGCCACAACGCACTGGATGCACTAAAGGCCATCGCCGTTTACTTCCAGCAAAGGAACATCAAGGGTATGGTGCCGGCTCCATTGTCATCGGCTGCGAAACGTCCGTGCATGTTTCTGAGGTGGATGGTGCGCGATGCATCGCCCGTAGACATAGGAGTGTGGGCTGATTTCATTGACAAGCGCACGCTATACATACCCCTCGACACGCATGTTCTGCAAGAGGCGCATTCGCTCGGACTTGTTTCGGGCAAGACAGCAGGATGGGGAACTGTAGCCAAACTTACCGATGCAATGCGTGAGGTATTCCCCGACGACCCGGCAAAGGGTGACTTCGCACTATTTGGTTATGGTGTTAACAAGGATAACGGGTAAGATTCGGATTGAGAGAAGTCACTGTATTAAGTTTTCATAGAAAATAAACTCTGTACCGGAAAGACGATTTTGAGGTAACAACCATATAAAAAACAAAACGCAACTCCAAGTCAATTGGAATTGCGTTTTATTATGTTACCATGAACAAATTCTTTTGTTTACCCGATTTCTCGCTCGAAACCTTTTGTCTAAAAACCTATGAAAAAACCTTTTTCTTACCACTTGCAAAGTTACACTATATTTCGTTTACGGCAATGATAAGATGTTTCAAATAGGTGTATTGAATGTTACAATCGATTGCAAAAAGGTACATTTTATATGCTTTCTATACCTTTTAGCACATTTACGGCTTCATCCACAGAGTTCACATTGGCAACTACCATCTGCCTCTTTCCGTTCTTCTCACGGAAGTTACAGCGGCGAACGTTCTGCTGGACATAGTTGATGATTTTCTCGAAGGCCTTGCTCTGATAGAACATGCTGCGCTGATTGCTGACGAATTGCATTAGCATGCGGCCCTGTTTCAGTATTATCTTTTCGCAACCAAGTCGTTTTCCGTAGCGGCGGAGAGGAACGACTTGCATCAGTTCGAGTCCCTCGTGAGGCACAGGGCCAAACCTGTCCTCAAGGCGTTGGCGATAGGCAGCGAGCGAATCGTCAGAGTCTATGTTGTCAAGCTCACGATATAGCAACATGCGTTCTGAGCTTCCGGGCACGTAACTGTCAGGGAAGTACATCTCAAGGTCGCTCTCTATGGCGCAGTCGTCGACGAAATCGTCACCCGAAAGCTGTACGCCGTCTTGCAATTCGTCCTTGTACAAGTCTTGGAACTCGTCGTTCTTGAGCTCGGTGACTGCTTGCGAGAGTACTTTCTGGTAGGTTTCGTAACCCAAATCCTCCATAAATCCGCTCTGTTCAGCACCAAGGAGGTTGCCGGCACCACGTATATCCAAATCCTGCATTGCAAGGTTGAATCCACTGCCGAGCCCCGAGAAGGTCTCAAGAGCCTCAAGACGGCGGCGTGCCTCTGTGTTCAACGCTGCCAACGGAGGGGCAAGGAGGTAGCAGAATGCCTTCTTGTTGGAGCGGCCAACACGTCCTCGCATCTGGTGGAGGTCTGAAAGGCCGAAGTGGTGGGCGTCGTTGATGATGATGGTGTTGGCGTTAGATATGTCAATACCATTCTCAACGATTGTCGTCGAGAGCAGAACATCATAGTCGTAGTTGATGAATCCGATGATGATTTTTTCCAATTCCTCGGGGTTCATACGCCCATGCCCGATGGCAATGCGGCAGTCCGGCACGTACTTATGTATCATGTCGGCTATCGTTTGCAGGTTGCTGATGCGGTCGTTGACGAAGAACACCTGTCCATTACGGCTCATCTCGAAGTTTATCGCGTCAGTAATGACCTCGTGATTGAATGTCGTTACAACGGTCTGGATAGGATAACGGTTTGGTGGCGGAGTACGTATGATGCTCATATCACGTGCTCCCATCAGTGAGAATTGCAACGTTCGGGGTATCGGGGTGGCACTCATCGTAAGCGTGTCGACGTTCGTTTTCAGTTGGCGAAGTTTCTCCTTGGTTGACACTCCGAACTTTTGCTCCTCGTCGATGATAAGAAGTCCGAGGTCGTGCCACTTCACTTTCTTGCCTATTAGCTTATGAGTTCCGATGATAATGTCTATCTTCCCAGCCTCAAGGTCTGCCAAAACCTCACGCGTTTGCTTTGCGGTGCGGGCTCGGGAGAGGTATTCGACACGCACAGGCATGTCCTTCAGTCTATCCTTGAACGTCTGATAATGTTGGAAGGCGAGCACTGTAGTCGGCACGAGGACCGCCGTCTGCTTGTTGTCGCACGCTGCCTTGAATGCGGCACGTATAGCTATCTCTGTCTTACCGAAGCCTACGTCACCGCAAACGAGCCTATCCATGGGCTTCGCCATTTCCATATCGTGCTTCACATCGGCAGATGCCTTGCTCTGGTCGGGCGTGTCTTCGTAGAGGAAAGATGCTTCGAGCTCATGCTGCATGTAGTTGTCGGGGCTGAAGGCGAAACCTTTCTCACGGCGGCGCTTGGCATACAGTTTTATCAAATCACGTGCAATGTCCTTTATCCGCTTCTTTGCACGCTCCTTCATGCGGTCCCATGCGCCGCTGCCAAGTACCGAAAGCTGGGGCGGTTCACCACTGTCACTGCCGCGATACTTGCTTATCTTGTAGAGCGAATGGATGCTGACGTCGACGATATCGCCACGTTTGTAGACGATGCGTATCATCTCCTGGTAGCCTTGCGACTTGTCGTCGTCGCTGACAGCACCTCCGTTCTTTGGCAGCGGAACACGGACGAGACCGGCAAACTTTCCGATTCCGAAGTCGACATGTACGAGATAGTCACCTGGTTCGAGCTCTTGCAGTTCCTTCATGGTAAGCGCCATCTTGCCTGCACGTGCCTTGTCGGAACGCAGACTGTATTTGTGGTAGCGGTCGAATATCTGATGGTCGGCGAAGAAACATGCCTTCAGGTCGTTGTCAACGAAACCTTCGTGTATCGTTTTGTTTACAGGTTCGAACGGAATATCTTTCCCTTGGTCGCTGAAAATATCCGCAAGGCGCTTCGTTTGCTTCTCACTGTCGGCGAGAATGTATATCTTGTATTGCTGAAGGAGATAGTCGCCGAGTGCCTTTTCAAGAAGTTCGAAGTTCTTGTGGAACAGCGGCTGCGGCTCGGTGTGGAATGTTATCGTTGCTTGCGGAGTACCGGTAGGACTGCTGCCGAATTCGATTCTGCGGAACTTGGAGGCGTCTTCGGTGAACTGCATGGCTGTGATGAGCTGCGATTCTTTCTGCAAGTTCTTCCTGATTTCATCCTGTTCGACTTCCGTCTTGCCCTCAAGCTGTTCGGTGAGAGCCTGCTCAGAGAAGCCTTCATCGTATATTTTCTGAACCGCATCGTGAACATACATGAAGTCTTTCATCACGATTGAAGAGCCCGTTGGCAGGAATTGCAGGAACGAGACCTTCTCCTCGGCAACCTTGGAGAGCTCCGGTACGATTTCTATCTCCTGTATCTTATCATGCGAGAGTTGTGATTCGACCTCGAAAGTGCGTATCGTATCAATCTCATCGCCAAAGAAATCGACACGGTAAGGCAGTTCAGAGCTGAACGAATAGACATCTAGTATACTTCCACGGACGGCAAACTGTCCCGGCTCATACACATAATCAGTTTCCTCGAAGCCAAATTCACGAAGCGTTTTCTCAATTTCTATGACGTCAACGGTATCCCCCACCTTCAGCGGCAGCGTCCTTTCGTCAAGGCGTTTCTTGCTTACGACGAGTTCAGCTATTGCCGATGGCTCGGTTACGACGTACAACGGCGTGCCGCCATCGTCGCTTTTGCGGCTCAACCGTGCAAGGACTTCAGTGCGGAGGATGTCGTTTGCGGCATCACGCTGACCGTACTTGACGGCACGGCGATAACCTGACGGGTAGAACAACACGTTCTTCTCGCCCAGCATTTGCGTTAAATCGTGATAGAAATAGCCAGCCTCGTCGGCATCTTGCAGTATGAACAGCACCGGTGCCTTTGCCTTATTCGCTATCGAAGCGAAAAGAACGGGTGCAGAAGACGCAAAAAGTCCCTGAAGGAAAATAGTCTTAATGGACTTTTTTTCCAGGGACTTCGCAAGTGCCTTCGCCATCGGCGTCGAGGCATATAAAGCAGTAATGTTATCTATATTCATGCCTTCCCCGCCCCCTCCAAAGGAGGGGAGTCGGACAATTGTTATGTTTCTATATTGGCTATAATGTTATTTCCTACAATATTTATACTTCATCAGCTTCCCCGGAAAAGAATTTTGCGGAACGTCAAAACTACATCTTAAATCATTAAAGATAGACAAGAACCACAGAACTATTAATCTTCTCCACTCCTTCGGATGGGCAGGGGGAGACCGCTTGTGAGTCTTTATTTCTCTATTTTAGGATATTTCCTGAACCAACCGTCCCACCGCAGGCGCATGACACCAAAGAAAGCTTCGGAGAAAATGCCACCACTCATCTTGCTGGTGCCCTCGCGGCGGTTCACGAAGACTACCGGAACCTCCTTTATCTTGAAGCCTATCTTGTAGGCAGTGAACTTCATCTCGATTTGGAAAGCATAGCCCTTGAAGCGGATTTTGTCGAGAGGAATGGTCTCAAGGACGCGCCGGCGATAGCAAACAAAGCCTGCCGTGGTGTCGCGAACAGGTATTCCGGTTATCAAGTTGACGTACCGCGAAGCATAGTAGCTCATCAGCACGCGGCCAATCGGCCAGTTGACAACATTCACTCCTGTAACGTAACGGCTACCGATGGCAACATCGTAGCCTTCATCATGTGTGGCATGGTAAAGGCGCGGAAGGTCGTTAGGATTGTGACTGAAGTCGGCATCCATCTCGAAAATGTAGTCGTAGCCATTCTCCAGAGCCCATTTGAAACCGGTGATGTACGCCGTTCCAAGTCCCTGTTTGCCGCTTCGCTCGATTATAAAGAGACGTCCGGCAAACTCCTTGGCCATGAGTCCCTTCACGATATCAGCTGTTCCGTCAGGGCTTCCGTCGTCGATGACGAGTATATCGAAAGCCTTCTCAAGTCCGAAAACGGCACGAATGATTTTCTCAATGTTCTCTTTCTCGTTGTATGTCGGTATGATTACTATGCTGTCACTTTTCTCCATGATACGTCATTTATATATTATACAATGTATGAAGACAATGCAAAATTACACAAAAGATAGCAGAAAGCACAATTTAATTTGCTTTTTTGTCTTATATCAATTATTTAATGGACTTACTGGTCGGGATTTTCGACATATCCACGGTACTCCGGTGCAAGCCCGCTCATGACCGAATCATATGCCTCCTTCATCATCTGGCGCTCGTGTTCGTCGTGTTCCTTATACGGAATGGGCTTATGTATGGTCAGCGTCAACGGATGCCAGAAGACCCAATATATGTCTTTCATGCGCGGTTTGACGTTGAACGAGCCATTGATGGTCAACGGACAAACAGGCAGTTTCAGTTCGTCGGCAAGCATAAAGGCACCCCGGCGGAACTTGCCCATGTGTCCGGTGAAAGTCCGCGAACCCTCCGGGAAGACCACAAGGGACATTCCGTCGCGAAGTATCTCACGTGCATTGTCATACGTCTGACGAATTTTGCTAGGTCCACTGCGGTCGACATAGATGTGATGAGCATACTCGCACGCCACGCCAACAAGCGGAATCTTGCGCAGTTGCTTTTTCATCATCCACTTGAAGTTGCGGTTCAGGAAACCATATATCAAGAAAATATCGAATGCGCCCTGGTGATTGGAAACGAAAACGTAGCTTTGCCTGGGGTCGAGATTTTCCCTTCCAGTGACGTGAACAGGAAGGAGCAGCAGCCAGCAGGTAAGCCTTGCCCATATCTTTCCTGGGTAATAGCCCCAGAAATGGCCGTTGCCGACAGCGCATCCGACAACCGTTACTATGGCGGTGATGATGCTCAGCAACAGGAATATCGGCAGAAAGACGAACAGCTGATATATTCTGTAGATGAATGTAAGTAGGTAGTGTAAAGCTTTCTTCATATTATTTAGTCATGTTTTGAGGTATCTTGTTTTGTTCAATTCTAACTCTTGCGGTGCAGTGTGATAACTGCAATCTCGTTGGGCATATTCAACCGGAACGGGACGAGTCCTCCCAATCCTGCCGTGACATACAGATAGCGACCGCCGTGATTGTAAAGTCCGAAGTCTTCGTGTTGCGACAACTCCGTCGGACGGAACCCGAGGATTTGCATTTGCCCACCGTGGGTGTGTCCGCTGAGCGTCAACTGCGCATGCGTTCGTGGCAGTACGGCCCGTTCCCAAGCTGAAGGGTCGTGCTGTAGGACAACCACGAAGGCTTTGTCCCCTACCCCACGGAAAGCCTTCCGCCAATCGGCACGCTGCGGAAACGGCGGCAATCCGTCGTTCTCCGTACCCACAATCACTATCGAGTCTGGGCGAACAGCATTCGCATCACGGCTCTTTCTGTATATCGTAAGGTGCTCATTGTTAAGCACCGTCCACTCAAGACTATCGCACTCATACGTCAGCAGTTGACGCATCATTGCCTCCTTGCGTGCCAGAGAGTCCTTGATGTATTCGGCATAGTCGTGATTACCGAGTACGGAAACTGTTCCGCGCATTGCCGGAGCTATCACGCTGCGCATTGCCAGCACCTCCCTCGGACGCATGTTCTGCAAGTCGCCGGTGAAGCAAAGCAAGTCGTAGCGTTGCGAACGAATACTGTCCATCTCCGCTTCCAGTATCTTCTTGCGCCAGCCATCGAACGTTCCGAGGTGCAAATCGGACACTTGCAGAATGCGGTAGCCGTCGAACGACTTTGGTAAATCAGCAAAATAGACGTCGATATGACGCACACGAATGCGCCCGATACCTATCGTCAGCCCGTAGATATATGCCGCCACGGCAAGCACTCCGGCTACAAGTCCGATGTAATGCCCATAGTTCCGATGCGTCGGAATTATCGTCTTGCGTATCACCCAGCCCAAAGAAGAGCACAAAGTGAATATCGCCTTCGGTCCAACGAACAGCCCCACGAGCAGCAAATACAAGTTCAGCCACGTCAAATCGGAAGGAGCGAAACTGCGTATTGAAGCCAACGCGCACGTATAGACTATCATTATGACACACGGAGTCCACCATAGTATGCGCTGCCATATCTTTATATGGTAGTGCTTTCGGAAATAATGCATGTCGATATACAGGTCTGACAGCACTATAACGAGTATCAACGGTATGGCAATCCTCTGTATCAACGATTAATATATCAACGTTTTACCTTTCTACTTTTTTACCTTTTTACTTTTTCATAAGGTTGCTTTGCAGGAACTTACGCACCATTTCGACAGGCAACTGACGGCGTCGTGCATAGTCGCGGAGCTGGTCCTCGCCTATTTTCCCTAGCTCGAAGTAACGCGCATGGGCATTGGCGAACATGAAACCGGACACACTTGAATGCGGTATCATCATTCCGCTCTCAGTCAGCCTTACGCCAATCGATGGCATATTGAGGATGTCCGAGAGAATGAAATTCACACTCGTATCCGGCAGCGAAGGATATCCGATAGCCGGACGGATGCCCTGGTACTTCTCGGCGTGCGTCTCCTGCATCGTCAGATGCTCATCGGGAGCATACCCCCAGTAGTGTCTTCTTACCTCCTCGTGCATCTTCTCCGCCGCACCCTCAGCCAAACGGTCGGCAAGGGTTTGCGAAAGCATCTGACTGTAAGGGTCATCCTTGTAGTCGTCAGTCATCGAAGCGTCGACCGTTGTACAGAATAGTCCGACCTTATCTTTAATCCCAGATGACAGCGGACGAACGAAATCGGCAAGGCAAAGGCACGGAGCACCATTACGAGATGGCTGCTGCTGGCGCAGCATTGGTATCCTGACACCATCGACAATGATGTCGTCGCCGTCGCTGTTGGCATCGAAAACGCCGAACACCGCATGCGTCTTGTACCTTCCGTCCATATCGCGTAGCATCGCCAAAGCATCGTCCTTGAGTTTCTGCCGGGCGTCCTTTGGCTTGCCGTTCATCGACCATGCATAGAAGAAATACAACCAGTTGACGTACGGTTCTATGTCATGAACGGAATACGACAGCCTCACCACGGTATGTTTCATCGAACGTTCCCTTATTATATATAATGTGTCCGTTGCAAATTGTCTGCTCAACGCGCCACCGGAATTCGTGCCCCTCCATCGGGCTCCACTTGCAACTGCTCTGTATGACGTCTTTGTCGACAGTCCACGGACTATCAGGGCGCACAATAGCGACGTCCGCCTGATAGCCCTTACGCAGATAACCGCGCTTCGAGACATCGAAGAGACGCGCCGGATTATGGCACATCAGCTCCACCAGACGTTCTATTGTGAGCACTCCTTCGTCGACTAGCTCAAGCATGGTGACAAGCGAGAACTGCACCATAGGCATACCGCTCGCCGCCTTCCGGCAGCCTCCCTGCTTCTGCGACAGCAAATGCGGGGCATGGTCGGTTGCGATAGTAAATATCCGTCCGTCGTTCAACGCCTTGCGAAGAGCCTCCCTGTCGTCCTTGCTCTTTACTGCGGGATTGCACTTTATGAGAGCGTTCTTCGTGGCATAGTCGTCCGACGAGAAGAACAAATGGGCTATTACAGCCTCCATCGTTATCTGCGGAACACCTCCATCGGCAGGCTGCGGCATCGCAAGCGACAGTTCCTTAGCCGTGGAGACATGCGCAACATGGAAACGGGTGCCGAACTGACGCGCCAAACTGACTGCCAAAGCAGAGCTCTGATAGCACGCCTCCTCGGAGCGGATGAGCGGATGCAGAGCCACGGGAGGGTCCTCGCCGTAAGCCTTCTGCATCATTTCCATGTTCTTTTTTATAATGTCGTTGTCCTCACAGTGTGCCATCAGAGGCACACCGAGAGCCGCGCAAGTCTTGAAAACATTAAGGAGTGAACCGTAACGGTCGACCAACATATTACCCGTCGACGAGCCCATGAAGAGCTTTACGCCAGGTATGCGGTGGAAGTCGAGCGTCCCGAACGTCTCGGCATTGCTGTTTGTAGCACCGAAAAAGAAACTGTAGTTGACGTGGCTGTCGTGTTCCGCACGGCGGAACTTGTCGTCCAGCGCCTCAGGCGTTACCGTTGGCGGATTCGTATTTGGCATATCGAAGTAGGTGGTGACACCTCCGTAGGCGGCAGCACGGCTTTCGCTGGCTATCGTAGCTTTCTCCGTCATGCCCGGCTCACGAAAGTGTACATGCTCGTCGATGACACCCGGCATAACGAAACAGCCCGTGGCATCGACCGTCTCGTCGAAATGACCACGGGGTACATCGTTTCCTTCGATTATGTTTTCTATTTTTTCACCGTCAATGACAAGCGAACCGATGAACTTCCACCCTTCATTGACAATTGTTCCACCGTAAATGAGCGTCCGCATGTCAAATAAATTTTATTTGGGGGCGGTACTGTCGCCAGCCATCTGGTTAGGTGTTGGAGGTGCAGGAGCCGCTCCCGTCGTTGTCGGGTCGGCCGTTCCAATCTGCGGCGTGGTGTCAACCATACCGTTTCTTTCGTCCTGCAACTGCTGAGCCTCAGCGTAGTACTCCTTTATGAACGGATTGTTCTTGAACGCGGGGGTCGCCTTGCTCATCACGTCCTCTACCCAAGGCGAAAGCACCGGCTGAGGATACAGTGTCGTAGCGACCATTAGGAAGATGCCCGGACCAAGCACATTGTCGAAGTTTTCGCTAACGTACTTCATCAGAAGCTCGTCGACCCGCTCGTCGAGTTTGTCCGACTGGGCTGCTATCATAGCGTTAGCCGAGTCCTCACTCATACCGTCCATGATGTACTGCGAGTGCTTGCTCGACAGCGCCTGGGCGTCGTTTAAAATCTGATTGAAACTATGCAGGAACTTATAAAGCTTGTCGTTGAGAGGTGTTCCGCCGATAAAGCTCTGCGTGTCGTTTATCTTTACATTTATGCCGCCGCTTTCGAGGACAACAGGAATAAGACTTTGGTCATCCATATAGATACCTGCCCAACTCGTACTGTCGACTCTTCCGGAGAAAGCAAACTCACCGTGGACGACGTCGCAAGAGTCTACTTTCTCCAAATCGCCCGTCTCAGCGTCCTTCGGAACCTTGAGATACAGCTTCTGTCCGTCCATCATCGATATGTTGGACGTGCCTGTTATGTCGTACGTTTTGCCGCAAGACACAAGCGTGACTGCTATTATTGCCGCATAAAGAAGTTTCTTCATCATCTTGTTCATTCGTAAAGACAAAAGTACAATGTAATAACGAAGTGTGGAAATAAATTTATGCTATTTAAAACAAAGAACTATTCTTTTATGTTTTTTTCAGCATTTCCGTTGCCGCCCTCAGCCTTCCTCTCCAGCTTCCTCACCTCGGATGAAATGCGGTTGATGGCATACAGCTCGAGAAGCGTAGCTATAAGCAGAGCCACGACCCAGTTGTTGTTGATATAACGGAGATACTTTATGTGCATCTCGATATTCGGAACGTCGCCGTCGCCATAGACTAGGGGCTGATAAATGAAGTGCCAGCTGTTCTCGACCATCAGCAGTCCGGATACGATAAACGCTATGTCGGCAATCGTAAGGATGGTACGCAAGCGGCGGATAGTGACGCTTGTGCCGTCGTAACGCTGCATTATCTGCATGACGGCAAAGAGGACGGAGCCTGCAAGGAATGCCACGGCAAAGGTTTTGGGTGCCACGCCGAAGACATAGAGGCCCACGCTGACGACCATCAGCGCACCGCCCATAACGAAAAGAATACTTTGAAGTCTACTCAGGGGTCTCATCGTTGGAACTATTGTCTGTGTTTTTCTCATCGGAACTGAGGACGAAGATGTCCTCGTTGTCCTTCTTCATGAAGTAACGCTCACGGGCAATGCGTGCCATCTCCTCAGGGTCGCGCTGCATGCGCTTCAGCTCCTCGGAGTCCTTTTGGTACTGACTCTCGTACTTTGCAATTTCTGTCTTCAAGTCACTAATCTGGTATTCCAGCTCAATATACTTCATAATACTGTCCTCATCGAGAAATCCGACGATGAGAATACATATTATTGTGGTGATTTGATACTTAAACCGCCTTATCAGTTGCCATATATTTGAGACTATCTTGCCCACGTAACGTTGATTATTTGTGCAAAAGTAAGAAATAAATCGCAAACAAAGAAAATTTTTAAAGGTAAAATGGTTAAAAGCGAAAAAAGTAAAAAGGTAAATTCTTTTGCCGTTTCCTGCGATTGCTGTAACTTTGCAATGTAATACGATCTCACAATGAACGCGAAACGAAACATAACATACCGTGCCATAAAGCTGCGGCGACTCGCCGCGCGCCACAAGCGTCTGTGCTTCATCGTTGGTGAAGTGCTGCTCGTGTTGTTGCTCGCATGGCAGCTGTGGCCGCTGTCCGACAGTGAGACCGACCGCCTTCAGGTCGACATGCTCATAGAAACCTACTATGAGGTTTCGGCGGACGGACGCCCCGTGTTCACCTTTGCCGACATCAACGATACTGCTCAGGTGTCAGGAGGGGCAGTTGATGCCGACTCGGCGGTGACGCGCAAGATGCAGGCGCCGGGCTTCTGGGTCAACAGGATAGCGTTCTTCCCGTCGTGCTTCGGCCGTATCATTACGTATTCAGCACCGAAGCCGAAGGACGTAGTTTCGTGGAACAGCGACCGTCTGCACCAAATGCTCTTCCGGCAGTTCATCCGCTCGGAGCGAGAGCTTATCGGACTACAGCGCATGCGCAACGAGCTGCACTACTACAAGCGCAAGCACGGGGTGTCGGACTATGGCTACAACCAGATTTCGGAGTTCTCGGCTACCATCGACAGGCAGGTCGACACGCTGCAAAGCATTGTCGATACGCTGCAAAGCATCAGTCCGAAGGCCAACCTTACTATAAGATATGTGACGCGCTACACGGCTCTGAAGGCGTCGAAGAGCGGTAAGGCGATAAACCGTCAGTGTACTGTCAAGGACACGTATGACGACATGTTCAGTCTCGTTCAGGTACAAGGACACTCCAGTCCCATATCTGTGACGACACGCCTGACCATCACCGACGGTATGTCGCAAGTTCTGGAGCGCAGTCAGGTGACGAAGAAGGCGGTGAAGGACACGAAGGGTATCGTTGTCGTGAACGACTCCACGGGCACGTACTTGGGACAGGTCGACAAGCAGAAGCATTACAGCGGACTCGGAAAAATGTACTACAACGACGGGGCTTACTACGAAGGCTACTGGAAGGACGGGCAGCCCGACGGCTTCGGATTCCTCGTTTCGCCAACCGACTATATGAAGGCGGGAACGTGGAAGGCTGGTGTCTTCAAGGGCGAAAAGCTCACCTACGATGCCAACCGAATATATGGCATCGACCTTTCGCGCTATCAGCACGAGAAGGACGGCGCAAAGTTCAACATCGACTGGAACAAACTACGCATCACGAACTTGGGAACGGCAACGGACAAGAAGATTGTCGGCAAGGTCGACTACCCTATTTCGTTCATGTATATAAAGTCGACGGAGGGATGTACGGTCTACAATGGCTACTTCGCCGCCGACTATGCCATGGCGAGGAAGAAGGGAATACATGTCGGGGCATACCATTTCTTCTCGACAACGTCGTCGGGCAGGCAGCAGGCGGAGGAGTTCATACGCAAGACGAAGTTTAATAAGGGTGACCTTGCACCCGTTCTTGACGTCGAACCAACTGAAGCGCAGATTGCCAAGATGGGTGGTGGCGGTGTGCTTCTGGCAAATGTCCGTCAGTGGGTCAACACTGTTTACTCGCGGCTGAAGATACGTCCGATTATCTATATAAGCCAAAAGCAGGCTAACGAATATCTCTCAACGGCTCCCGACATAACGGGTAACTGCCTCATTTGGGTAGCCCGCTATGGCGAGTATCAGCCGAACTTGAAGCTCGCCATTTGGCAGTTGAGCTCGGACGGACGTGTCAGCGGCATCCACGGATATGTCGACATCAATGTCTTCAGTGGCTATAAGGACCAGTTCCAGGAGTTCCTCAGCGCGCATACATTCAAGTAAAAAAGGATAAGACCTCCCCAAGCCCATCCCAAATCCTCCCCAAGCCCCTCCCAAGGAGGGGATGTTTAGACACCTTATAAACATGCGCAAGAAGGCATTAGGTAATCAACATCCTCCCGTGGGTGAGGCTAGGAAAAGTCTTCGTTTGTTTTTTCTCTTGTCATCGCTTAACTTCCTGAATATCAAAGGATAAGTTTTGAGTTGGTTTTTAATTTATTTTTGTTCGAAAAATAAATTAAAAATGGAGGAAAAATAATTTATTTTTATTTGGTTTTTAATTTATTTTCCATTACCTTTGATGCCGAATCGCAACGCGAAACATAAACTATGGCATTCCAAAAGGTAATCCATGACATTTCAAAAGGTAAACCACGGCGAAAGCAAAACACCTTGCCTTGTGAGGCAAACGGACAGCCACAAGGGCCGTCCCTGCTGTGGATGGCATGGTAGACTTAGTGGTTATGGATGTACATATTAATCAGTTGACCAACATACAATAATATAATAGGAATTAATACTTAATTTTTAACCCGTCTTCCACACAGGAAGCATAAAACAAGAAACATATTATGTCAGTACAAATCAGATTGCAACAGAGCAAGTTCAAAGAGGCTAACCGCGGCGGTAAGTGGCACGCACGCACAGTGAACACGGGTGATGTGACAACGAAAGAAATCGCAGCCGAAATCCAGGAAGAAACTACCTTCACACGCGGAGAGGTCGAAGGCTTCATTACGGAGCTCGTCGACGTCATCGCAAGGAACCTCCGCTCGGGCCACACAGTTGTCATCGATGGTCTAGGACGCTTCCGCCTCAGTGTCGAGAGCACTCCTGTCGACGACCCGAAGGACTTCAACATCTCACGCAACGTGACGGGTGTGAAGCTGAAATTCGTCCCTGCCGGTCGCCGCGACAGTGACTCGAACAAAAAAGTCGACGACTTCGGCGCCGGTGTCCACGTCAAGTGGTTCGAGGAGTAACAGCCCGCAACAATACTGTCATGCAATTGGACGGCCTTTACGACTGTCCAATTGTCTTGGAAATAACATCAAATATCCAAGTCGACTGTAAGACATCCAATGCAGGGGCGTCCCTTGTGGGCGCCCGATTTCCTATCATCTAATACACATTATATATAATATGACAGCCGAAGAAGCGAGCGGCTCTGTAGCCATATCTACACAAGAGCCTGTAAAAATGGCAATTTGGTAATTTTCAATGACTTTCATTGACGCGCCAAAGGTTGTAAACGTTTACGTGAATAACGCAATATTTTTTCGCTTCCAACCAACTATTCTTCGTAACTTTGTACTAAACATTAACGAAAACCATTATTTACAAACACACATCTTAGTATGAAAAAACTCTATGCTTGTGCTTATTGGCACTTGGTGGAGTACTATGCGTGAATGCACAGACCACCGAAACAGTAAGCGTAAATGGTTCTACGGTCAACAAGTTTGTAACCGGCATTACGGCAAATGGCGACAACGCCACTCTGACGTACAGCGACGGGACATCGACGACCGCAGACATGGACAAAGTGAACATTGACCTCAGCTACCAGGCGTCGCTCAGTGATGACAAAGACGCTTCTGAAGCCAATGCCAAGACCTTGGCCAACTTTGGCGGAAAGACAATCACCGTCAACGTGGCACGTACTCTGACGAAAGGACAATGGAACGTTTTCTGCGTACCTTTCAATATGACAAGCGACCAGATTACAGCTGCTTTTGGCGACGGAACACGCGTGGCGCTGCTCGACTATGCCGACAACGGCAACATCAACTTTGCCACTCAGAGTTCTATTAAGGCTGGTGCACCGTACCTTATCTCCCCCGCTAACACTGTGAAGACTTTCAAGGTGGAGAACGCCGAACTGAAAAACCTCACCAAAGGAGCGGAGTACGCCGGTTCGGAATGGACCTTCGTCGGTACAATCGCTGCCGAGACTCCGTCGGGAAACATCAAGTTTCTTGCAAACGGAAACAAGCTTTACAATCTGCCTTCGGGTGGTAAAATCTATCCGCTGCGTGCCTATCTGAAGGGCGCCAATGCCAACGCTAAGGCTTCGACGTTCTCAATCGACGGCGATGTGACTGGCATCATGGCGGTAGTAAACGACAATCCAACCGTTGTTAACACAGGAGTGTACACTCTTCAAGGCCAGTATCTTGGCAAATCGGCTAAGGGACTAGCCAAAGGAGTGTATATCATTAATGGTAAAAAACAAATCGTAAAGTAGGAAAAACACAACAATGAAAAGACTGTATATTGCCCCAACCTTCAAAATTCGCAAGATGGAGCTTGACGAGGAAATGCTCGCAGCATCAACAACAATCGATGGCTCGGAGCCGGGACCTTACGATACAGCTGAGACCGGCAATGAAGAGGACCAGAACGCGAAGTACAATACCTATAACGTTTGGGACGAAAAAGAATAAAACCATTTAAGTATCAGAACACAATGAAAAACAAATTATTATACTGTCTGCTCCTGATGCTGATGGGTATCATGGGAGTTCAGGCTCAAACTACGGAGACTCTGTCGTCAGATGCGAGGACACTGAGTGGCTCCGACAACTGTACCATTACATTTACAGGTACAGATAAGTTGTCAAGTAACCGTATCAAGCTCGTCACTAACGGTACTTTCACTATCACTGCAAAGAAGAATAAAATAACAAAAGTCGTTATTTCATGGCGTGACAGTAAAGCACCTGAAGACGGGAAACTAACTGCAAACGTCGGAACATACACTAACAGCACCAGCACTTGGGAGAGTTCGAATGGCGAAACTGCTGTTACGTTCACCAATTCTGGCAATGAGGTCAGCGTAACGAAGCTCGTTATAACCTACAAAGGTGACGACGGCGGTGACACTCCGGCACCTGTGACAAAGAAGGACATTACGATGTCGTTCCCAAAGACTTCGTACACGGCAACGCTTGGTGAGACATTCGCTTCTCCGGCATTGTCTGTCAGCGTTCAGGGACTCGCCATTGATTACTCAAGCAGCAACACCAAGGTTGCTACCGTTGCACAGGACGGTAATGTTACGCTCGTTGGTGCCGGCTCAACAACTATCACTGCCGCTTTCGCAGGTAATGACAGCTACAATGCTAACTCTGCAAGCTACACGCTGAAGGTCAGCGAGAAACAGACAGAGCCTGACACTCCGACGACAGACGGAACGACTTGGGACTTCACATCGGTTTCGGATGACGACTACAACGCTATCGCTGCCGATGCAACGAATTGGAAGAAGGACGCGAAGGTCGACCGTTATGGCAATGCAAATGCGCTCAACGACGCCGAGCTTACTGCCAACGGAAAGACTCTGAAGATAACAAAGGGGCTGAAGTTCACTGCTTCCAGCGCCGACAAGGTTCGCATCGACCGTGCCAACAAGCGTCTGGGACTGAACGGAAGTAACATTAAGATTAGCATTCCGGTAGTCAAGGGCAGTACAATCACTGTAACTGCTGTTAGCGGTAGTGCTTCTTCTACCGGTTGGCAGAAGCGTTATCTGTCAATCAGCGATGCTACGGTGAAGTCGGGTTTTGCACAGACTGATGCCGGTTATGCTGATTATACCGACAACGTTGCTACTGCTACGGCTGACGGCTATGTGACCATTGCAACCGTAAACGGCGGCATGAACATTCAGAAGATTACCGTTACAGGTACGTCAACGACACCGGACGAGCCGTCTCACACGTCTGCCGATGTTACAGAACCTACTGAGGGCACTTCCAACACTGACGTTACAACGAACGCAGTAAGCCGTGACAACACGCAGAACCAGCTCAAGGTGACTGCCAATGGTACTGTACACTATTATAATACAGCCGACCTCACCAACGTGAATGTCGATAAGGAGAACGGAGAAGTTACCATAACAACAAAGAACGGTACTGATAAGTACTACGGTTCGGCTACAAATATCGCTTTCGTTAAGGCTACAGAGAAGACTACTCCTGTTGACATCAAGGGCTCAATCACCATCACTGAGGCTAAGGGATGGAACGAAAGCGCTTACATCAAATGGACTCCGATAAGCGGCGCAACGTCATATCATGTTTATGTTAAGGGTGGTCAGTATGCTGACTACACAAGGATTGACCAGCAGCTTGTACGTAAGTATGCTTCTTACGGTCGTGCCGACGCTGTCGGTTTACGCAAGGGCACGTACAGCATGAAGGTCGTTGCAGTCGTCAACGGTACAGAGCAATCTAACGTCTATGGAGAGGCAACTGGACTCGATGTACATAATTTCAACCGTGGAGGCTTTGCTCACTTCAATTATTCGAAAGGTGTTGGTGCATATAACAACGATGGTACGCTTAAAGAAGATGCACAAGTCGTATATGTTACCAAAGATAATGCGAAGACTGTATCGCTTAGTATTAAGTCAGGAACTAACAAGGAGACGACCTATACGGGACTCCAGCAGATTGTTTATGGCTATCAGAAAGGTTACGAGACACGACCTCTTGATATCCGCCTGTTGGGAAAAATCTCCAAGGAAGACTGTGATAACCTTCTCTCTTCAAGTGAAGGACTACAGATAAAGGGCAGCGGTGAATATACTAACGTTAATATAACAATCGAGGGAATTGGTGATGACGCAAGTATACACGGCTTCGGAATGCTCGTACGAAATGTCGATGGAGTTGAACTTCGTAACTTTGGTGTGATGTGGTTCATGGATGACGGTATTTCACTTGATACTAAAAACAGTCACGTTTGGGTTCATAACATCGACATATTCTACGGTCAAGTTGGTAGCGATACTGACCAAAAGAAAGGCGACGGTTCTGTTGATATAAAGGGAGACTCTAGGTATATCACCGTTGACGATTGTCACTTCTGGGACAGCGGTAAGTGTTCGCTTTGCGGAATGAAGGGCGAAACAGGTCCAAACTGGATTACATATCATCACAATTGGTTTGATCACAGTGACTCCCGTCACCCTCGTATCCGCACAATGAGCGTACACGTGTACAACAACTACTATGACGGGAACGCTAAATACGGAGTTGGCGCAGCCATGTCGTCGAACGCTTTCGTCGAGAGCAACTACTTCCGCGGTGTCAGTAAGCCAATGCTCATCTCTCAACAAGGTTCTGACATAAACGGAAATCCTGAAGGTACGTTCTCGGGCGAAGCCGGTGGCATGATAAAAGCTTATGGAAACGTGTTCGCCGAGAAGCCTAGTAGCTTCAGATATGTCACCTACAGTCAGGACAACACTGAATTTGATGCTTACGAAGTTACTAACAAGAGCGACAAGGTACCATCTTCAGTAAAGGCAAAGAATGGCGGACGTGTGTTCGACAACTGGGACACAGACCCTAGTTTGATGTATTCTTATACACCGGATGCAGCTTCCGACGTTCCATCTATCGTTACTGGATGGTACGGAGCAGGCCGATTGAACAAAGGAGACTTCTCTTATGACCTCTCTGGTACCGACAAGAGTTATACTGTCGACGAGACCTTGTCTAACAAAATTCAAAATTATACAGGTCCGTCTTTCACACAATACGAATAATTTATAGGCTGATAACTCATTGCTTTAAGGCATAACATACCAGATCCCTGCAACAATTGCTTTTCCGAAGCTTGTTGCAGGGACTTTTATTTTAATGTTTTCACCTCTTCCACGCATGATAGAAGTAAAGCAGCGGAACTGTTGTGGTATGGAAAATGTATGTAAACAATAAAGCGGAAATCGGTTGCCCGGTTCCCGCTTTATTGTTTTATATAATGTGATTACTTGTTTTCAGATATACAACTATCGCAATTCAAGAACTCGATTACTTGTTCTCAGCATCGATAGTCTTAATCTTCTGACGCGTCTCCTCAAGCTCGTCCTTGAGCTTCTGTATACGTCTGTTCATCTCTTCGATGAGACTATTGCCCTTCTTACTGCTTACATTGAGGAAGCCGAGGTTGTTTTCGTAAGTCACGATGTCGCTCTTCAAGCGGTCGTACTGACGCATAAGCTTAGCCCGTTCGTTATCGAGCGCAGACGAGCCACGCTCTGCAACGTTCTTGAGGTTGTTCCGGAAGTTGTCCATTCGGCGACGGGCAGCACTCACATGAAGCTCTTTGTAAATCTTGTCGAGCACCTCGTGATACTCATCGTACACCTTATCCTTCTCCTTATATGGCACATGACCAATCTGATTGAACTCGTCGGTAAGCTGCTGGACCTTCTCCTGAACGTCATCGCCGGCCTCCACGAGCAGAGCTTGCAGCTTTTCGATGACAGCTTTCTTCTTGTTGAGGTTCTCACGCTCCTCGTTTCGTGTTCCTGCATTTGCTGCTTTGCGGGCGTCGAAGAAGTGATTGCAAGCCGTCTGGAAGTCATTCCAAAGCTTGTCGCCAAGCTTGTGAGGCACCATTCCGATGGTCTTCCACTCCTTTTGTAGAGCGATGAGCTTGTCGGATGTGCTGCGCCAATCCGTTGAATCGGTCAAAGCCTGAGCCTTTTCGACAAGAGCCTTCTTCTTTTCGGCATTCTCTGCGAACTGCTCCTTCAAAGTCTTGAAGTACTCACCCTTACGTGTGAAGAAGTCATCGCATGCCGCACGGAAGCGCTCGAATATCTTGACGTTCATCTTCTGTGGAGCAAAACCGATTGTTTTCCACTCCTTCTGTATGTCAATGATTTCCTTTGTGTGCTTCTCCCAGTCGCCGCTGCCTTTGTTTTCTTCCTTTGCAATGGCCTCAACCTTCTCACACAGCGCTGTCTTACGTGCAAGATTGTCAGCCTCTTTGGCACGAAGCTCCTCGAAATGCTGCTGATGTCGCTTGTTGATAACTGTGCTTGCAGCCTTGAAACGTGCCCAAATCTGCTCGCGTAAGTCCTTAGCAACAGGACCAATCTCACGGTATTGCTGATGCAAATCTTGCAATTGGTGGAACGCACTGATAACATCGGGCTCGTCGGCGAGCTTCTCCGCAGCCTCACAGAGCTTCGTTTTAGCCTCAAGATTCTTCTTGAAGTCATACTCACGAGCCTCTCTGTTGAGGTTCAACATATCATAATACTGCTCGACATGAAGCTGATAGTTACGCCAAAGTTCGCTCGACTTCTCAGCAGGAACGGCCTTTATCGTCTTCCACTCAGCCTGGAGAGCCTTGAAATCATTATATGACTTGTTGGCTTCTTCGGGCGATGCCGCCATGGCAGTTATCTTTTCAATTATCTCCTCCTTGCGTTTGAGGTTCTTTTCCTTCTTTTCCTCAAGAGCCTCGAAAGCCTTCTGGCGTTTCTCTTTGATAACGCCCATCTCAGCCTTGAAGACCTCCTCGTCCTCATCCGGTACTACCTGATACATCTCAGGGTCGCCACCGGCTTCGAGATAAGCCTTCTGTTGTGCTTCACGCTCTGCGAAATGAAGTTTGTAGAAAGTTGTCTTCAGGTGGTCAACCTCAGCCTTTTCCGGTGTCTCGTCGCTCGCAACGATTTCCTTCATGCGCTCTATGACCTCCTTCTTTGAGGTATAAACCTTCTTCGACAAGTCTTCCTTAGGCTCTTCTGAAGCCTCCGGTTCCTGCTTGTCTTCAGTCTCTTCAGCAGCAGGGGCAACCTCTTCAGCCGGTTCCTGCTTGTCTTCAGCAACTTTTTCGTCTGTTGCCTGTGCTTCCGTTGCAGCCTTTTCCTCTGCAGCCTTGGCCTCATCGGCAACCACTTCTGTCTTCTTCACTTCTTCTGTACCCAGGTTCTGGGTGTTCTCTTGAGGGTCCATCATTTACTGTTTAGTTTATGATTCGGATTCTGATGTATAGGGAAACAACACCCGTACACATCGTCACAATAATTGAATAACAATCTGCAAACTTAGATAAAAAGTTTGATAAATCCTAATTTTTACGTTATTTTTTTTCTTTTAAGGGTTAAATCAGACGTTTGCAACGCAACAGGAACCACGTTGCAACCGAAACAACGATGCTTATCGCCAAAGCTATAGGGAAGCCAAGCGGGTTGTTTTCGAGTCCGTTGATAAGGTTCATTCCGAATAACGAGGCTATTAGCGTAGGGAACATCATAATGATGGATACCGAAGTGAGCGTACGCATGACGGTATTCATGTTGTTGTTGATGATGCTCGAATAAGTATCCATGGTCGATTCAAGGATGTCCGAATATATACTCGTTGTCTCCCGCGCCTGGCTCATCTCGATGTTAACGTCCTCAATGAGGTCCGCATCGAGCTCGTCGACTTGCAGTTTGAACTTCAGTTTCTGAAGAAGGTTCTCGTTGCCACGTATCGATGTAATGAAATAAGTAAGCGAATCCTGAAGCCTCGACAGTCCGATAAGACTCTCGTTGTTCACCTCCTTGTCCAGATTACGCTTTGCCTTCTCAATGAGCGTATTGATTTGCTTCAACCGTTTCAGATACCACACGGCGGAAGAGAGGAACAAGCGGAATATCATATCGACATAATCGGTGAAGCCAACACCGCGTTTCTGCTGATAGCTGACGAAGTCTATCATCATGTTCGTCTCGAAATTGCACACCGTTATAGTGACGTCGCGCTTGTGGATAATGCCAAGAGGCACAGTCGTATACGGCGTCCGCGAGCGTATCTCCTTAACGTAGGGGATACGAAGTATTATGAGCATCCAACCGTCGTCGTACTCATAACGTGCGCGCTCGTCGGTATCGGCGATGTCGCTGAGAAAATAATCAGGGATGTGATAGGTGTCCTGGAGTTCCTGCTGCTCTGCATCGGTAGGGCATGTAGCCTGTATCCAGCAATTGGGCTGCCATTCCTTGATGGCATTCAAGTTCCCACTTATATTCCAATAAGTTTTCATTGTTGCTAATCTCCCATGTTTTTGGCAAACTAATACATGTGGGGATTAGCCTCATCTTGGGGTAATCCTCACGCTGAAAAATTAAAGTCTGCCGCGTGATAATCGTCCATTTGCGTTATAATAATTGGTTTGCGGGTGCAAAGGTAATACTTTAAAGGCAAATCGCAAAAATAAAAGCGAATAAAAAAACATAGCCTCCCCAAGCCCCTCTGAATGGAGGGGATGTTTAATTTGTATATTAAACGAATTAATGTCGCTAACCACAAACAAAGCAAAGAGCCTCTGTACATGGCATCTTATAACCCATATACAGAGGCTTTCAAACATCCCCTCCATTCAGAGGGGCTTGGGGAGGCTTTGCCTTGCTTTACTTCTCCGGAACCTGCTCCAGAACAGCGGTGAGGAGATTCCAGAACGGCTGCGCTGTGTCGATTTCGAAACGCTCGTTCGTTGTGTGCGGACTGCGAAGCGTAGGACCAAGCGAAACGACATCCATGTCAGGATACTTGCCGAGGATGACAGAGCATTCCAGACCTGCATGGTCGACGACGACAGTGGCATCCTTTCCATTCTGTTCCTTGTAGACCTTGCAGAGCAGAGCCAGAAGCTCACTGTCAGGATTCGGATCCCAACCGCCATAGCTGCCGCTGAACTCCGTCTTCATGCCAGCCATATTGAAACAGCTCTCCAGTTGCTCAGCTACATACATCTTCATGTCCTCCCGGCTTGAGCGCGCAAGGATTTTAATTGAAGCCTCACCGCCACCTATCGTAATGATAGCGAGGTTCGATGAAGTCTCAACGACATTCGGTTTGACCGGTATCATTCGTACGACACCGTTGTGGCAAGCATATATTGCATCGATGAGATTGTCCATTATCTCCCGCGGAACAAGCTTCTCAGGCTTCTCGGCAGGCTCAACGAAGAACTCAACATCATGCTCTATGGTCTTGAACTCGTCCTCTATTGCAAGGCGCTGAGCCTCTACCATCTTCTTCAGGGGCTCAACCTGCGCCTCAGAGAGCGCCAGTACGACCTCAGCCTTAAACGGAATGGCATTGCGCATGTTGCCGCCGTTCCAGCTAACGAGACGTGCACCGAGCTCAGCGACGGCCTTCCGTACGAGGCGGACCATCTCCTTGTTGGCGTTAGCGCGTCCCTCGTTTATCTCCAAGCCGGAGTGACCACCGCGAAGGCCCTTCAGCGTCACCTTGACAGCCGTCTCCTGGTCGTTGTCGACTTCCTGATACTTCAGCGTTGCTGTTATATCGATACCACCGGCAGAGCCAATCGTGAAGTTGCCCCATGTCTCTGAGTCGAGGTTGAGGTACATATCACCTGTAAGCTCTCCCTCAGGCAGTTCGTTGGCACCGAACATTCCCGTTTCCTCATCACGTGTTATGAGAGCCTCAACGGGTCCGTGCTTCAGCGTGTTGTCCTCCATTATGCCCATGATAGCTGCAACACCGATACCGTCGTCGGAACCCAGTGTAGTGCCCTTGGCATGCACCCATCCGTCCTCAATAAATGTTTCGATAGGGTCAGTCTCGAAGTTATGCTTGCTGTCGGGAGCCTTTTGCGGCACCATATCCATGTGAGCCTGCAGCAAAACAACCTTTCGGTTCTCGTATCCTGGCGTAGCAGCCTTGCGCATGACGATGTTTCCACCGGCATCCTTGAACGCCTCAACTCCCACTTTCTTAGCGAAGTCGAGCAGGAACTGCTGTACTTTCTCGAGATGTCCTGAAGGACGAGGCACCTGTGTCAGTGCATCGAAGTTGCGCCATATCTGCGCTGGTTTTAGATTTGCGATTTCACTCATAGTGTTTTCCTTATTATTTGGTTAAAAGAATAATCAATTCAACAGCTCCGAAGGTTTCGTCCGCTTGGTGAATCCCAGTACAATCCATGCGTAAATACCCATCACTATGATGAGCAGAGTCTGCACCGTGTGGACTACAAGGACAAAGTACAGCGCGTTGTTTGCTGCCACTCCGTACAGTGTAAGCATCGTCTTGACACTGAAGTGCCACGGTCCTGCACCGTTAGGGGTCGGGACTATGACGGCTATCGTACCCACGATGAAGCACACGAGGGCACACGTCACGCCGAGGCCGGAGGTAAATCCGAAGCAGAAAAATGTGAGATAGAAATGGAGGAAGTAGCATACCCAAATGCCGACGCTATAGAACAGGAACAGCGGGATGTTGCGCACGCCCTTCAGCGATGTTATTCCGAGCCATATATTGTGCACGGTCTGCTTTATGCGGTTGTAGAACGACAACTGGCGGAGCACGAAGTATATGAGGGCAATTGCCGCTATAGCACAGATGATGGTAACTATCCAGCCAGTAGTGGAGAACTGTCCGACGATGTCGTCAATCCTCGTGCCCGTCCTCGAGAAGAAAGTCATGAACACGGGTATCTGTGTCAGAATGGTGACAACCGTGAACAGCAGCATGAGCAGCATGTCGACGGCACGTTCGGTGACAACGGTGCCAAGCGCCTTGGCGAAGTCCGTGCGCTCATGACGTTTCAGAACTCCGCACCGTGCAAACTCTCCTATGCGCGGAATGATAAGGCTGACAGCATAGGAAAGGTAGATGGAGTTGACGCATACGCTCTTTCTCGGGTGCTCGCCGACGGGTTCCAATGCTTGCCGCCAGCGTAGTCCGCGGAACACCATGGCAAGTATCCCGAAGGGAAAGGACAGTATCATCCACGTCCAGTCCATCTGACTGAACAGTACGTCTTCGATACTTGAGAAATCAAAGTCACGGTACATCCAGTAGAGTATTGCCCCGCCAAGCAGCAACGGCAACACTATCTTCATACTGTTGTTTATGACTTTCTTTGTCTCCATTATTCTTGCAAAGTTAAAGGAAAAAGGAGAAAACGCAAAATAAATGCCTTATTTTTTATTATTTCCTCACCAAGCCCAATGGAATTCCTCACCAAGCCTCCCCCCAAGGGGAGGATGTTTAATCACCTAAAAGTAAGGCGCAAAGAGGCATAAGGTAACTAACGCCCTCCCCTTTGGGGAGGTTTGGTGAGGAAAAAGGTTAGGTTTCGTGTTGGTTTTTAATTTATTTTTATCTGATTTTTAATTTATTTTTTCTCAATTTTTAATTTATTTTTCTCACAAAAATAAATTAAAAACCAACTCAAAACATCAAGTTACACCATCTCATTGATTATCAACGACATTACGTAAAGCCTGCCCAAGCCCTCCCGAATGGGAGGGATGTGTATGGTGGTAAGATTTCACAAGAGTCGAAAAACATTGCCTTTTATTTTGAAATGTCTTTCGTTTGCACTAATTTTGCAGCGTAAATCATTATGGTGAAAAGAGTAAGACCCAAGAAGAACCTCGGCCAGCACTTCCTGACCGACTTAGATATAGCGCGCCGCATAGCCGATACCGTCGACGCATGTCCTGACATTCCGATTCTCGAAATAGGACCGGGCATGGGCGTTCTGACACAATATCTCGTGCGGAAGTCACGCGAAGTGAAAGCCGTTGAAATCGACAGCGAGAGCGTCCGCTACCTTAACGAAACGTATCCGGAACTCCGCGACAACATCATCGGCGAGGATTTCCTTCGCATGGACTTGACAAAGATATTCGACGGACGGCAGTTTGTTCTCACGGGCAACTACCCATACGACATCTCAAGTCAGATTTTCTTCAAGATGTTGGACTATAAGGACTTGATACCGTGCTGCACCGGCATGATACAACGTGAGGTGGCACAGCGCATAGCGGCACAGCCGGGCAATAAGACATACGGGATTCTGTCGATACTCATTCAGGCTTGGTACAATGTAGAGTATCTTTTCACCGTCGACGAGAATGTCTTCAACCCGCCTCCAAAGGTGAAGAGCGCTGTCATACGCATGACTCGCAACTCGACAACGGACTTGGGCTGCGACTGGCAGATGTTCCGCCGTGTCGTGAAATCGGTGTTCGGCCAACGCCGTAAGATGCTTCGGGTAAGCCTGAAGCAACTGTTCAACAAGGAGACGATGCCATCGCCGGAGTTCTTCCAGCAAGATATCATGACCAAACGGCCGGAGCAATTGAGTATAGAACAGTTTGTCGGACTCACGAATATGGTTGCCGACAAACTGAAATTATGATTTTTCGGTAAGGTTGCGGAGCGACTCGTCCTCACCGACGACCCACAGAATGTCACCCTCCTCGAGCTTTCGGGCGGGGTTAATCATCGTCAGCTTCTCCTGACCTTCTTCCACTCCGACGACCATACAGTTGTATTTGTCGCGGATACCGGACTCGCTGAGGGTCTTGCCGATGAACTCGCTGCCGGGACGGAGTACCAGTTGGCGCATCTTCATGTCGTGTCTCTCTATATCAGGGTCCTCCTGATACACTTCCACTTTCATCGTCTTACCGAAGTTGGCGAGCTGTTCGTCATCGCCGATGACCTGTATCTTGTCGTTAGGAAACAGGATGCTGCTTCCCGTAGGTATGTTTATGTGTTGCACGCCACGTATAATACCGCTGACGTGGACGCCGAAACGATTGCGGAACTTTAGGTTCTTGAGTGTCTTTCCCGCCCATTTCGAGTCCTCGGGTATCGTGAACATGCCGATATGGATATCCCTGTCGAGCAGTCTTCCTTCGAACAACGGACGCTTGTCGCCATGCACCCGGGCGGCAACATCGCGCGAACGGAGATTGTTTACGAACCTTCGCTCCAGCGAAATGCTCTGTTTCTTGAGCACGCGCGACAACATCATGATGACCACGGCTATGAGGGCAATGGTGATTATCAAGGCATTGGCGAAGCGGGTGAGGTAAGTGAGGATGTAGAACACGAACGCTGCCGCTATGAGAATGCGCAGAAGGATAGTGAAGATGAGCGGGAAACGATTGATGTGGTTCTCCGACCACAATGCCGTGAACTCCTCGCTGTGGTTCTTCTTCATAACGATGGAGCGCAGGAAAGGCGATATCAGCAGTATAGTGAGCACACCGCAGACGGCGTTGCCTGCCCAGTGGGTTCCTGTCAGACTGGTACTGAGGACACGGAGAGGAGCAAGGGCGAGGTTGAACATTATAGCTATGACGGCAGCCGACAGTATTCCGTAAATCAATGTGTTCAAGACAAGGGCGCGGACGAGCTTCTTCCAATTCGACATCGTTGTCTCTGTCTGGGCGGAATCGGCAGCGGTATGCTCCACGCGCTGTATCCACCTCTTCGGCAACACACGCACGAGCCCATTGTAACAAGGCACGGCGGCACGTATCATGTATGGCGTGAGGAATGTCGTTACTACGGAAACGGCAACGACTACAGGATAGAGGAATTCGCTGATGACATGGAGCGACAGTCCGAGCGATGCTATGATGAAGGCGAACTCTCCAATCTGTGCCATTGAGAAGCCGCATCGCATGGCGTTTTTCAGTCCCTGTCCGCTCAGAAGGAAGCCCAACGAGCCGAAGATTGCCTGTCCGATGAGTATTGTAAGGACAAGGATGAGGATTGGAAGGGCATAGCTGACGAGTATCTTTGGCTCTACGAGCATGCCTACCGACACGAAGAAGATGGCGCCGAAGAGGTTCTTCACCGGTTCAACGAGTTTGATTATGCGTTCAGCTTCTATCGTCTCAGCAAGTATACTGCCCATAACGAATGCGCCAAAGGCTGCCGAGAAGCCCACCTTCGTTGAGACGACAGCCATGAGGCAGCACAGTCCAAGCGACACGATGAGCAACGTCTCGTCGCTGATAAGCCGGCGGACGAGGCGCAGGAATGTTGGCACGAGGTACAGTCCGACGACAAACCAAAGGACAAGGAAGAACACTATCTTCAACACGCTTTGCAACATCTGCCCGCCGTTGAGACCGCTTCCGCCGGCAATGGCACTCAGCATGACCATCATAACAATGGCAAGGATGTCCTCAAGGATAAGTACGCTCATCACACTTTGGGAAAATCCTTGCTGCGAAAGTCCCATGTCGTTGTATGCCTTATATATTATTGTGGTGGAACTCATAGCCAGCATTCCGCCAAGGAATATGCAGTCCATGTGCGACCAGCCGAAAGCGTGGCCGGCAATGTTGCCCAGCACCATCATGGCGATGATGATTGACACGGCGGCGATGACCGGAGCGGCTCCCATCTTCAGTATTTTCTTCACCGAGAAGTCAAGTCCGAGGGAGAAAAGGAGGAATATCACGCCTATGTCAGCCCATGTATGGATGTCTGCCTTGTCGACGACGGACATCGTCAGGGGCATGTTCGGCGAAACGAGGAATCCGGCTACTATATATCCGAGCACCAACGGCTGTTTCAACTTTTTAAACAACAGCGTTACTGCTCCTGCAACTACAAGAATCAATGCCAAATCGGCAATCAGCGGGGGAATAGAATTCATAG